>Ga0116151_10001829_pt1 | contig 19874 bp, 12 predicted proteins | sample AD_UKC117_MetaG_FD_89893 | JGI IMG/M metagenome (GOLD analysis project Ga0116151, IMG submission 89893) | Active sludge microbial communities of municipal wastewater-treating anaerobic digesters from Hong Kong - AD_UKC117_MetaG | ecosystem: Engineered > Bioreactor > Anaerobic > Digestate...
TCCCGCGGCGGCGATGAGGTACACCGAGGTCCGACTTTCGGAGATCGCGGGCGAGATGCTCGTCGACATCGAGAAAGATACCGTGGACTTCGTCCCCAACTACGACGAATCCCTCAAAGAGCCCCTGGTCCTCCCGTCGAAGCTTCCTAACCTCCTCGTCAACGGATCTGCCGGGATCGCGGTGGGGATGGCGACGAACGTTCCGCCCCACAACCTCAACGAAGTGGCCGGAGCCATAACGAGGCTTATAGACGATCCCGACGCGACCCTGGCAGATCTGATGGAGGAGCTGCCGGGACCAGACTTTCCCACCGGAGGCTACATCCTGGGAAGCACGGGGATCGAGTCCGCCTACTCTACGGGCCGGGGGATCATCAAGCTTCGGGCGAAGTCGGTGATCGAGAGGGGCGAGCGGCCGAAGATCGTGGTGACGGAGCTTCCCTACCAGGTGAACAAGGCGAAGGTCGTCGAGACGATCGCCGACCTGATAAAGGCGGACCGGGTCGACGGGATCTCCGACCTCCGGGACGAGTCGGACCGAGAGGGGATCAGGCTCGTCGTCGAGCTGCGGTCTGGGGTCAACCCCGAGGTGGTCTTGAACCAGCTCCACAGGCAGACCCAGCTTGAGACCTCTTACAGCATCATCAACGTCGTCCTCGTCGACGGCCAGCCTGCGACCCTCCCCCTCCGCGACATCCTGGAGCAGTACATATTCCATCGGACCGAGGTGGTCGAGAGGAGGACCCGGTTCGACCTCGACCGGGCCGAGAAGAGGGCCCACATCCTGGCAGGACTTCTCATAGCCCTGGGGAATATCGATCAGGTGATCAAGCTCATCCGGGCCGCCGATTCGCCGGCGGAGGCGAGGGCAGCCCTCACCGAGGCCTTCAGCCTCACCGAGGAGCAGACGAAAGCGATTCTGGACATGAGGCTCCAGAGGCTGACGGCTCTTGAGCAGGGTAAGATCCGGTCCGAGGAGGAAGAGCTCGAAATAGCCATCGCCCGGTTCCGTGAGATCCTGGCCGATCCCCGGGAGGTCCTGAACATCATAAAGCAGGAGCTCTCCGAGCTCGTCGGAAAGTACGGCGACGGCCGGCGGACGCAGATCATCGAGGCCGAGGAGGAGATCGAGCTTGAGGATCTGATCCAGGAGGAGGAGGTGGCGGTGACCATCACCAGCGACGGGTACATCAAGCGTCAGCCCCTATCCGCGTACCGGCAGCAGAGGCGGGGCGGAAAGGGCATCATCGGGGCGGATACCAAGAGCGAGGACTTCGTGACGGACTTATTCATCGCCACCACCCACGAGTACATCCTCTTCTTCACCGATATGGGCAAGGCCCACTGGCTAAGGGTCTTCGACGTCCCATCTTTCGGCAGAACGGCTCGAGGAAAATCGATCGTCAACCTCCTCTCCCTGGAGGCGGACGAGAAGATCACCGAGGCGATCCCGGTCAAGAGCTTCGACTCCGAGGGGTTCATCGTCATGGCGACCTCCAGGGGTCAGGTCGTCAAGACCCCCATCCGGGCCTACAGCAACCCCCGGAAGGGCGGGATCAAGGCCGTGAACCTCCGGGGCGACAGCCTGGTGGCCGCACGGCTCACGGGAGGCGACCAGGACCTGATCATCGCCACCGCCGGCGGCAAGGCGATCAGGTTTTCCGAGGCGGACGTGCGGGCCAGCAACCGGGGCTCCATGGGGGTCCGGGGGATCACCCTCGAAGGCGACGACGCTGTGATCTGCATGGACGTCGTCCGGCCGGGAGCCTCCCTCCTCACTGTGACCCGGCAGGGTTACGGCAAGAGGACGGAGCTATCCGAGTACTCACCCCACCGGCGGGGCGGCAAGGGGATGAAGAATATAGAATCGAAGAAGGGGGACGTCGTCGCCTCCCGAACCGTCTCCGAGGAGGACGAGCTGATGATCACCACCAAGGACGGCGTGATGATCAGGATCCCCGCCTCCGACATCAGGGTCCAGGGCCGGGCGACCCAGGGGGTCCGGATCATGCGGCTCAAGGCCGGGGACGAGGTGGCGGCGGTGGCGCGGATCAACTAGGCCCGCTGCCAACTTTCTACATTCTTCGTGGAGATTCAGGGATAAAATACCAATTTGACGTCTAGCCTCAGCTTATAGGCTCAAAGCCCGGAGTATTGATGATCAACTCAAGAAATTCGATCCTGTTTGCTCCCAAGGATGTGATTCAGCCGCCGCGCGAAAGCGCGGTCGGCTGGATGCACCAGTTGATTTTTAGCAGGCGAACACCATTTTCGTCTCTAATCGGTGCTGAACTCCGGAAGACAATAGTGACAGCCATTGTAACCGTGTTTCAGAGCTCGGTCCAGATCACTGTAGGCAACTTTGTTTTTGGGTGCAACTCTATGTGCCCAAACACACTCGGGAACGTGCACTTCTTTTGAATTGCTGTTTGCCAAGAATTTGTAGTCTCCTACAGCCAGAACGCGCGTGACCCTTCCCATTTCGAGGCCATCAACTATCTGTGCAACACCCAAGCGATACGCCCCGTCGGGTATACCCTCCGGGACCACAACTTCAAGCCACGCCTGGGTGTCATCTGATGGCTTAAGATCCATGCCATGCAGGAACCCACGCGCCCCACCATCTACCCGGAATTTCTGGTAACGTTGTGACTCCTCTTCCAGCTGCATATTTTCCAGCGTAGCTGTTGCGCTTAGACGTTTGAGTATCCGAAGCCTGACCTCCATTTCCCGCGGCATCTCCGAGAGATCTATCAGCAGATCGGCCGAGAGCCTTGTCCTGGGCCAGCCCTGGATGTGGAATTCCAGGCTATTCATAGAATTGGCGAAGGTATCATAGACGTCAAAGTTCTTCCAAGTGACGTTATTGCTCTCGCGGATTAGCCTGTAAAATTCATCCCATGTGTTGATCGCGTCTTTGTCAGGGGCAGGGTCATCTCCACTCTGAACGAGTCCCACAAAACAGTAATGTCCTTCTGCCGGAATATCCGCCTTTTCCCACTTTACGGGACCGACCACGATCATCTCTCCAGGGGGGACAGCCGGGATGTCTGCCTCACCAAGGTAATGCCATGATGACGGCGTTGGCAGCACAGAAGGCGGTGCCCAGTAGACTTTGACCTTGCCAGCAGTAGGCTGCGATCCGCGGTTCTGCACGCGCAAATAGACGAAGTTATCCTGCCCATACTCGACTGGCTCACCCAGCATGTCATTATCCTGAGCGGCTGCCGTCAGAAGAGTTGCATCCGGATCGAGCAACTGTTGACGATATATGATAATGTCTGGGCTGCAACAGATGCCGCCACCGATGAGGGGCTCGAGACCGTGGTCTTCGAGGTTATCGCGCAGGAAGAGATCGTGTGCAGGAAGGCCCAAGAAGATCCACGCGCCTGCACCGGTTGGAGTCTCTGAGAATGTAGGAGTATCACCATATCTAAGAGGCGTACCTTGACAATATTGTGCTATATAGCCGTCATACTGATGCACGGCATCGGCGTAGGAAAAAGCCTCAGCGGCAGATATTCGTCCGTCCCCATTCGTATCCACAACCTGAGTAAGCCCATCTCCGTTCGGGTACTGGCCAGCTATCCCGGCAATCCAGTCTTCGGCGAAGGGGTCGAAATTGGCTCCGCCCAGTGAATAGTCATCGGCGGTGACAGCAGTTGCAACGTGAGTCCATCGAGCTGGGGTGTTGTTGATGATTGGATTGATGAAGCCTCCGGATCGGCACTGTTCCATCATCACCATCAGCACATCGAAACGGGGCAGGACGCCAAGATCAGCAACAAAATCGTTTACGTAATATGCGACCCAATCGAGGGCGGCATCATATGCGCAAAGACAGTAGTCGTTTACTCCATCGCAAGGACCGCCGCCGTGGTTATTTGTGTGGATAAAGAGCAGATCCTCGGGACGTATTTGAGTGGCCAGGGTGGCTAGGGTTGCTTGGAAAGCTGCTCTAGTTCCCTGCCCGTTGACCACCATTCGGTAGGCTGTGTTGTCTCCAGGCCAGTTGCCCACCGGCTTTGGGCCTCCGTCGTAGTTTATGGTTCCATCATGATTCAGAACATGTATGTTCGCCGCGTTGAAGCCATATGCATCAATCAGCGTGCGGTAGAGAAACTCGATGTCGTTGACGTGCCTATTGTTGGAATCGCCTGAAAACAGGATAGCATAACGTTCTCCGGGGTGGTTGGCGAGCGCGTTTAGTCGAGGCGCCACGGCTGCTCTCTTAACGGCACGCATCTTCTGGGTATCTATGGGCTGGACCGGTGCGTGAAAAACCTCTACGCGTTCGGGGTGTCGTCTAAATTGAGGGGGTGGAAACGAGGCGTTCATCTTTTGATAGAGCTTCCCGGTATCGGCATCGTACAAGCGGTACTGGCAAGGGTGCGCCCAGTTGCATTGTGGTGCCAGGTCAGCCATTACCAACGCAGTATTTCGAGGGATGACGACTTCCTTATCGAACACTCGAATCTTTTTTCCGGCATTTAGTACCTCATCGTAGAGGGAGAGATTTACTCGCCTTTCTACGTTGATATCCCTGATATCACTGAAAATTTCACTCTTTAGTTGAGCTTTTAGAGCCTGCGATAATTTCATAGTATCTACATCTTTCTTTCATCAAATATTTGAAAGTAGCGCTCGTGCGGCGGCTCTTCCCCGTATCTTAGAATAATAATGAATGTTTCAGGGAACTTATTTGAGTAAGGCGGAAAGGACGCCTTTGCAACTTCTGTTCTCAGATCTCTCTCATTTACAAGCAAATAGAGACAAGGATGTGCCCAATTGAAGCGGGGCGCAAGATCTACAAAGATCATCGTCCCGTCAAACGGGATTGTGATGGTCTGTGGACCAGCCTTGATCTGTTCACCCTTCTTGAGGGAACGTCTGTCCCAGTAGATGAAGGATCGCTCTATCTGCTCTGGACTTAGGGTATTGCGAACAATTTCTAACACAGTTTTTTTGCTCATCTCCATCGAGAATTCCACCTCATGAGATTGATTTAGCTCTAAAATCTAAATTTTCTCTCTAAAGCATCCAGCTAACAGGTTCTCCACGCCTCTTACACATTGCAAAAACAAATTGATTTTATGCACGACATGTGTTGGTGAATCTCTCAATAACATGGGATACAAGGTCTTCAAGAGATATAAGTTCATCGAATAAGTATAATCGGATCGTCGGGCTCTTAGCCCAAGTTGAGCATAATTATCTCGCCGGATCAACGTGTTGTTGGTGCATATCAGTCAGCCGAGGGTTTTGTTCGGTCAGAGTGGTGGTAGATGTATGGCCTCGCATATGCCCTCGCATGATTTGGGTGAGGTAATCGCTGAAATTAAAGGGGTAGCATTAAACTGCCGAAGCCGCTAAGGTGAGATAAATAGTGATAAATGGACTCAGTCGATGGATATGCATACCTCCAACTTCGCCCGGTCCGGCTCGCACCCCAGGGCCGTCGCCATCTCCCGGACCCAGCCCCGCGGCTGGACCGGCCGCGTATACGAGCCGCTCGCCCCCTCCTGGCGCCTCCTTCAGGCGGCCAAGAGCGGCGCCGTCGACGAGGACGAGTACATCCGGCGCTACCGCGCGGAGGTCCTCTCGAAGCTCGACCCCGCCACGGTCTATGCCGACCTCGGCGAGGACGCCGTCCTCCTCTGCTGGGAGAGGCCGGGCGCCTTCTGCCACCGGCGTCTGGTGGCGGAGTGGTTCGAGGGGGAGCTGGGGGTCTCGGTGCCGGAGGTGGGTGCGGGCGGCGCGGATGATCGAGGGCAGACGAGATTGGGGGAATGGTGACGACTGATTGGAGCAGAAAAAACCTCAATTTTCGCCAACCCCGCCGAAAGATTTTAGACGCCTCAAACCTTGATGGTAACCGGTGAAAGACTTCTTCATCAGCTACAACAAGGCCGACAAAGACTGGGCGCAGTGGATAGCCTGGCATCTGGAGGAGAAGGGGTACACGACCGTAATCCAGGTATTGGACTTCAGACCTGGCTCTAACTTCGTGCTGGAGACGAATAGAGCCTCGATAGAGACGGAGCGGACGATCGCAGTCCTATCGCCTAACTACATGAACGCTCTTTACACCCAGTCAGAATGGGCCGTAGCTTTTGCTGGAGATCCAACAGGTGAAAAGAGAAAACTCTTACCGGTGCGCGTCAGGGAATGTGAGCCCGATGGACTGTTTGGCCAGATCGTCTCTATCGACCTGTTCGGGCTGGATGAAGAGGCCGCCATAGAGGGATTACTCGCCGGGGTAAACCCTGAACGAAGACCGAAGCAACCTAAAAAACCTGATTTTCCTGGACCTTACGATCATTCTGTCCCCAAGCCCGAGCACTTCCCTGGCAAGATGGGCCGGCTAGTCTACGTCCCGGAGCTTCCGCCGAACTTCCTCCCACGCAACGAAGAGAAGAAAGGGATAAAAGGACTGATTCTATCCGGGGACAAAAAGACGACTGGAATCCCCGGAGTCTCCAAGAAGGTCGGCGTCCAAGGGATGGGCGGGATCGGCAAGTCGGTCCTGGCGGCAGCGGTGGCGCAGGATGATGAGGTCCGCCAGGCCTTTCCGGACGGGATATTCTGGCTGAGCATCGGTCGAGATCTCCAAAAGCGCGATCTCCTTCAAATTCAGTCGAAATTGGCTAAGAGTTTGGGCGATGGAAGCGTCTTCGAGAGTTTGAATGAAGGCAGAGAAAAGCTGCAAGAGCTGCTGGCAAACAAGGCCTGCTTGTTAATCCTGGACGATGTGTGGATATCCAGAAACGCAGGTGCCTTTGATTCCCTTGGGCCAAACTGCAGGATGCTTATCACCACCAGAAACCTAGACGTAATCACAGACTTGGGAGGCGCGGAATATACTTTGGGACTTCTGGAAGAGACCAAGGCACGCAAGCTGCTAGCGGACTGGGCTGGCCAAGATGTCGATTCTCTCCCTCAAGAGGCTGACGAGATTGTGCAGGAATGTGGCAGATTGCCCTTGGCTCTGGCCATGACAGGTGCCATGCTGCGGGGCAAACCAGATCGATGGAGAAACGTCCTCCATAAGCTCCAAAATGCCGATCTCGATAAGATCAAACGTGACTTTCCACATTATCTCTATCACGACTTATTGAAGGCGATTCAGGTCAGTGTAGACGATCTGGATCCAGATTATCAAGCTCGTTATCTCGATTTCGCAGTCTTCCCCGGAGATACGCCCATCCCCGAATCCGTTCTGCAGACCTTTTGGGCGCCTGAAGGTCTAGATGAATACGACTCTCAAGATGCTGTCGACTTATTGGTCGCTCGGTCGCTGATAAGACGATCCGATGACGGACTCTTGAGCCTCCATGACCTTCAGTTCGACTACGTGAGAAAACAGGTTGAAGACCTGACCGAGCTGCACAACAGCCTGCTGGAAGCGTACCGCCGCAAATGTCCCGAAGGCTGGCATACAGGTCCCAACGATGGTTACTTCTTCCAGCATCTCTCCCATCACTTGGTCGAAGCCAAAAGAAAAAACGAGCTTCGAGATCTTCTCTTCGATCCATGCTGGATGCAGGCCAAACTTGAGTACACAGATCTCCCCGCCCTGATCTCGGACTACGACTTCCTATCCGAAGATTCAGATTCTTGCCTGGTTAGAGATGCTCTGCAGCTATCGGCGCACGTGATCTCTCACGACAAAACGCAGCTTGCAAACCAGCTCCTGGCCCGATTGATGTCCCAGAAATTCCGCAAAATTCAGACTATGCTCGATCAAATCGCTAATCATAAAACCCAGCCCTGGATACGCCCTTTGGCCCCTACACTTATGCCGCCAGGTGGCTACCTGCTGAAAACCCTTGAGGGTCATTCCGGAGGTGTCTGGGCTGTGGCGGTAACTTTCGACAGCAGTCGCGCTGTATCGGCATCATCTGACCGGACGCTCAAGATATGGGACCTGAAAACAGGAGAGATATTAAAAACTCTTGAAGGCCATTCTGGTTGGATAATGGCTGTGGCAGTAACCCCAGACGGCAAACAAGCCGTGTCGGCATCATCTGACGATACTCTCAAGGTATGGGACTTCGATACTGGAGAGGTGCTGAAAACCCTTGAGGGTCATTCCGGAGGGGTCAGGGCTGTGGTAGTGACCCTGGACGGCAAGCGAGCCGTTTCGGCATCATATGACAGGACCATCAAGATTTGGGATCTGGAAACCGGAGACTTGTTGAAAACCCTTGAGGGCCATTCCAGTCAGGTTAGGGCTGTGGCGGTTACCTCCAACGGCCACCGAGCGGTATCAGCATCGGATGATCACACCCTCAAGGTATGGGACCTAGAAACCGGTGAGGTGTTGAAAACCCTTGAAGGTCATATCAATTGGGTCAATGCAGTGGCGTTGACCCCGGACGACCGACTAGCCATATCGGCATCATACGACCGGACCCTCAAAATATGGGATTTAGAATCGGGCAAGGTGCAAAAAATCATTACGGGTCATATCAATCGGGTCAATGCAGTGGCGGTGACCCCGGACGGCCACCGAGCCATATCGGCATCAGATGATCGGAACCTCAAAGTATGGGACCTGAAGAGGGGTAAAGTGCTGAAGACGCTTCCCGGTCATTCTAATGGGGTCAACGCGGTGGCGGTGACCCCAGACGGCCGACGAGCAGTATCGGCATCAGATGACCATACGCTCAAGATATGGGATCTGGAGAGGGGTAAGGTGCTGAAAATGCTTGAGGGTCATTCCGGTGGGGTCAACTCAGTGGCGACAACACCCGACGGCCGACGAGCCTTATCAGCATCACGTGATGGAACCCTCAAGATGTGGGATCTGGAGAGAAGAGAAGTGCTAAAGGTTCTGAGGGGGCATTCTTACGCAGTCAATGCGGTGGTGGCAACACCCGACGGCCACCGAGCCGTATCGGCATCACGTGATGGAACCCTTAGGATATGGGACCTGGTGAGTGGCAAAGTGATAAAGGTCCTGAGGGGGCATTCTTACGCGGTCAATGCAGTGGCGGCAACTCCCGACGGCCACCGAACCGTATCGGTATCAGTTGACGGGACGCTCAGAGTATGGGATTTGGAAACCGGTGATGTGTTAAAAACCCTTGAGGGTCATTCCGGTAAGGGGAGAGCTGTGGCTGTGACCCAGGACAACCGCAGGGCGGTGTCGGCATCAGGTGACCGGACGCTCAAGGTATGGGACCTGGAAACCGGCGAGGTTCAAAAAACGTTAGAGGGCCATTCCGGTGGGGTCAGGGCTGTGGCATTGACATCTTACGGTAGCCGAGCGGTATCGGCATCGGATGACCGGACGCTCAAGGTATGGGACTTGGAAACCGGCGAGGTTCAAAAAACACTAGAGGGCCATTCCGGTGGGGTTATGGCCGTGGCGTTGACCCCCGACGACCGCCGAGCGGTATCGGCATCAGATGACCGGACTCTCAAGGTATGGGACCTGGAAACCGGAGAAATAGTTGCCAGTTTCACTGGAGACGGCTCACTCCTGTGTTGCACCATATCACTTGATGGAAAAACGATAGTTGCAGGCGAGGTCACTGGAAAAGTGCATTTCCTCCGGCTGGAGAATGCCTGACGAGCCGAAGGTCGCAGAGACTCAACATTGGCCTCGGGGCCAGCGACGCAATTGGCAACCATTTCTTTTTCGACCTCCCAAAGAGGTTAAATAAATCCGCCACGAAGGCTCCACCGGCGATATACGATGTCATTTGAGATCGAGAACATTCACGCTCGCGAGATCCTGGACTCGCGAGGAAACCCCACCGTTGAGGTAGACGTCTGGACCTGCTGCGGCTTCGGCCGAGCCGCCGTCCCCTCGGGCGCGTCGACGGGGACCCACGAGGCTCTTGAGCTCCGGGACGGCGACGACCGTTACGGCGGCAAGGGCGTCCTCCGGGCGGTCAAGAACGTCAACGAGATCATCGGGCCGAAGCTGATCGAGTCCGGCATCACCGCTCTGGAGCAGCGGGCCGTCGACAACTTCATGCTGGCTCTGGACGGAACCCCCCTCAAGTCGAACCTCGGCGCGAACGCCATTCTGGGGGTCTCTCTGGGCGTCGCCAAAGCCGCGGCCGACGAGCTGGGGATTCCGCTGTATCAGTACCTGGGCGGCGTCAACACGACTACGCTTCCCGTGCCCTCGCTGAACGTCCTCAACGGCGGCCAGCACGCCGGTAACGACCTCGCGATCCAGGAGTTCATGATCCTCCCCAAGGGCGCAAGCTGCTTCTCGGAGGGCCTGCGGATGGCGGCCGAGACCTACCACGCCCTCGGCAAGATCCTCCAGGGGAGGTACGGCGTTGGGGCGACCAACGTCGGCTACGAGGGTGGATACGCTCCGCCCCTGAACAAGACCTGTGACGCCCTCGACTCCCTGATGTCCGCCCTCGACGTCACCGGCTACGATAAGGAGATCGGGATCGGGATGGACGCCGCCGCATCCAGCTTCTACAAGAACGGGACCTACGCCATCGACGGCAAGAAGCTCTCCAGCGGCGAGATGGTCGACTTCTACGCCGACCTCGTTTCGACGTATCCGATCATCGCCATCGAGGACCCCTTCGATGAGGAGGGGTACGACGACTTTGCCGCCCTGACGGCCAGGCTTCCGGGGACGATCATCGTCGGCGACGACCTCTACGTCACCAACGTCGAGCGGCTTGCGAAGGGGATCGAGATGAAAGCGACCAACGCGCTTTTGCTCAAGCTCAACCAGATCGGCTCCGTCTCCGAGGCCTTCGACGCCGCGCGGATGGCCTTCAGAAACGGCTTCAAGGTGATGGCAAGCCACAGGTCCGCCGAGACCGAGGACTCCGCCCTCGCCGACGTGACCGTCGCCCTGGGTGCGGAGATGCTCAAGACCGGCGCCCCCGCTCGGAGCGAGAGGAACGCCAAGTACAACCAGCTCCTTCGGATCGAGGAGGAGCTCGGGTCCGCCGCGAGCTACGCCCGGATCTGAGATTGGAGCGCTGCAGCGCGGCGCGGCTCGAAAGGTCTATAATCGAAGGGTGCCAACGGCCAGGGCATGGAATACTCGTTCAAGAGGGGCTTCAAGCCCGAGCTTGAGAGGATCAAATCGGTCCTGGAGGAGGAGTTTCCCGCCGAGATCACAGAGGAGGGTGGGAAGCTTCTTCTCAGCTACGGCGCCCTCAAGTCCATCGAGGTCTCGATCGAGGGAAAGAAGCTCGTCGTCAATACCGAGTCGTCCGACGAGGTCGGCGACAATCTGATCCTCGACACCAACAAGAGATTCAGAAACTTCCTGGAGAAGGCGACCGGCTACACCGCAAAGCAGAGGCTCCAGCAGGCGAAGAAAGAAGTGAGCAAGGGCTAAAGCCGGGTCTTTTTCGCCCTTAGCATTCTGCCTTGCGCACTCCGCCGTCTCATTCCGCCTACGCATTCCAGCCTTCTCGTTCCGCTTTCTCATTCGGCCTTCGACCGGCAGCCGCTGCTCGGCCTCCGCCTACATCGGGCCACCTTCAGAGGACCACGATCTCTTCTTCTCGTCGGCATTCCCTACGGTCAGCCCTCTTTCGTCAAGCATAAGCCCAATCAGCAGACCCGGAGCCTCCCAGCCACAAAATCCTCCACCAGGTCCCCGATCCCCTCGAGGTGCAGGTCGACTATCGCCTCGATCCTTCTCTCGGCGCCGCCGTCGGGGGGGTTCTCGCCCCTCACCTCCACCGCCTTCAGGAGGGGCTCGGTCAGCGGGGCTCCGATCCTGCTCACCAGGGTGACGTACGCCTCCTCGACCCCGTCGAGTTCGGCGATCTCCCCGGCCGCCCGCTGGGCCACGACGTTGTAGATCTTACCGACGTGGTTTACGGGATTCTTTCCAGCGATCGCCTCGATGGACATCGGCCGCATGGGAGTGATGAGCCCGCTCCCCCGGTTCCCCCGGCCGGTGGCGCCGTCGTCTCCCATCTCTATCGAGGACCCCGTCAGGGTGAGGAATATGTTCTCCTTGCCGTCGGCGGCGTTGACGGCGACCTGTGCGTCGACGGCCTCGAGGATCGCCTCGCGAACCTTCGCCTTCACATCCAGGTAATCATCCATGGAGGAGACGAACCTGGAGACGATCGCCGCCGCCGCGACCAGGTTCAGCTCATCGCCGATCCGCACAGCCATGACCTTCGTGTCCTCCCCGACGCCCCTGACTTTTCTGATCCTTCCCTCAAGATCCAATACCTGCGCTTCGGTGGTGTTCAGAGGCGCAAACCCCACCCCGATCGACGTGTCGTTCGCTCCCCTCTTCATCAGGCTTCGAAGCTCTGGCGATCCCTCTCTCACTCTCGCGTCAACCCTGTACTCTTCCAGGTTCGCGATCGACCTTTCGAGATGGTCGGAGGCGACCCTCGCGATTAAGGCATCCAGATCCTCCCCCTCGGGGGCCGTCGCCCTGCCTCCGACTATCACCGTCGGCGGCTCCAGCACCCGGCCGCCTCCGAAAGTGACCTCCGTCCTCCCGGCGGTTATCAGAACCTTGTCGACGTTGTGGTGGAGGATCTCTCCGAACTCCTCCAGGTAGAACCGCGACAGCTCCCGCGAGATCGCCTCGGATATCCCGTCTGCCAGCGTGTCCGGATGGCCCAGCCCCTTCCGCTCCACCACCTCGAAGGGCAGAGGTCTATACTTGGCAAAATCGATCACCAAAAACACCCGAATATATTACTGAATCTCCGAATTAATATTTTGATCGGTTCTGATGAAATCGCCCCCGAGAATTACGCCGATTGTCGAAGGCTGCTGGTCCAAACGTCGATCAATTTCGTCGCAGAATTCAGACAATACGCCTATTTGACAAATGTAAATTTGTCAACGAACTCGTCCGTCGATGAGCATGGAATATTTATAATAATAGGCCTATTCCTGAGGGTGTAATTTATATTCATGAAAGAGCATTCGATTGAGCACATGACTGAGTCAACAATTACGCCAGATCAGGAGTCGATTCAGGAATTACACATAAAGAGGATCACAGCTCTGGAGAACGAGAACAAACACCTGAGCGAGGAGATAGAGACCCTCAGGATGGAGAAAGAGGATACCAGAGCCAAGCTCGTTGAGACCCTCATATCCAACAAGAAGTACATGCGGGAAGAGGAGAGGCTCAAGAAGGAGAACGCCCTTCTCCGGAGGATGCCCCTCTTTCTGGCGACTGTGGTGGAGATGGGGGAGGACTACGTCCTTCTCCGGCAGCACGGGAACAACCAGGAGTTCATAACCACCACCTCCCCGGAGATGATGGAGAAGCTGGAGCCGAACACTCGAGTCGCCATTAATAACTCCCTCACAATAGTGAGGGTGATGGACAAGTCCGTCGACGTCAGGGCCAAGACGATGGAGCTGATAGAGGCCCCCACCGTCTCTTACGACCAGGTGGGCGGGCTTGAAGACCAGATAAGAGAGGTGAGCGAGACCGTCGAGCTACCCCTCACCCAGCCCGAGCTCTTCGCCGAGATCGGGGTGGAGCCGCCCAAGGGCGTCCTCCTCTTCGGACCTCCGGGGACCGGCAAGACCCTCATCGCCAAAGCGGTGGCCCACCACTCTCGGGCGACCTTCATCCACATGTCGGGAAGCGAGCTAGTCCACAAGTTCATCGGCGAGGGAGCCCAGCTCGTAAGAGACATATTCCAGATGGCGAGGGACAAGGCCCCGGCCATCGTCTTCATCGACGAGATAGACTCCGTCGGGTCCATCAGGACCCACGACGGGACCACCGGGAGCGCCGAGGTGAACAGGACGATGATGCAGCTGTTGGCCGAGCTGGACGGCTTCAGGGCCAGGGGCGACGTCAAGGTCATCGCCGCCACCAACAGGATCGACATCCTCGACCCCGCCCTCCTCAGGCCGGGCAGGTTCGACCGGATCATCGAGATCCCCATGCCGAACTTCGACGCCCGTCTGTCCATCCTTGCGATCCACACCAAGAACATGAAGATGGGCTCCGAAGTGGACCTCCGGGCCATCGCGAAGGAGACGGAAGGCGCCAGCGGTGCCGACCTCAAGTCCATCGCCGTCGAGGCGGGGATGATGGCCATAAGGCGCCGCGGAAGCTCGGTCACGTCGGATGACTTCAAGAGGGCTGTGGACAAGGTCCTCGGCGAGGAGATGCTCCCCCGGGTCGACGAGTCCATGAGGATGTTCTCTTAAGGTTGGGGGGGATTTGGGTTTGATCGCCGAAACCTCGGCGATCCTCTTCCCCTGAGATCCACTTCGTATATTTGATATATCTCTTCATTATATTTCTATTTTAATCATCTTTGTCTCTCTATATATAAGTTCCATCCCGAAGCTCATCAGAGCTGAATTCATCAGAGCCGAATATCTCTCACTGGCTCCATCTGTGGGGTTTGATCGGGCTCCGTTTAGATCAGATCCGTCTGCTGGGGGAGGATATTTGAGCTCCCGATCAGCCCTGGATGGCGTACTTCTCCGAGGGGTTCTTCAGGGGGCTGTAATCATTATCCCTTTCGGAGATCGTTTGCGGACTATCGCCGAGGCCGTCGCCGAAGTCGTCACATCCGAAGTAGCCGCTCCAATGGTTGCCGAGATGCCTCCTGTACGGGACTCCTCTGTAGACGTAAATGAGCCGGTCCGTTGAGTTCCAGTAGTTTGTGGAGTTCCAGGAATAGGCATTTTTACCGTTGTTGATGATGTTGTTCATGTAAATTCTGTTGTTGAAGGAGTTGTCGGCGTATACGCCGAAGTCGTTGTAGCTGAGGTTATTTCCTGCTATGATGTTCCCGTTGGAGCTCTCAAGGCTGACGCCGTCCAGGTTGTCTCTCGCCGTATTGCTGGAGACGGCGTTCCTTGTGGAGTACAGGAGCCTGATCCCGAAGATGTAATTGTATCTCACCTTGTTTCCTCGGATGGTGTTGCAGGTCGATCGGAGGAGCCAGATTCCCTCATTCTCGTTGTATCGGGCGATGTTGTTGGTGATGGAGTTGTTGCTGCTCTCGCCCAGGATTATCCCTGCCCACTGATTCAGGCTGGCGTTGTTGTTTCTTATGCTGTTGTTGCTCGCTTTGCTGAGGAGTATCCCGCCGAAGGTGTTGTTGCAGGCGTTGTTCTCCGCAATGGTACATCTCTGGGAAGTGTATATTGAAATACCCACGTCGTTGCTGCAGACGGAATTTTTCAGAATACTGTCACCGCCGGAGCCGTCAAGGACGATGCCGTAGTAGTTTCTACTGATATCGTTGTCTCTTATTATGCAATTTTTTGATATGACCTTTATGCCGGCATCCTTCCACAACCTCCCCGATTTGGTGACCTCAAATCCCTCGAAGACGACTCCATCGGCGGAGATGATGACGGCGCTTCCCATTTCATCAGCGTCCACCACGGGCCTTCCTTCGCCCGTGTCCAGGCCGATTAAGGCCAGCTTCTTGGTAATATTTATATTTTCGAGATAATGACCGCTCTTGATGATTATCCTATCACCTTCTCTGGCCCGGTCGATGGTGGCCTGGATGGGATTCTCTTCGGAGTCAGGACCGACTACGTATGTGGCAGCAATGGTCGGTCCAAGCCATAAGATCAGGACGAAGGCCGAGACTGCAAAACCCCTTTTGTAGACGCCGCGTCTTAGCATATGACATCTCCACTTCCGGTCGAGAATAGGCATTCTATGCATTAAAAGCTTTTTTATGCGTCCATCGCAAAACTCAGCCGATTTAAGCCGAAAATCTTAAGTATTTCTGGGTTTTCTGTCCCATTGTGGAAGTGGACGATAATATTTCGGTGGAAGAGGATATCTTCTATGAGTATACCGTCCCTTCTGATATCGGGCCAGACGGTTTCGATCCAGGCTCCAACATATCTAACCTCACTCCGGACCTTCCGAGGGAGCTCGCGTCGGAGTTGCCCGCAGAGCTCACCGGGGACGGCCCCAAGGCCACCTTGACCTCGTTCATCGATCACCTACACCAAGCTCTGGGTGAACAGCTCTTTGAAGCATTACAGATCTTCATCGAGATAGTCGTCATCGTCCTCGTGACCTATCTGGCCGCCAGGATGGTGAGGCGTGCGATCACAGTTCACCTGCCCAGGGTCGTCTCTACCGGAAAGACGGGCGTTGATGCAGAGACCGAGCTGACCCTCAGGACTCTGATCAGCAAGCTTCTCGTAGCTGTCATCTACATCGCCGGTTTTCTCCTGGTGATCTCCAGGATACCGACTCTCAACAGTCTCGCTGTAACTCTGCTGGCTGGTGCAGGTGTTGCAGGCATCGCCATAGGCTTTGCTGCTCAGGACTCGCTGTCCAACCTCATATCCGGGATCTTCCTTGCGGTCTTTCAACCATTTCGCGTCGGTGACTTCATAGACTTCGAAGGCGAGTATGGCCAGATCGAGGATCTGACCCTGAGGCACACCACCATAAGGACCTGGGACGGCCGGAGAATCTTCGTCCCCAACAGCATCATGGGCAACCAGCCGATAATCAACTGGTCGATAACCGACCCCGTCATAACCTGGAGAATAGACGTCGGGATAGGCTACGGCGCAGACATCGACAGGGCGAGAGAGATCATGCTCGAGGTGGCGAAGAGACATCCTCTGGTCCTGAAAAACCACGAGATATCGGTGAGGGTTACCGAGCTTGGCGATTTCGCCGTAAACATGAGGCTGGCTGTGGACGTTCCCAACAGGGATGTGGCCTACACCACCGCCTGCGACCTCAGGGAGGCGATAAAGAAGAGGTTCGACGAGGCCGGGATAGAGATACCCTACCCCTACAGAAACCTCCTCATCCAGAATCCGATCGTACCATCGCAGAGCCCTGAATATCAGGATCCATTGGCTCAAGGTTTCCATCAGCCTGATGAGGTGCCTTCGGGGGGGAAGGCCTCATGACCTCAGAGCCTGGACCTGATGATCTCCAACAGGTCTTCGATCTTTCCGCCTTTGGCTGAGACGGGTGCGATTTTATCTCGCCACTGGCTCCAGGGTGGGAGCATCCCCAGCCGTTCGCCGATGGCGTCTAAAGTGGCGTCGGGATCTCTGACCTTGTCCATCTTGTTGGCGGCCACAACGACGGCGAGGTCCAGATCGGTCAGAAACTCGAAGAGCTCCACCTCTAGGGGAACCTCTCCCCTCTCTTCCCACCGGTCGGCTATCTCGACGAAGCTGGCGGCGTCTATCACCTGTATGACGAGGAGGATATCTTCATCGTTATCCTCGAAGTACCGGACGATGAAGTCCTTTGTTCCCTCCTGGACCTTCTTATCGGCGCCCTTCATGTAGCCGTATCCCGGCATGTCGACGTAGGTTACGTTCCCCACCCGGACCCTGGCGGGGCCGACGGTAACTCCGGGCCTTCTTCCCACCCTCACCTTCTTGCCCGTCAGCCGGCGAAAGAGGGTGGATTTTCCGACGTTGGACCTGCCAATCAGGACGATCTCTGAAGCCATGGACGATCAACTCTTCTCCGTATCGAGCCGCCACCAGAAATTCGTTTCTCTCCTCGGAGCCGACGGTCTGGATACGCCGGCCGACCGGAAGGCTTATATTCGACAAATGCCGTATGTATGATAGGCAAAAGTCGACCGCACGTTTTCCTCCCTCCCTAAAAATCCCTACACCCGACTTTTGCCCCTCCCTTCATTGCAGTATATCATCGGTTTATTTTGGCGGGATCCGGCAAATTTGCGGGTCAACAGAAAGGTTTATATTCGTCAGATGACGTGGTAACATCAGGCAAAAGTCTGATGGCAAAAGCCTCCCTCCCTCCTGAATCCCTTATATCGACTTTTGCCCCCACCTCCCTTTTATCCACGCGTCGGAAACCTTTAAGGGCGTCTTCATAGTTCACTTTATCTGCCGGTGTTCGACCTTGACCGAAGAGATCCTCGTCTATCTGTCGGCCATCCTGGTGCTGGGAATAGGCGCCCAGTGGTTGGCCTGGAGGATGGGTCTCCCGTCGATTCTGGTCCTGCTCATATTCGGAATTCTGGCAGGCCCAATAACAGGTCTATTGGACCCGGACCGGATCTTCGGGCCTCTCCTCGTTCCCATGGTATCCTTATCGGTCGCGGTGATCCTCTTTGAAGGGGGTCTTAACCTCAAGATCGACGAGCTGAAAGAGATCGGCGGCGTCGTCCGCAACCTCATAACACTGGGGGTATTGACCACGTGGGTCTTGTCCTCCGCAGCCGCCACCATAATCCTGGGCCTCGATCTTCGCATCGCGATCCTATTCGGCTCGATCCTGGTGGTAACGGGGCCGACGGTCATTTTGCCGATGTTGCTACACATCCGTCCCAGCGGAAAGGTCGGAGACATAGCGAAGTGGGAGGGGATCATGAACGATCCCATAGGGGCGATGCTGGCGCTTCTGGTCTTCCAGGCGATTCTGATGGGCGGAGCTGAGGGGACCCTCGCCGCCATCCTCCTCGGGACGATGAAGACGGTCTTCATAGGGGTCCTGACCGGGGTCATCGGCGAGATCCTTCTCGTCCAATTCTTGAAACGTTACTGGATCCCCGACTACCTTCAAAACCCGGCGGCACTGATGATGGTGGTGACCGTATTCACCGTATCGGAGCAGTTCCAGATGGAGTCGGGGCTCTTCGCGGTGACGGTGATGGGGGTGGCTCTGGCAAACCAGAAGGCCGTCTCGGTCCAGCACATAATCGAGTTCAAGGAGAACCTGAGGGTGCTATTGATCGCCGGCCTCTTCATAGTCCTGGCGGGGAGGCTCTCCATAGAGGACCTGGAGTACATAGACGGGTTCAGTCTGCTATTTCTCGGGATACTGATGCTGGTGGTCCGGCCTGCGGCCGTCATCGTCTCCACCTGGGGTGCGAAGCTGAGGTGGCAGGAGCTGGTATTTCTCTCCTGGATGGCTCCCCGGGGGATTGTGGCGGCCTCGGTATCTTCCGTCTTCGCCCTGACGCTCGCGGGTGAGGGGTTTGCTCAGGCGGAGATGCTTGCTCCTCTCACCTTCTTTGTGATCATCGGGACGGTGGCGGTGTACGGGATCGGAGCCGCGCCCCTGGCCTGCTTGCTGGGCCTGGCTCAGGCAAACCCTCAGGGCGTCCTGATAGTCGGGGCCAACGTCTGGGCCCAGAGGGTCGCCGAGGCCCTCCAGGATGCTGGAGCGCGAGTTCTCGTCGTCGACTCCAACTACAGCCAGATATCCCGGGCCTACGAGGCTGGGCTTTCCACATATCACGGGAACATCATGGCGGATCACGTACTGGAGGAGATCGACCTGGAGGGGATGGGCCACCTCTTGGCCCTCACCTCCAACGATAAGGCAAACTCGCTGATATGCTTCCACCTTTCGGGGATATTCGGGAGGGCGAACGTCTACCAGCTCCCTCCGGTGGCGGAGGCCTACCGCGGCAAAGAGTTCGTCCAGCCCGCCCATCTCCGGGGCAGGTTCCTCTTCGGAAGAGAGGTGACTCTATCCTATCTTGCCCAGAGGTTTGAGGCCGGGGCCGAGATCGAGTCGTTCAGGCTGAGAGGAGATTTCGGTTACGATGAGTTCAAGGGCTGCTACGGCAAGTCTGCGGTCCCGATGTTTCTCGTCGGGGTGGATGGAGACCTCCGCATCTTCACCGCCGAGGAGAGCCGTTTCGTGCCCAGGTCCGGCGAGGTTCTGATCGCCCTCATAAACCCCAGCGGGAAGGATACCGATGTATGTTCACCAGATGGTCTGAGGTCCAACGAAGTGTTTTAAAGCGGCTTGAAGTTCAATGAAGTTCAAGGATAAAAATGACGAGGGGACGGCGGCGGTCCCCTCTAGCTGCAAACACAGCTGAAGATCCCTGCACTATCCCTGGGGAAGCTGCACGGATCGAGGTCCGAGCACCCGCCGACACAGCATGATAGCCAGTCGGTCTTGTTCGTCTTGTTGGTGTAGA
>Ga0116151_10001833_pt1 | contig 19845 bp, 18 predicted proteins | sample AD_UKC117_MetaG_FD_89893 | JGI IMG/M metagenome (GOLD analysis project Ga0116151, IMG submission 89893) | Active sludge microbial communities of municipal wastewater-treating anaerobic digesters from Hong Kong - AD_UKC117_MetaG | ecosystem: Engineered > Bioreactor > Anaerobic > Digestate...
AACCCTGCGGCCACCGACGACCCCACCAGCCCGATCGCCGGTATGCCGGTGCTGTCGGTGTGGGAGTCGAAGAAGGTGATCGTGTTCAAGCGCTCAATGGCCTCCGGCTATGCCGGTGTGCAGAACCCGCTCTTCTTCCGTGACAACACCTCGATGCTCTTCGGTGACGCCAAGGACAGAGTCAACGACATCCTCGCTGCGCTTTGAGCAACTCAGGCTCAGAAGTCTTCGTCGAAGTCGACCGACCCGGTGACCTACTGGGTCTACTCGATCGGTCCGAAGACGCCTTCCTCAGCCTCGACAAGACGGCCGTTGCGCACGACCTCCAAGCACTGAGACTGGAGATCCTCGACGCGATCCGCTGAGGCCACCGAAGACGATCAAGAGCAACCAGGCGAAAGACTGTTCGTCTCAGTGATCACTCAGAGCACCTCGCACACGATGCGTTGATAGCGGATCGGGCTACGGTCGATGACCTCCGGCGAGTCGACGATGCGCAACAGCGTGCCCAACTCCGCGGGCAATGGCTGCTCGCGGGGCACGAAATTGCTCCACACCACGCGGCCCCCGGGCTCCACCGCTCGGGCACAGGCACGCAGCAGATCACCGAAGGCCTCAGCCGGCAGCCACTCGCCGACATTCGACAGCCACGCGCCCCGCAGCGAGCCCGGCTCGCAGGCGTTGAGCGCGGCGGTGAGGTCACCGTCGTACAGGGTCAAGGCACCCCAGGCGCTCGGGTCGCTGAGCAGATACGGCGGCATCACGCCGTCGCGATATTCGCCCTCATAGAGCGCATGGAGATACCAGTTGTCCCAGATGGGTACGTCGCGATAGGCGGCGTTGATGCCCTCACGCATCGACTCGGTGAACTTGCTGGCATCAATATTGTCGAAGAAGGTGCGATAGAGCGGGCGACAGGTCGTGGGGTTTAGCGCAGTTCGCAGGCCCAGACGCCAGCGGCGGGTGTGGACCCCGTCGTCGAAGGCCCGGCGCTGGGTCGCGGCATCGGTGGCTGAGAGGAGTCGCCGCATCGCCTTGGGTGAAGACATCCCGAGCCTCATCACGGCTGTTATCAAAGCCATGCCGCCCTCAGTGCTGCCGGCATTGAGCGGGCCCTTGTCGAGCAGCTTGGTGTGGGCATCCCACCAGGTCTGCGCGGCGAGGGTCAGGCGCGGCGCAATCTTGCCGTAGCGCACCCGGCGCCGAAGCGAGGTGCTCTTCTTGGCCCCGATCAGCTCGAGGGCATCGGCCTTGGGCAGCTCGCGCAGGGCGGCATACAACAACTCGACATGATGGTTTTGGCTGGCGTTGACGTCGACGGCGATCACCTCACTCGCCCCCGCCGCCAGGAAGGAAAGCGCCGTGTCACCACCGGAAGATGGGCCCAGCACCCGGCCGCCCGCAGCATCGATGGCGGCCAACTCGAAGGTGGGGTCTTCATAGACCTTCGCGAAGCCGAGTTTGGCCTCTTCGCTCACTCCGATCGTGCTGCGGGTCAAGCTCGGCGCTGTCTGCTCACTCATTTGCATCCCCATCAATCAAGACCACTAGGGCCATCGCTGAGACCACCACCACGACGGCCATCAGCCAGCCCCAACCGGCTGCCAACACCAACAATCCCAGGGCCGGCCCCACCAACTGCCCCACCGCAGTCAGCGACTGGTTGATCCCCATCAACAACCCGGCTCCCACCTGGGCGCTTTGACTCAGCAGCGCCGTCGCTGTCGACATCAACAACAACGACCCACCGGAGAGTACGACGACCGCGGCACCCACGGCGTACACCCCGCCGAGGCCGCTGGTGACCGCCAAGGCAAACAAACCCGCGCCCAAAGCGAGCAGACCGACCGACGCCGCGACGGCCAGGCGGGTGCCGAAGGCCTTCTCCAGCGGGCCGGCGAGGACCGCCTGGATGGTGCCACCGAGGAGCAGACCGAGCAGCACCACCAGCAGAGCCTTGCGGGCGTCGTAGTGCATCACCTGGGTCAACAGCAGAGCCATCACTGTCATCAGCATCGTCATCACAAGTTGGCTGATCACCACGGCCACGGAGGGAAGGCGCAGAGTCGGGAACTTGCCGACCACTTCACGCAAGGGCAGTTGCTCGCTGAGTAGCCGCGCGGCCGGGAAGGGTGTGGCCAAGCCGAGGAGCACCGTGACCAGCGCCGCGGCGGCGGCACCCAAGGCCAAGTGGGTCAGCGATTGATGGGCAAACAGGGCCGCCGCGCCCAGGCCCAGCATGACCCCGACGGCGCCTGCGCTGTTGAGTCGGGCAAAGGCACCGCTGCGGTCCTTCTCTTCATGCAGATCACAGATGACGGCATTGACGATCGCGAGATTGCCAGCGGTGATGCCGTCGACGATGCGGCTGGGCAGCATCCAAGCCGGTGTCGGCGCCCAGGCCAACAACAAGAACCCGACCAGCGTGCCGACCTGCGACAGCAAGAGCACTCGCTTGCGCCCGAAGCGATCGGCAAGGCGGCCCAACTGCGGGGCAGCGAAGAATTGGCAGATCGAGAACGACGCGAAGATCAACACCGTCAGCCAGGTGGCCGTGTGCTCATGCTCCAAGAAGACCGGCAGGAGCGGCAGCACCAGACTGAAGGCAAAGGCATCCAGGGCCACGATCGACCAGAGCAGAGCCATCGTGGCGCCACGCGATGCTCTGGTCTGGGTGGCGGTCGCGTCGCTCACGTAAGGCTCACGTCGATGAACACTGGCCGCGCCCGCAGAGACTCAAAGCTCGTCGGCGAGTCGGGCTTCAAGCGGGCTCCGATATGGCCGGGATAGGTGAAGACCAACTGGTGTCGCTTGGGGATGCCCACCCTGGGGTCGTCGACATACGACATCGAGTGCGCCCCCCGCTCGAGCACGACATTGCCCAACTGGCCGACCATGACCTTGCCGGCTTGCTGGTCAGCGAAGGCCAACCGGCGCACATGGATGGTCTTGAGTGGTTGCCCCTCGACGGGTGGCTGCGGCAAGGGCGCCCCGAGTCTGCGGGCCGCAGTGACGGCCTTCTCCCAGCCCTTCGACATCGCATCGAACTTGATCGGGATCACCTGGGCATATGGCGCAGGGGCCCAAACCCACGCGGCGCCGCGCAGCCGGTGCTGCTCGTCGTACAGGCAGAGGAGGTCGGCTGGGGTCGCATTGGGGAAGCGACTCAGATCATCGAGGGTCATCGGGGTGTAGAGATTGCGGTCGGCGTAGTAGTCGTTGATGAAGCCGATCGCCTGCTCACGATCGCCCTCTGCAGCTGGGCCGAAGGCCCACCCTGCAGGCAGCTTCGCGCGAGTCTGCGGCAAGACCTCGGTGTAGTTGACCGCAGCGATCTTGTCGACCTGATCGCGCCATTGGTCGTTGTTGGCGGTGCGGTCGATGCGCTCGTTGTCATCATTGGTCAGCCACACAAAGACCTGCGAGTCGGAGTCGAACCACTCACTCGTCGCCTGCTCGACGATCTCCAGCCCTCTGCCCGGGTGGGCCCGATCGGCGACCACTCCTCCCAGGTAGGTGACCCTGATGTCGCCACCGGCCACGCGTGCGCCAAAGGGGATCATCGCCGCCACCGACACCAACTGGCCGTCCACTCGGCCACCGATCAGCTTGGCTCCGGGGATCCGCTCGGCCACCGCCCCGAAGCGCGAACGGTCAACGACATAGGTCGTTGAGGAGCTGATCGGATTGCTGCGGGCCAGCGCCAACAGCTCCGCTGCGTCAGCCTCGCCCAGTTGGGTGGGCTCCATCGGCAGGCGAGGCCGCGCTACGGCCCGACGCTTGAGGACGACGACCCGGTATTGCATCAACGAGCGGTCGGCCAGCGACAACTCCTCCGATCGCGGGTCGACGTCAAACCACTGTTGCGCGCTGTCGGGGAGGTCGGTCCAGCCGACGAAATTGCGCATGACCACGACTCCGTCGGGGCGCACAGCCCGCGCGAGCGACGCGAAGAGCTGCTCGATCTCAGGTTTGGTGAACCACTCGCAGATATTCGACAGGGTGACCCCGTCGAGGCTGCCCTCGGCGCGTTGCGCCAGCCAAGTGGTCATGGGTTGATCCCACAGGTGCAGCCGCCCGGTCGACTCGGCAATCGTGACGGCGGCTTTCTCGGTCAAGTACGCCGGAAGGTCTTCACCGAAGTGGCCGGTGATGATGTCGTGGGCATAGGGATTGTTACGCGCAGGCAACTCCGTGAGCACATGCTTGATCACACTGCCGAAGTGATCGGCAAAAGAGGTCTTGCCAGTGTTGGTGAAGAAGCCTTCCGCATAGACCTTGTCGAAGACCCGGCGATTGCACAAGGTGGCCAAGAAGGCCCGCCAGCGGCGGTTGTCCCAGCCCTGCTCCCAAAGGCGCTGCTGGGTGGCCAGATCAGGGGCCAACAGGATCTGCTCCATGACACCGTTTTTCACGATGCCGCGACGCAGGGTGGCCACCAGCCCCTTCATGAACTTCTCGGTGATGCCCGCATGCAGGATGCCGCCCGTGATCGCCTTGTGGTGGCCGTCGAAATAGCCGCGGGCATGGGCGCTGAGTTGGCCGCGCAAGGCGTCGTAGGTGACTCGACGCTGCACCGGGTCACCCGGCCTGGCGTCGAGGAAGGTCAACAGCTCAGACCAAGGCAGGCTCGCGGCCGCCACGGCTTTGAGCTCGGTGATGTCATTTTGGGTCTTGTTGAGGTCGACCGCGTGGATCTCACCGGTGCCGGCAGCCAGCAGGGAGAGCGCCGTACACCCTCCAGAGGTGACCACCGCGATGGTGCCGTCGAGCACTTCGCTCAAGGCCTCGATCTCGATCTCGGCATCTTCACGCACCTGCGCGAAGTAGAGCTTGTCGGCGCTGGCCTCAGTCGTGCTGTGACGGTCGATCAGACTCATCGGGCTTCCTCTGGTGTTGGGTGCATCGGGTCGGGGAGGACGGCTGCGCTGATCCGCAGAACTTGGTGGGTCAAGGTGGCAATGCGCAGGCGCTTGCCTGAAGGAGAGTGACAGCTGTCTCCGGTCACGACGTACGCCGTGAAGTCGCGGCTGACGGGGTCGGCCTTGTAGGCGGCCTCCTTGATCGTCCAGAGGGTCAGCAGGTCGAGCGGCGGCTCGCCCTCAGCCCTGACGAATCTCGCGACCCGCTCGTCAACCGCCCTGTCGACGGGCTCGATATCAACACCCACTGCAGCGCAATCTGCACCAAGGGCCGCCACCCAGGGCAGGGCATAGGAGACGCTGCGCATGCGGCCCCTCGGGCGCAGACTGGCACCGACCTCGTGGAAGTCACGGCCCGCGGGTGCCTGGGTCAACACGAGATTGACCCTTGCTGCGAGGCGAGTGCTCAAGCGTGCCTGCAGACTCTCGTCGATCGTGGGCGTCAAGGCACGAGACCCTTCGATGAGCGCGGTCACGACTGGCGAGGCTTCTTCGTCGGGAAGCCGTGCTCAAGCACGTAGTGGCACATCTGCTCCACATCCCCAGGACTGACCCCGGCATGCCCCCCTGCCAGCTGCACACCCACGGTGTTTTCGATGTCCTTGGTGACATGCATCTGCGGCGCAAATGGCCGCAACGAGCGCAAGGCCCCGGCCACCAACGGATCAGCCAACGGGCCCATCGCATCGGCGAAGGTGTTGAAGGTGTCCATGTCGGCAAACAGTGGCTGTGGAGTGCGGCGACGTTTGAAGTCGGCATCAGTCTCGTAGGCAATGAAGGCGGCGTCGACCAACTCCTTGATCGTGATCGCGCCCTCGGCATTGGGGCTCACATTTGCCCACCCGAAATTGGGCCCCGAGATCGCGGCCCAGATCGCCTTTGCCGTCTGGTCGGCGGTCACCAAATAGAGCGGAGTCATCGGATCAGCCGGCAAGATCGGCAACAACCCGATATAGGCCAGTGCCAGCGAGTGATGCACCGCATTGGCGAAGGAGACCGTGCCGGAGTCGTCATCGGTGAAGACCGTTGCCGGGCGCAGCATCGTGGTCTCAAAGCGATCCGCGTAGCCGACGAAATCCTGCTCGATCTGCCATTTGGATCGCTCATAGTGATTGGCATATTGGGCTGCCTCCGGCAATGGCCCCTCGGCCACCAGACCCGGCTCCAGACCCGAGGCATACAGGCTGCCCAGCGCAACCACTCGGCGTACGCCGGCCGCGGCAGCGGCATCGAAGACCTTGCGGGCTCCCTCGACATTGACCTGCTGGGCGCGCTCTTCGCGCACCTTGAAGTTGGTGATGCCGGCACCGTGTACGACGGTTGCGCCCGCAGCATCTTCGATGGTGACCTCTTCGGTCAGCTCGATGCGTTGACACTCCACGGGGCCACCAGCGATCTCAGACAACTTCGCAGCCCTGGCATCCAGATCGGCCTGATCGGCCGCATGCACCATCGCGGTGGTACGCACATCGTGCTCCTTGAGCAGCTTCATCAAGGCAGTGCCGACACAGCCGTCGGCCCCGGTGATGATCACGTGATCAGTCATTGTTCGCCCCTCCTGGTCGGTGCTGCAATGCCCACAGCACCCGCTCCACACCCACGGCGATGCACCCCGAGCTCGCGACCTCTCCCGCGATCGAGATGTCGAAGGCCTCGCCGAAGTGTTGATTGTGCACGTTGACTGACGCGATCGCTAGATCATCGCCCGCCAGCACGGCCTCCCACTTGACCGGCACCAACTTCTGGATCAACGCGGCAGGGTCCATCGCCCGATAGAAGGGGTCGGTGGCCACCTGCCAGGCAAAACTCAAATCCCACGACTCAAACAGGTCGGTGAGCCGACTCTTGGTGCGCTCAAGGAAGGCTTGCACGGTGTCGGGGTCGGCCAGGCAGACCAGCTCGTCCATCGTGAACTGCCGCTGCCGGCGCAAGGGGGTGTACGACGACTCGTTGCGGAAGACCGACCCGCGCACGTGGCTCACCTGCGGCGACGTGATCGTCGTACCTGCGTGGTGGTGGTAGACCCCGTGACAACTCGCCGGGGCGAGCACGAAACGCTCGCCAGCGAAGTCACCGGTCTCGGGATGGATGCCCGATGCGGCAATGGCCAAGTGCGGGAAGGAGGTCAGCCAGCCCGACCGCTCCAGCAAGCCGGCATCGATCAGCAAGGAATGCTCTTCTTCAATGGCACCCTCGTTGCGGGCCAACTCATCGAGCGCAGCCTCGACCTCACGCTTGAGGCCTAGGGCTGGTCCGATGTGGGAGCTCACAGGAAGGTCTTCTCGATCGCATCCATGGTGGCAAAAGACTCTGGCGCGACCTCGTCGACCGAGATGGTGCGCTGGGCCCACTCCTCCAGGCTCAAGATCAACTCGGGCAGGTCGAGGGAGGTCAGCCTGCGGTCAACGAAAAGCGCAGTGTTGTCGTCAAGCGGCAACTCTGGGCGCCGATCGCGCTTTTTGACCCAGGCACGCAACTCATCACGAGGGCTCACGAAGCTATCTCCTCCGGGTCGAGACCGAGCACCGTCAAATGTCTCAGCGCGCGGGTGGTGTAGTCGACACGATGGGCGACCTGTCTGGGCGCCGACCATGCCTGGCGGGCAATCGCCCATGGCTTGGGCAATCCTGCCAGCTCATAGACATCGCTGCGATAGCGCTCCCGCCACACGGCCCGCAAATATGAGCCCACCTGGTCGGCGAGACGATTGCGCTCCGCCTCGGTCAACTCCGGGATGATCCGGGCCAAATTGGCACGGCCGAAATTGAGGTGTACGGCTTCCTCAACCGCATGGGCATGGTTGACGGCCCTAGCCACCGGGTGACAGCGCTCATCCTTTGCGATCGCACGATTGCTGCGCCCCACGATGTCTTCGAAGACATAGGTGCAGGCAAAAAACTCTGCTTCGGTCAGGGGCGGAGTCATCCAGCCGACCGCGCGAGTCGGCAAAAGCTCAACCCCCAGATGCTGCAAATAACTGCGGAACATCTGCTGATGGTTGACCTCTTCGGCGGCGAAAACCCCGACGAAATAGTGCAGGTCACCACGGGGAGCCAAACCGCCCAAGACCTGGTCTTCGCCATGGACGGTGTTGCTTGCCCACAGGGCCGCTTCAAAGCGCGAGAGCCGGTGCTTGTCAGGGGGACTCAACTCGTCGTACAGCTCGGTGCCATAGATCGACAACTGCTCGGGTACGACATACCACGCGCTGTCTTGCGCTCCGACCGGCTGCCCACCCTCGGCCCGCTCAGCTGCCTCGACCGTGTGCGCCCCACACAGCGTATTGGGCTGAGCGTGAAAAGCTTGCCCGCTGGAGCGGGCCGGCGAGGCCGAGCTCACCTGGGCCCGACCTCCAAGACCGCGCACTGCCAGTTGGCTCCATAGCCGGCTGCGGTCATCAACACAGTGTCGCCCTCCTTGATCATCCCTTGGGCATCAAGATCAATCAGGTTGGCGATGTTATCGCCCGAGATCATGTGCGCGACACTCTCGCGGGTGGGCTCATGCACGGGCGTGTCAGTCATCTGCAAGAGCCGCGTCAAGACCGTCCAAGCGGCCGAGTGCGTGTTTTGCGGCACGATCCAGTCGACCTTGCTGACCTTCGCCTTAACCAAGGTCTGTTGCACCGCCTGATGCATCCACGGGAAGAAGCTCCCTGCCGTCTCGGTGTCATTGGCCAAGGAAAGCGCACCATTGGTGATCTGGTGGATCGCGCGCACCTTGTAGGCCCCCACCTCAGGCTCACGTGAGACCCGAGTGAAGGTCGCGGCATCTGAGATCGGGTTATAAGACTGCTCGTACGCCGCCCCCTGCGGGAAGCGATCGGCATTGATGCATACCGCTTCGCTCCAGTCTGGCTCAGCACCGAGCAGCGCTCCGGCCAAGCGCCACGAGCCCATGACCGTCGTACAGGCTTGTTGGCCAAGGCCGAAGACCGAGGCTTTGGTCCAACCGGCATCGGCTTGGATGTGTGAGCCAGGGAAGTCCATCAGGTGTTTGACGTCGCCGGTCTGATCAAATGAGTCGCCGCGAGGTACGGCCGCATTCAAAGGCAGTGCCGTGGCATAGACGAGCAGTTCTGGGTCAACAGGCCGCTCGGCCGTAGCCTGCTTGACGACTGCTTGGGCCAGATCGAGTGAAGTCTGCTCGCCGCTGCACACGTGGTGTTTGGCGAAACCGGCCTTGATCAACTCATCAACCGGGCTGACCAGGTGGTCTTGACACTCACGAAGATCGTGCTCGTCTTCACCCAGGACATAGTTGAGTCGGGAGATCCAGATCTCGCCCATTGACCGTGCCTTTCTCTCAGCCATCGCGAGGGGATCCATCCCTCGCGCCCGCGTGCAGCCGTACCGCCAGCGTTGGCTGGCGGCAATAGTCTGGGCCAAAACTGTCCGCCTTGGCTACTGCTACAGCCATCTGCGCTAGTCCAGACAAATCGCCCCTGACCAGCAGTTTTTCCATCTCACCCGAGATGCGCGCGCGCTGCCATATTGAACTGCTGTGACACCTGTGCATAACTGGGGCCAACTTGAGGATTGTCAAGCCCTTTCGAGTATTTGTCGACAAGTAAATCTGGCTCGTCCAGATACTGGAACAGCCTTCGGCGTGTCGGAAAGGTTTCTTGTTTCAACAGGCAAAATTCTGCATAACCGCAGGTCAGAGGCTTGAGATGCTGATGCTCGATCGAGTTAACCACAGGTGATCCACGGCGCCGTACACAATCTAGGCGGCATGTTCCACATCATCCTTTCGTTTTCCACAAGGGCCTGTGGAAAGAAGGCTTTGCGAGGGCGCAGAAAGGCCTTAGATTCGGGCCGTCAGCTGGCAAAAGCCGGGTTTTGGGCGACATCCGTGGGAGGCGGGCCCAGACACCAAAAGTGGCCTTAGGCCACCGGAATTGTCGGCGTCTCCTGCGACCCTCAAAGCATGAGCATTACCCACGCGGGCTCAGCCCGTGATCCACACCAGTAAGACCACGCACACCAGCAAGACCACTGAAGAGCCAAACTCGGGAGGCAGGCGCACAGTCATGACCAATACCTCTGGTTACTCAGGTCCGATGCCGCCGCTGCAACCCACCCGCGATTCAGCAGACTGGGAGGCGCCCACCTACTCGCCGTTCTCCACCGAGTCAACCAACCAAGAGGCCTGGTCGGGCCGGATGCCTCCCCAAGACTCCGACGCCGAGCAGAGCGTGTTGGGCGCGATGTTGTTGTCGAAGGACGCCATCGCCGATGTCCACGACGAGTTGCGAGGCCCTGACTTCTATCGCCCTGCGCACGAGCTCATCTTCGACGCAATCATCGATCTCTACGGTCGCGGGGAGCCAGCAGATGCGGTCACGGTGGCCGCTGAGCTGACCAAACGAGGGGAGATCGCCAAGGTCGGTGGCGCGCCCTATCTCCACACGCTTTCCGCAAGCGTGCCGATCGCTGCCAATGCGAGCTATTACGCCTCGATCGTGCACGAAAAGGCGATCCTGCGCCGACTGGTCGATGCTGGCACCAAGATCGCCCAGATGGGTTACGCCGGTGAGGGCGAGATCGACCACGTGGTGGATCGCGCGCAGGCGGAGATCTTCAGCATCGGCGAGACCGCCAAGGGTGAGGACTACCAGCCCCTGAGCGCGATCATGGAATCAACCCTCGATGAGATCGAAGCAATCTCCAACCACAATGGCGACATCATTGGCATCCCGACCGGGCTTGCCGATCTCGACGAGCTCACCAACGGCTTCCAGCCCGGACAGATGATCATCGTCGCCGGACGCCCCGGCAGCGGCAAGAGCACCCTGGGTCTTGACTTCTGCCGTTCGGCCTCGGTGCACCACAACCTGACCAGCGCCTTCTTCAGCCTCGAAATGACGAAATCCGAGATCACGATGAGGCTGTTGTCTGCGGAGGCCTCCATCCATCTCAACAGCATCCGCACCGGGATGAAAGATTCCGACTGGGACAAGTTGGGGCCCCGGATGGGTCTGGTCTCTGGCGCCCCGATGTTCATCGACGACTCCCCAAATCTCACCATGATGGAGATCCGGGCAAAGGCCCGCCGCCTCAAGCAGCGCCACGATCTGCGCTTGATCGTGATCGACTACATCCAGCTGATGTCATCAGGCAAGAAGGTCGAGTCTCGTCAGCTCGAAGTCTCGGAGTTCTCCCGACAGATCAAGCTGCTCGCCAAGGAACTCGAAGTGCCAATCGTGGCGCTGTCCCAGCTCAATCGCGGCAACGAGCAACGCACCGACAAACGCCCAGTGGTCAGCGACCTGCGCGAGTCAGGGTCGCTTGAGCAAGACGCCGACATGGTGATCCTCGTGCACCGCGACGACCTCTACAACAAAGAAAGCGAGCATCCCGGTGAGGCCGACCTGATCGTGGGCAAGCACCGCAACGGTCCCACCCGCGACATCCGCACTCTCTTCCAAGGGCACTACTCCCGCTTCAAGGACTTCACCACCATGTCGCCTATCCAGTAGTGGCGAGATGCAGCGAACTTTTCCAAACGGGCGCAATCCTTTTCCAGACTGGATGAGTAGACATTCGCCGTGACGATCAGTGGTGCCGACTCCTTCATCCTGGTTCCCGGGCCATGGGACGCTCAGGGCACTGCTTCCGATGAGGCGGTCCACACCGACTGGCTGCAGACTCTCATCGAGCGACCAGAGGTTGGCCGATCCGACCTCGACGTTGTGGTCACGCTCATGGATCTGGTCCGCGATGATCTGCAGCTCTCCGGCACGGCTGGTGGCGTGAGCTCTCAACAGCATGACCATCGCGTTCCCTGTTGCGCTGTCGGTGCGGTCGGTTCACTCGGTGTGAGAGACACAAGGGCGGCCGCAGCCGCCAAGGTCAGCCTCAGACAGCAGGCTGTGCGACGCCTCAGGGATTGCTCGTGCGTGGCGGAAGTTCGGGTTACACTGAACGAGCAGGCCGCAGCAATGCTGCCGCCCGCATGGCCTTCAGCCCCACGCTTGCGTGGGGCTGATGTGCGTCACGGCCACTGACCAGGCTCGAACAGCTTGCCGGACGCGATTAGCTTCGACCACATCCGATCCATAATCCTTTGCGCCCGCGGATCCGACTCGACTACCGTCTGATGACGTCGATAGGTGAACGCCAGCATGTCGGCGGCCTGCAGCATTCGTGACCTACGGCTCGGCGCGAAGTGGACGGTGTCCAGCAGTGAGCTCAGCGTCGTGTTCATGTAGACGCCCGGAGTGCCCTCAGTCTGGTAGGTGGCGAAACGCTCCCGGTGCCGTTCGCGGTCGCCACGCTCGTCGGCGATCACCAGGGCGTAGGAGCTGGCGTTCTTCGCCAGCCGATCAACCCGCTGAAGGATGTGCTGGAAGCACACCTGCTCGGCGGGAAACCGCACAGGGTAGTTCTTGCGGTCCTGGCGACTGCGAAGTCGCTCCTCGCTTACAGAGCGCAACAGGATTGTGACGTTGCATTCTAGGATGGCGTCGATCACCTTCTCGTGGATACCCGCACGTGCTCGAGCGCCGACGTCCTTCCAGTCGTCCTTGCCGTGAAACAGGGGGTGCCCGTGGATCTCTGATGTGCGGGGGACGCCAAAGTCGACACTGGCCTGCCGGACGATTGCGTTGAGCCGATCGGTCAGGGCTTTTGTAGCGTGCTCGTCGCCTACAACTGCTGCGAAGCAGCGAAAGTCCCCACGATCCGACTCGTCAACGAACGCCAACAGCACCGCGTCAGCGTCTCAGGTGCCGCCGACACTCAAGGCTTAGGTGCGGCACCTACTTTGACGGCCTCGATCGATGGGCAGGTTCTCCGCAAGGTTCCCCACCGTCCTATCGGCAATCGTCGTTGCATCTCGACAAGCCGTTCAGGCGGGCGGGTCTACTGTGGAAAGTGAGTCCCCACAAACAGACGGGACTCACTCGACCACAACTTCATAGGAGCGTTCATGACCCATCAACAACGCCTGTCCATCCGAGAAGTCGACCCGGGGGCCTACACCGCCGTACTCGCCTTGGAGAAGCACGTGCACTCCGGGCCCTTGGAGCCTGAGTTGCTTGAGCTGGTCAAGATCAGGGCCTCGCAGCTCAACCGCTGCGCCTGGTGTCTTGACATGCACACGGTCGACGCCCGGAAGATCGGCGTACCCCAACGCAAGATCGATTTGATCGCAGCCTTCGACGAAGCACCCTCCCTCTTCACCGAGCGTGAACGAGCTGCCTTGGCCTTCACCGAAGCAGTCACCCTGATCAGCCACGACGGAGTGGCAGATGATGTCTGGGCTTCAGTCACGGCGAGCTTCACCGACCAGGAAGCCGTCTCACTGCTGATGGCCGTGGCTGCGATCAACGTGTGGAACAGGATGAATGTCGCCGTACGCACTGCTCTCTCTGACTGATCGACCAGCGCTCACCTCACCCCGTCTCCCCGGGTGGCCGGCGGTTGCGTAGTACGAACCGTGCGCTTCGCACTCAACGTCATACGTTGCGAGGCCATATGGCCACCATCCGTACGACGTTAAGGGGCGCCAGCACCATCCGTATGACGCTCCGCCGAACCGTATGACGCTGGGCCGCACCGTACGCCGCACCCCAGTCGGGCACAGGCCCTCGCCGGCGCCCAGCACGGGAATGCAACGGCGAGGCCAATGGTTAGTTCAACCATGAAGAAGATTGGTTTCTTGTCATTCGGGCACTGGACGCCCTCGCCCCAGTCTGCGACACGCAGCGCCAAAGACGTGTTGCAGCAGTCGATCGACTTGGCTGTGGCGGCCGAAGAAATCGGGGCCGATGGAGCCTTCTTCAGGGTGCATCACTTCGCCCGCCAACTCGGCTCACCCTTCCCGCTTCTTGCCGCGATCGGAGCGAAGACCCAGCGGATCGAGATCGGCACCGGCGTGATCGACATGCGCTACGAAAACCCCTTCTACATGACCGAAGACGCTGGCGCCGCTGACCTGATCAGCGATGGCCGTCTGCAACTCGGGATCAGTCGCGGATCACCCGAGCAGGTGATCGACGGATATCGCTATTTCAACCACCTCCCCGCAGAGGGCGAAGACGACGCAGCGATGGCAAGGCGGCATACCGATGTCTTCCTCGAGTTGCTGGAAGGCAATGGCTTTGCCCAGCCCAACCCCCGGCCGATGTTCCCCAATCCGCCCGGGCTCCTGCGCCTCGAGCCACACTCCGAAGGCCTGCGCGAGCGGATCTGGTGGGGCGCCGCATCTGAGGCCACCGCAGTTTGGGCGGCAGGCAAGGGGATGCACTTGATGAGCTCCACTCTCGTCTTCGACGAGTCCGGCGAGCCACTTCATGTGCAACAACGGCGGCAGATCGACTCCTATCGCTCAGCCTGGGCGGAAGCGGGCTGGAGTCGAGATGCCCGGGTATCGGTCAGCCGCAGCATCTTCCCAATCGTCGATGCCCGCGACCAGGCCTACTTCGGCGGCGGTCAGTCAGACAGCGACCAATTTGGTCAGATCGACGCGCAAACGCGCGCGGTGTTCGGCCGCTCCTATGCCGCCGAGCCAGACAAGCTGATCGAGCAACTCAAAGCCGACACAGCCATCGAGGCCGCCGACACCTTGTTGTTGACCATCCCCAACCAACTCGGTGTTGACTACTGCGCGTCGGTCATGGAGAAGTTCATCAAGTACGTCGCCAAGCCGATGGGGTGGAAGTAGCACCCTCCGACAGCACAACCCTGCACACGGGGTGAGCGAGTCAGTCGGATGCCTCCTGACCCGTACGCGAGGACCCATCAGGGCTAGGCTGGCCGCAGACGGTTGTGGACCTGAAGGGGGCTCCCATGGATCAGCACACTCCAGCCACCCACTTGCCTGCATGGGACCGTGTCTTGGTGGTGGTGGCCCACCCCGATGATGAGTCCTTCGGCTTGGGTGCGGTGATCGACAAGTTCACCTCCGGCCAAAGCGAAGTACACGTGTTGACCCTGACCCACGGGGAGGCCTCGACTCTGGGTGGCGAGATCGATGATCTTGCTGCCGAGCGTCGTCAGGAGTTGCTCCGGGCCAGCGAAATCCTCAACATCTCCTCCGTCGAGTTGCGGGATTGGCCCGATGGGGGGCTGGAGCATGCAGACGAGCACAGCGTCGTCGAAGACATCAAGCGGGCGATCGCCAAGCATCAACCAGATGGCCTCTTGGTTTTCGAACGCCAAGGGGTCAATCGGCATCCAGATCATGCCGCGGCAACGGCTCGGGCCCTGTCTGCGGTGGCCGGCACAACCATCCCAGTGCTCGCCTGGACGGTGACAAAGGAGGTCGCCCGGCAGCTCAATGCAGAGATCGGCTCGATCATGCATGGTGACCTGCCTGAAGACATCGACTTCACAATCACGGTGTCCCGCGAAAAGCAGCTGCGCGCGATCAACGCACATGTCAGTCAGGTTGTCCCGGGTGGCTTGTTGTTCCGCCGTCTTGAACTTCTCGGAGACAACGAGAGCCTTCGTTGGTTGCAGGCTCCGGCATGAATGAACAGGAGTTTGCACTATGAACGACTACCCCTACGCCGACCGGTTCAAGGTCTATCGGACGCTGCCCGAGGAAGGCCGCGACCCCCAAGACATCCTGGCCGAATTGGCGACCATGGCCACTGAAGAAGACGTTGCCTGGGAGGGCGGCAAGGTCTCCGGCACGATGTACTGCGGAGACCACGACCACTACGACTTCCTCACCCAGGCCTTCAGCCAGTACGCCCACGTGAATGCTCTCCAGCGCGACCTGTGCCCTTCGGCGACTCGCTTTGAGGGCGAGGTGATCGCGATGACCCTCGATCTGATGCACGGCGAGGCAGTCACCGAGACCACCCCGGTCGGCCTGGTCACCACCGGCGGCACCGGCAGCATCCTGCACGCCGTACTGTCTTATCGCGAAGCGGCCAAGAAGGAGCGGCCCAACTTCATCAAGCCCGAGACCGCCCACGCGGCTTTCGACAAGGCCTGTCACCTCTTCGGCATCGAATGCCGCACCGTGCCAGTTGACCCCGTGACCACGACTGTGCGCCCCGAAGACATGGCCGCAGCTATCGACGACCAGACGATCGCGATGGTCGGCTCGGCCGGCAACTATCCCTATGGCACGGTCGATCCGATCCCCGAACTCGGCGAGATCGCCCAGGAACACGGCATCGGCCTGCACGTTGACGGCTGCCTGGGCGGCTTCATCCTGCCCTTCGGGCAAGAGCGTGGGCTGCCGATCCCGATCTTCGACTTCCGAGTGCCAGGCGTCACCACGATTTCGGCTGACACCCACAAATACGGCCATGCCTTCAAGGGCTCCTCGGTGCTGTTGTACCGCGACAAGGCGCTGCGCAACTCGCAGTACTTCCACATCGTCGGTTGGAGCGGCGGCAAATACATGTCTCCGGGCATCGAAGGCTCTCGCTCAGCTGGGCTGCTCGCCTCGACCTGGGCATCGATGGTCAAACTCGGACGCAGCGGCTACCGCGCCTACGCAGAGCAGATCTTCACCACCGCCGAGACGATGATGGCGGCCGTCAGATCGCACCCTGAGCTGAAGATCATGGGCTCTCCGACCTTCTGCTTCTCCTTCACCTCAGAGGCCTTCGACATCTACCACGTGGCTGACTTCATGAAGCCGCTCGGCTGGCGCTTCAACGGCCAGCAATATCCCAACGCGATCCACATGGCCGTCACCCGCCCACAGACCCAACCCGGCGTGACCGACGCCTTCGCCACCGATCTGGCTGCTGCCGTCAATTACGCGAAGGAGCAGACCGCAGCGGGCAAGGAGGCCGAGATGAGTGCCATCTACGGCGGCGTCGCTGGCGGCCTCACCTCCGATGTCAAAGACTTCATCGTCGCGATCATGGACCAGATGATGGATGCGCAAACCGGGCTGCCCCAATGAACACCTCGCCCCTTGTGCTCGCCGTCGACCTGGGCAGCGGCGGACCCAAGATCGGCTACGTGCGGGTCACCGGCGAGCCGGAATGGTGGTGGCACGAGCGCGGTGACATCCTCGCCGAGTCGATCTCCCAAGACGCCAACACCTGGTGGACCACCATCGTGACCGCCGCCCAACGGGGCCTCGCCGAAGGGGTCGACCCAGCCAGAGTCGTTGGGGTAGCGGTCTCAGGTCAATGGGCCAGCACCGTGCCCGTAGACGCCGACGGCATCCCGGTCGGCAACTGTCTGATGTGGTCAGACACCCACGGCGCCAAACACTCCGCCAAGAGATTCGGTGGCCCGATCTCTGGGTACGACGCTCGCGTCCTGGCCACCTGGCTGCGGCGCTCGGGCGGCGTACCCTCCCACACCGGCTCCGACCCGGTCAGCCACATGCTCTACCTGCTCAATGACTGCCCCGACATCGTGGAAAAGGCCCGTTGGTTCATCGAGCCGGTCGACTATGTCGCGATGCGTTTCTCCGGCAAGGCCTCCGCGTCAGCGATGTCGATGACCGCGGCCTGGCTGACCGACAATCGCAATCTCGACAAGCACGAATACGACGCCAAGCTCGTGCGCATGGCGGGGGTCGATTCGTCATACCTCCCACCACTCGTGCCAGCCGCGTCGCTGATCGGGGCGATCCAGCCCGAAGTTGCCGACCTGATCGGCCTGCCCCACACCGTGCAGGTGGTGACCTCCCTGCCCGATCTGCACACCTCGACAGTCGCGGCTGGCGCTATCCACGAGGGCGAGGCCCATCTGTCATTGGGCACCTCATCTTGGATCTCGACTCCGGTGGCGACCAAGAAGACCGATATCTTCCGTCAGATGGCGGCGGTGCCTGGTCTCGGCGTGGGTCCGGCGTACATCTTGGCCAACAACCAAGACAACGCCGGCCGCTGCCTGGAGTGGTTTAGGGCCACGATGGCCCCCGGGATGGAGTACGACGATCTCGTCGCGGCCGCGCAGGGCGTGGCGCCTGGCGCCGACAAGGTGATCTTCACGCCTTGGCTGAGCGGTGAGCGCAGCCCGGTCGATGATCGCCATGCCCGAGGCGGTTTCCACAATCTCAGCCTCGACACTACTCAGGGGCATCTGGTGCGCGCCGTACTCGAAGGGGTGGCGCTCAACCTACGCTGGCTGCTCGGGCCGAGCGAGCAATTCGCGGGCACGACTTTTGACACCATCCGGGTGATGGGCGGTGGCGCTCGCATCGATCTGTGGTGTCAGATCATCGCCGACGTGCTCGACCGACGCTTGGAGCGAGTCGCCGAGCCGCTGCTCGGCGGGCTGCGCGGTTGTGGCATGTACTACGGACTCGCCGCTGGCTTGGTGAAGCCCGAAGACATCCGCGACCTCGTACCGATCGACGCGACCTTCACACCCAACCCGGATAACCGCGCGTGTTATGACGAGCTCTATGCGCAGTTCCCGAAGCTCCACGCAAACAACAAGCGTTTCTTCACCGCGCTCAACACATAGGGAGGCTAGCCATGCCAACAGCTACCTCAACGCTCGTCAAGGTCGGGCACTGGTCTGACCATCAAGCCGAGACCGGCTGCACAGTGATCGTGCTGCCCGAGGGCAGTTGCGGCTCGTATGAAGTGCGGGGCGGCGCCCCGGCCAGCCGCGAGCTGATCTGTCTGGAGCCTGAGAAGTCGGTGACCACCGTCGACGCGGTCTGCCTGACCGGCGGCTCGGTCTTCGGGCTCGGCTCGGCCGACGGAGCCGTCCGCTGGCTCGCCGAGCAGGGGCGTGGGGTGCCCACGCCGGGTGGCGTCGTACCCATCGTGGGCACGATGGCTTTGTTTGATCTGGCGGTGGGCGATGGGTCGGTGCGTCCTAGCGCCGCCAACGGGTACGCCGCCACTGTCGCCGCCCAAGCCACCTTCGAGGTCGGTCGGGTCGGAGCAGGCGCGGGCGCATATGTCTCCAAGTGGCGGATGGGACAGGCCAAGCCTGGTGGCTTCGGCTTTGCCCAGGCACGGTCAGGTGAGTTGATCGTCGAGGCATTCGTGGCCTGCAATGCCTTTGGCGACATCAGCGACTCCCTTGAGACCGATGCCTTCCGGGCGCTGGCCGGTGGCTTCGACTTCGACCGGCAAAACACCACGATCGGCATGGTGTCCACCAATGCTCGCCTCGACAAGGTCAGCGCCCGAGTCATCGCGCAGGGCGCACATGATGGCTTAGCTAGAGCAATCACCCCGCCGCACACCCGCTTTGATGGTGACGGCTTCGTGGCGGTCAGCGCTGGTGAGATCTCGGCAAGCCTCGATGAAGTGCGCATGCTGGCGCTCGCTGCCGTCGCAACTGCTATCCGCAGCCTGGCTTCGTGAGAGTGCCGGTAAGAAGTGGTCGTTATAGCAACCACTTTTTACCGGCACTCTGAATGGGCCTCTCCAAGCTGAGTCACAAAATGGCCTCAATCGGACTAGCCCATGTGAGTCAGGTCCTTTGATTCGTCCCTTAAGGGATAGACAATTGGTGGAGCGGAATCCCGAGTTTGGAGGGCATCATGAGCCACGTCGAATGGATCGCAGACAACTCACTCCCCAACGCCGACCATGCCCAACGGCCACTCGCTCGCCATACTGGCTTGGAGTGGATGACGGTCTTGGAGATGGTCAGGGCCCAACGTGGCCGAGGCAAGCTCCGCAATCTGCCGAAGGGCGACGGTCACCCCGTCTTGGTCTTGCCGGGCTTCTTGGCCGGTCGTGCCTCGACGAAATTTTTGCGCGACGTGCTGCGCGACTTGGGCTACTACGCCCATGACTGGCACTTGGGCACAAACTTGGGCGTCAACCCTGAGGTCGAAGACAAGCTGCGCACCCGGGTCAACGAGCTCTACGACCAGCACCAGCGCAAGATCAGTCTGATCGGTTGGAGCGCTGGGGGCATCTACTCCCGTGAGGTCGCCAGGGAGTACCCCGATCTGGTGCGCAATGTGATCACCTTGGGCTCGCCGATCCGCGGCAATGTGCAGGCCAGCCGGGCGTGGCGGC
>Ga0116151_10001837_pt1 | contig 19804 bp, 16 predicted proteins | sample AD_UKC117_MetaG_FD_89893 | JGI IMG/M metagenome (GOLD analysis project Ga0116151, IMG submission 89893) | Active sludge microbial communities of municipal wastewater-treating anaerobic digesters from Hong Kong - AD_UKC117_MetaG | ecosystem: Engineered > Bioreactor > Anaerobic > Digestate...
ATGGTCAAGAAGGCGCGCGAGGGGGTGATGGAGTTCCTGCTCATCAACCACCCGCTCGACTGCCCGATCTGCGACCAGGGCGGCGAGTGCGACCTGCAGGACCAGGCCATGGCCTACGGGGTCGATTTCAGCCGCTTCCGCGAGGCCAAGCGCGCCGCCACCGACCCCGACCTGGGGCCGCTGGTCGGCACGAAGATGACCCGCTGCATCTCCTGCACCCGCTGCGTGCGCTTCATCACCGAGGTCGCCGGCGTGCCGGAGATGGGCCAGATCGGCCGCGGCGAGGACAGCGAGATCACCTCCTATCTCGGCGCGATGCTGACCTCCGAGCTGCAGGGCAACGTCATCGACCTCTGCCCGGTCGGCGCGCTGACCTCCAAGCCCTATGCCTTCACGGCGCGGCCCTGGGAGCTGAAGAAAACCGAATCGATCGACGTGATGGATGCGCTCGGCTCCAACATCCGGGTGGATGCCAAGGGGCGGGAAGTGATGCGCATCTTGCCGCGCAACCATGACGGCGTGAACGAGGAATGGCTGGCGGACCGCTCGCGCTTCATCTGGGACGGGCTGCGCCGCCAGCGGCTGGACCGGCCCTATCTGCGACGGGACGGCAGGCTCGTGCCCTGCAGCTGGGGCGAGGCCTTCGCGGCCGTGGCCGGCGCCGTGAAGGGCAAGCGGGTCGCCGCGCTTGCCGGCGATCTGGCCCCGACCGAGGCGGTCTTCGCGCTCAGGGAACTGGTGACGGGGCTCGGCGGCGCAGTGGAATGCCGCACGGACGGCGCGAAGCTGCCCGCGGGCAACCGCTCGGGCTATGTCGGCACCGCGACGATCGAATCGATCGAGAACGCCCGGCAGATCATGCTGATCGGCACCGATCCGCGCTCCGAGGCGCCGGTGCTGAACGCGCGCATCCGCAAGGCCTGGCTGCGCGGCGCGGTGGTCGGGCTGATCGGCGAGCCGGTCGACCTGACCTATCCCTATACCCATCTCGGCACCGATCGCGCTGCGCTCGACAAACTGGCGGGACAGGATTTCGACGCGATCCGCGAGGAAGACTCGATCGTGATCCTGGGCAATCGCGCGCTCGCCGGCGAGGATGGCGAGGCGGTGCTCGGGGCCGCGATGGACCTGGCGTCGCGGACGAATTCGGGCCTTCTGGTGCTGCACACCGCCGCCGGGCGGGTCGGGGCGATGGACCTCGGCTTCACCACCGACGGGGGCATGGCGGCGGCGCTCGACGGGGCGGAAGTGGTCTACAACCTCGGCGCGGACGAGATCGACATTCCCGCCGGCCCCTTCGTGATCTACCAGGGCAGCCACGGCGACCGGGGCGCGCATCGGGCGGACGTGATCCTGCCGGGTGCTGCCTGGACCGAGGAGGGCGGCATCTTCGTGAACACCGAAGGGCGGCCGCAGATGGCGAGTCGCGCCGGCTTCCCGCCGGGCGCCGCGCGGGAGAACTGGGCGATCCTGCGGGCGCTGTCGGCGGAACTCGGCGCGACGCTGCCCTTCGACACGCTCGGCGCCCTGCGTGCGGCGATGTTCGAGGCAGCGCCGCATCTGGGCGAGATCGACGTGGTTCCGGAGAACGCCTGGACGCCGGTGGCGCGCGGCGAAATGACCGGGGGCGATTTCGTCCGCGCGGTGCGGGCGCATTATCTCGTCAATCCGATCGCCCGCGCGAGCGCGGTGATGGCCGAACTGACCCGGCTCGCCGAGAGCCGGTCGCGACCCCTGGCGGCGGAGTAGGGCATGGACGGTTTCTTCGACGCGGGCTTCGGCCTCTTCCTGCTGATCCTGGCGGAATGCCTGCTGGTGACGGTGCTGATCCTGGTGGCCCTGGCCTTCCTGATGTATGCCGACCGCAAGATCTGGGCGGCGGTGCAGATACGGCGGGGGCCGAACGTGGTGGGGCCCTGGGGGCTCCTGCAGAGCTTCGCCGACTTCCTGAAATACATCGTCAAGGAAGTCGTCGTGCCCTCCGGGGCGGACAAGGCGGTCTATTTCCTCGCGCCGATGATCTCCTTCGTGCTGCCGGTGATCGTCTGGGCGGTGATCCCCTGGGCGCCGGGCTGGGTGATCTCGGACATGAACGTCGGGATCCTCTTCATCTTCGCGATCTCGTCGCTGCACGTCTATGCGATCATCACCGGCGGCTGGGCGTCGAACTCGAAATACCCGTTCCTCGGCGCGCTGCGCTCGGCGGCGCAGATGATCTCCTACGAGGTGTCGCTGGGGCTGATCATCGTCGGCGTGCTGGTCTCGGCGGGCTCGCTCAACCTCAGCCGCATCGTCGAGGCGCAGGCGGGCGACTGGGGGCTCTTCAGCTGGTTCTGGCTGCCGCATCTGCCGATGGTGTTCCTCTTCTTCTTCTCGTCGCTGGCGGAGACCAACCGGCCGCCGTTCGACCTGCCCGAGGCGGAGAGCGAGCTCGTCGCCGGCTACCAGGTGGAACATTCCTCGACGCCCTTCCTGCTCTTCATGATCGGCGAGCTGATGAGCGTGGTCTTCATGTGCGCGCTGATCTCGGTGCTCTTCTTCGGCGGCTGGCTCTCGCCGATCCCCGGGCTGCCGGACGGGGTTTTCTGGATGGTGGCGAAGATGGCGTTCTTTTTCTTCCTCTTCGCCATGGTCAAGGCGATCGTGCCGCGCTACCGCTACGACCAGCTGATGCGGATCGGCTGGAAGGTGTTCCTGCCGCTGAGCCTGGGATGGGTGGCGCTGGTGGGTCTCTTCGCGCAATACGGGTTGTTCTGGGGCGCCTACCAGCGCTGGATAGTCGGGGGCTGATCCATGGCAATTCCGCTCGACAAGGCCGCGCGCTATTTCCTGCTCACCGACTTCTTCGCCGGCTTCTGGCTCGGCATGCGTTACTTCTTCCGGCCGAAGCCGACGCTGAACTATCCGCATGAGAAGGGGCCGCTATCGCCCCGGTTCCGCGGCGAGCATGCGCTGCGGCGCTATCCCAGCGGCGAGGAGCGCTGCATCGCCTGCAAGCTCTGCGAGGCGATCTGCCCGGCGCAGGCGATCACCATCGATGCCGAGCCGCGCGAGGACGGCAGCCGCCGCACCACGCGCTACGACATCGACATGACGAAATGCATCTATTGCGGCTTCTGCCAGGAAGCCTGCCCGGTGGACGCGATCGTCGAGGGGCCGAACTTCGAATTCGCCACCGAGAGCCGCGAGGAGCTCTTCTACGACAAGGCGAAGCTGCTCGCCAACGGCGACCGCTGGGAGGCCGAGATCGCCCGCAACCTGGAACTGGACGCGCCGTACCGCTGAGGGGGACCACGACATGGCGTTCGCCGCCGTAGCCTTCTATTTCTTCGCCATCGTCGCGGTCGTTTCCGGGGCGCTGGTGGTCTTCGCGCGCAACCCGGTGCATTCGGTGCTCTGGCTGATCCTCGCCTTCTTCTCGGCGGCCGGCCTCTTCGTGCTGCTCGGGGCCGAGTTCGTGGCGATGCTTATGCTGATCGTCTATGTCGGCGCCGTTGCCGTGCTCTTCCTCTTCGTGGTGATGATGCTCGACGTGGATTTCGCCGCGCTCAAGGCGGGCATGGCGCAATATCTGCCGGTCGGCCTGCTGATCGGGCTGGTGCTCCTGGTGCAGCTCGGCTTCGCCTTCGGGGCCTGGGAGATCTCGGACGAGGCGCTGAGCCTGCGCGCCGCGGTCACCCCGCCGCCGGATCAGGTGGAGAACACCGCCGCGCTCGGCATGCTCGTCTACACGCGCTACGTTTTCCTCTTCCAGATGGCCGGGCTGATCCTGCTCGTGGCGATGATCGGGGCCATCGTGCTGACGCTGCGCAAGCGGGTCCATGTCAAGCGCCAGGACGTGCTGGGGCAGATGTATCGCGATCCCAAGACCGCCGTCACGCTGGTCGACATCAAGCCGGGGCAGGGCGCATGATCGGACTGGGACACTACCTCACCGTCGCGGCGATCCTCTTCGTCACCGGCATCTTCGGCATCTTCATCAACCGCAAGAACGTCATCATCATCCTGATGTCGATCGAGCTGATGCTGCTGGCCGTCAACATCAACCTCGTGGCATTCTCCGCCTATCTCGGCGATCTCGTCGGCCAGGTCTTCACGCTCTTCGTGCTGACGGTGGCGGCGGCGGAGGCGGCGATCGGGCTCGCGATCCTCGTCTGCTTCTTCCGCAACCGTGGAACGATCGCGGTCGAAGACGTCAACGTGATGAAGGGGTGACGCCATGACCACGATCATCCTCTTCGCACCGCTGCTCGGCGCGCTGCTCTGCGGCTTCGGCTACAAGTGGCTGGGCGAACGCGCGGCGATGATGACGGCGACGGGCCTGCTGTTCCTCGCCTGCCTGCTCGCCTGGATCGTCTTCTTCTCCTTCGACGGCCAGACCGAGAGCCGGGCGTTCTTCCGCTGGATCGTCTCCGGCAGCCTGAGCGCGGATTGGGGATTCCGCCTCGACCGGCTGACCGCGATCATGCTCGTGGTGGTCACCACGGTCTCCGCGCTCGTGCATCTCTACAGCTTCGGCTACATGGACCACGACGTGAACTTCAAGGAAGGCGAGAGCTACAAGCCGCGCTTCTTCGCCTATCTCTCGTTCTTCACCTTCGCCATGCTGGCGCTGGTCACCGCCGACAACCTGCTGCAGCTCTTCTTCGGCTGGGAGGGCGTCGGTGTCGCCTCCTACCTCCTCATCGGCTTCTACTATCGCAAGCAGAGCGCGGGGGCCGCGGCGATCAAGGCCTTCATCGTCAACCGGGTCGGCGACTTCGGCTTCCTGCTGGGCATCTTCACGCTCTATTTCCTGGTGGATTCGATCGCCCTCGACGACATCTTCGCCGCCGCGCCGACGCTGGCCGAGACGCAGGTCTCCTTCCTCTGGCGCGACTGGAACGCCGCGGAACTGGCGTCCTTCCTGCTCTTCGTCGGCGCCATGGGCAAATCGGCGCAACTCTTCCTGCACACCTGGCTGCCGGACGCCATGGAGGGCCCGACGCCGGTCTCGGCGCTGATCCATGCCGCGACCATGGTGACGGCGGGCGTGTTCCTGGTCTGCCGCATGTCGCCGGTGCTGGAATGGGCGCCGTCCACCCTGACCTTCATCACCTATATCGGCGCGGCCACCGCCTTCTTCGCCGCGACCGTGGGCCTGGTGCAGAACGACATCAAGCGCGTCATCGCCTATTCGACCTGCAGCCAGCTCGGCTACATGTTCGTGGCGGCGGGCGTGGGCGCCTATCCGGTGGCGATGTTCCACCTCTTCACCCACGCCTGGTTCAAGGCGCTCCTTTTCCTCTGCGCCGGCTCGGTGATCCACGCGATGCATCACGAGCAGGACATGCGCAACTACGGCGGCCTGCGCAGGAAGATCCCCTATACCTACTGGGCGATGGTGATCGGCACGCTCGCGATCACCGGCGTCGGGATCCCGCTCACCCATATCGGCTTCGCCGGCTATCTCTCCAAGGACGCGATCATCGAAAGCGCCTGGGCGGGAGCGAATCCCGCCGCGGGCTTCGGCTTCGTCGCGCTGGTCGTCGCGGCGGCGATGACGAGCTTCTATTCCTGGCGGCTGATCTTCATGACCTTCCATGGCGAGGAGCGGGGCGACCATCACGCGCACGAGCATGCCCACGAGAGCCCGCGCTCGATGCTGGTGCCGCTCGGCGTCCTGGCGGCGGGATCGATCCTGGCCGGCATGATCTGGTACAACCCCTTCTTCGGCGACCACGAGCGCATGAGCGCCTTCTTCGGACTGCCCGCCCATGCGGAAGCCGGCGCGGAAGGTCATGGCGAAGCGGCTACTGAAGCGGACACGCACGCGGTGGCCACCGAAGCCGCGGAGGCGGAGCCCGGCCATGACGCGGCCGTCGCACCGGAGGCCGATCACGCCGCTGCCGCGCCGGAGGCGGACCATGCCGCCGCGGCGCCCCATGCGGCCGCCGGCGCGGTCTTCTTCGCGCCCGACAACACGGTGATCGACGACGCGCATCACGCGCCGGTCTGGGTCAAGGTCTCGCCCTTCCTGGCGATGCTGCTCGGGCTCGCGATCGCCTACTGGTTCTACATTCTCGATCCATCGCGGCCGAAGGCGCTGGCCGAGAACCAGCCGGTGCTCTACCGCTTCCTGCTCAACAAGTGGTATTTCGACGAGATCTACGACGCCGTCTTCGTGCGGCCGGCGATGTGGCTCGGCACCTTCCTGTGGAAGAAGGGTGACGGCGCGACCATCGACGGCGGCATCAACGGGCTCGCCATGGGCTTCGTGCCCTTCGTCACGCGGCTCGCGGGCCGGGCGCAGTCGGGCTATCTCTTCCACTACGCGCTCGCCATGGTGCTGGGACTGCTCTTCCTGACGCTCTGGCTCGCCATCCGGAGTGCGGGACAATGAACAGCCTGCTCTCGCTCATCACCTTCCTGCCGCTGATCGGCGCGGTGGTCCTGCTGCTCTTTCTGCGGGGCGACGACGAGGCGGCGGCGAAGAACGCCAAGCTGCTCGCGCTCTTCACCACCTCCGCGACGCTGGTGCTGTCGCTCTTCGTGCTCGTCGGCTTCGATCCCGGCGACACCGGCTTCCAGTTCCTCGAGGAGCGACCCTGGCTCGGCGGGCTCAACTACAAGATGGGCGTCGACGGCATTTCGGTGCTCTTCGTGATGCTGACGACGCTCCTGATGCCCATCGTGATCGGCGCCAGCTGGCATGTGGAGACCCGCGTCAAGGAGTACATGATCGCGTTCCTCATGCTCGAGACGCTGATGCTCGGCGTCTTCTGCGCGCTCGACCTGGTACTCTTCTACATCTTCTTCGAGGGCGGTCTGATCCCGATGTTCCTGATCATCGGCATCTGGGGCGGCAAGGAACGCATCTACGCCTCGTTCAAGTTCTTCCTCTACACCTTCCTCGGCTCGGTGCTGATGCTGGTGGCGATGATCGCCATGTACATGCAGGCGGGCACCACGGACATCCCGAAGCTGATGGACTTCGCCTTCAGCTCCGAGACCATGTCGGTCCTCGGCATCACCGTGGTGGGCGGGGCGCAGACGCTGATGTTCCTGGCCTTCTTCGCGAGCTTCGCGGTGAAGATGCCCATGTGGCCGGTGCACACCTGGCTTCCGGACGCGCACGTCCAGGCGCCGACGGCAGGCTCGGTGGTGCTGGCGGCGATCCTCCTGAAGATGGGCGGCTACGGTTTCCTGCGCTTCAGCCTGCCGATGTTTCCGGTGGGCTCGGAGGTGATGCAGGATTTCATCTTCACGCTTTCGGTGATCGCCATCGTCTACACGAGCCTCGTGGCGATGATGCAGGAGGACATGAAGAAGCTGATCGCCTATTCCTCGGTGGCGCATATGGGCTTCGTGACCATGGGCATCTTCGCGCTGAACCGGCAGGGCATCGACGGGGCGATCTTCCAGATGCTGAGCCACGGCTTCATCTCCGGCGCGCTCTTCCTCATCGTCGGGGTGATCTACGACCGGATGCACACCCGCGAGATCGCGGCCTATGGCGGGCTCGTGGTGCGCATGCCGGTCTTCGCGCTGATCTTCATGCTCTTCACCATGGGCAATGTCGGGCTGCCGGGCACCTCGGGCTTCGTCGGCGAGTTCCTGACGCTGGCCGGGGTCTATCAGGTCAATACCTGGGTCGCCTTCTTCGCCGCCACCGGCGTGATCTTCTCGGCGGGCTACGCGCTCTGGCTCTACCGGCGCGTGGTCTTCGGCGATCTCATCAAGGAAAGCCTCAAGACGATCCGGGACATGAGCCGGCGGGAGAAGCTTCTCTTCGCGCCGCTCGTCGCCTTCACCCTGCTGCTCGGGGTCTACCCGGCGGTGGTGCTCGACGTGATCGGCCCGTCGGTGGCGGCGCTGATCGACCATTCCGAGACGGCGCTCGCGGCCCAGGCCACGACGCTCGCCCAGAACTGACCGCCGCGAGGATCCGCGATGCTTGCCCATAACCTCTCCGTGGTCGCACCCGAACTGGTGTTGGCGGTTTTTGCGATGGCCGCCCTGATGTGGGGTGCCTACAGCCGCCGGCGCGATCCCAGCAGCACGATCCTCTGGGCGTCGGTGGCGATTCTGGTCCTGGCCGGGCTCTTCGTGGGGTTCCAGCCGGAGGGCGCGCGCACCGCCTTCGACGATTCATTCATCTCGGACGGGTTTGCGCGTTTCGCCAAGGTGGTGATCCTCTTCGGCGCCGCCGCGGCGCTGGCGATGAGCGGCGAGTACCTCAAGCGCACCGAGATGCTGAAGTTCGAGTATCCGGTGCTGATCGTCTTCTCGGTCATCGGCATGATGACCATGGTCTCGGCCATGGATCTGATCGTGCTCTACATGGGGCTCGAGTTGCAGAGCCTTTCGCTCTACGTCGTCGCGGCCTTCCGGCGCGACAGCCTGCGCTCCACCGAAGCCGGCCTGAAGTATTTCGTGCTCGGGGCGCTCTCCTCGGGGCTGCTGCTCTATGGTGCAAGCCTGACCTACGGCTATTCCGGCACCACGGCCTTCGCGGGCATCTCGCAGGCCGTGGGCGAGGGGCCGCTGTCGCTCGGGCTGATCTTCGGGCTGGTCTTCCTCGCCGCGGGCATCGCCTTCAAGGTCTCGGCCGCGCCCTTCCACATGTGGACGCCGGACGTCTACGAGGGATCGCCCACGCCGGTCACCGCCTTCTTCGCGACGGCGCCCAAGGCGGCCGCGGCGGCGATGTTCGCGCGGCTGCTCTACGACGCCTTCGGCGGCGCGGTGAGCGAATGGCAGCAGATCCTCGCCTTCCTCTCGGTCGCCTCGATGTTCCTCGGTGCCGTCGCCGCGATCGGCCAGCGCAACATCAAGCGGCTGATGGCCTATTCGTCGATCGGCCACATGGGCTATGCGCTCATGGGACTGGCGGCCGGGACGGAGCAGGGGGCGCAGGCGCTCCTGATCTATATCGCGATCTACGTGACCATGAACGTGGGCGTCTTCGCCTTCATCCTCAACATGCAGCGCGACGGCAAGCCGGTGACCGACATCGGCGCGCTGGGCCTCTACAGCCGCGTGGAGCCGGCGCGGGCGGCAGCGCTCGCGGTGCTGCTCTTCAGCCTCGCCGGGGTGCCGCCGCTGGTCGGCTTCTTCGGGAAGTTCTACGTGCTGATGGCCGCCGTGGATGCCGGGCTGATCTGGCTCGCCGTCGCCGGCGCGGTGGCGAGCGTGATCGGCGCTTTCTACTACCTGCGCATCGTCTATCTGATGTATTTCGGCGAGGCCGCCCCGCCGCTCGAAGGCGCCATGCCGGCGATGCACTGGGCGCTGCTCGGCGGCTCGGCGCTCGCCATGGTGCTGGGCGTGGTGAATCTCTTCGGGGTGGAGACGCTCGCCGCCTCGGCCGCCGCGACCCTCGTCCAGTAGGGTGGGCGACTGGCCGGAGGGCGTCGGCCGCGAGGTCTTCGCCCGGCTCGACAGCACCAACGCCGAGGCCCTGCGCCGGGCCGTCACCGGCGCGAGCGGCCCGGTCTGGCTGCTGGCGCTGGAACAGACCGCGGCGCGTGGCCGCAGGGGGCGGCCCTGGGCGAGCCTGCCGGGGAATCTCGCCGCGAGCTTGCTGATGCGCCCGCCGGGGTCGCCGGCGCTGGCCGCCCTGCGCTCCTTCGTGGCGGCGCTGGGGCTTCACGACGCGCTGCTCGCGGCGACGGGGCGGGCGGAGCTCTTCGCGCTGAAATGGCCGAACGACGTGCTGCTCGCGGGACGCAAGCTTGCCGGCATCCTGCTCGAGACCGGCGGGCGCCCCGAGGCGCCGGCGCTGGCCATCGGCATCGGCGTCAACCTCGCCGCGGCGCCGGCTGCCGCGGAGGTGGAGCCGGGGGCGATGGAGCCGGTGGACCTCCTGAGCGGGGCCGGCGTCTCGATCGCGCCGGAGGCCTTTCTCGACCTCCTGGCGCCGGCGGTCGACCATTGGGAGCGCCGGCTCATGCAGGAGGGCTTCGCGCCCCTGCGCGCCGCCTGGCTCGCCCGTGCCGCGCGGCTCGGCGAGACGGTCACCGCGCGCCTGCCCGGCCGCGAGATCGGCGGGCGCTTCGAGACCATCGACGAGAGCGGCGCCCTGGTGCTCGTCACGCCCCAGGGGCGGGTTAGCCTGCCGGCGGCCGAGATTCAGTTCGGGCATAGTCCTTCGGCCGGGGAGGCGCCGCATGCTGCTCGCCATTGACGTCGGCAACACCAACACGGTCTTCGCGCTGCACGACGGCACGGAGATCGTCGCCGAATGGCGCTGCAGCACCGAGCGTGCCCGCACGGCGGACGAGTATTTCGTCTGGCTGCAGCAGCTCATGGCCAATGTCGGGCTCAGGCCGCAGGTGCGCTCGGTGGTGATCTCCTCGGTGGTGCCCCAGGTGGTCTTCAACCTGCGAATCCTCTCCGACCGCTACTTCCACACCCGCCCGCTGGTGGTGGGCAAGCCGGAGGTCAATCTCGGGCCGCCGCCGCGGGTCGATCCCACAACCCACGTCGGCGCCGACAGGCTGGTCAATACCGTCGGCGCCTTCGACCGCTATGGCGGCGACCTGATCGTGGTCGATTTCGGCACCGCCACGACCTTCGACGTGGTGGGAGAGGACGGTGCCTACGAGGGCGGGGTCATCGCGCCCGGCGTGAACCTCTCGCTCAAGGCGCTGCACGACGCCGCCGCGGCCCTGCCCTTCATCGACGTGTCCAAGCCAGAGCACGTGGTCGGGACCAATACCGTTGCCTGCATGCAATCGGGCGTCTACTGGGGCTATGTCGGGCTGGTCGAGGGCATCTGCGCCCGCATCCGCGCCGAGCGGGACCGGCCGATGACGGTCATCGGCACCGGCGGCCTCAGCACCCTTTTCGCCCAGGGCACGGACGTATTGCAGGTGATCGACACCAAGCTGACCATACACGGCCTGGTGCTCATCGATCGCATGAACATGGAGTGACGCGGAAGACATGGCCAGGAAGGATCGGCTGATCTACGTCCCGCTCGGCGGCGCGGGCGAGATCGGCATGAACATGTATCTCTACGGCTTCGGGCCAAAGGACGCCGAGCGCTTCATCCTCGTCGACGTCGGCGTGACCTTCCCGGACATGGCCTCGACGCCGGGCGTCGAGCTGATCATGGCCGATCCGTCCTGGATCCAGGCCCGCGCCGACCGGCTGGAGGCGATCTTCATCACCCATGGCCACGAGGACCACGTGGGCGCGCTCGGCATCCTCTGGCCGCGGCTCAAGGCGCCGGTCTATGCGCGGCGCTTCACCGCGGCGTTGGCCAAGGGCAAGATGGAGCGCTCGGGCCACGACACCGGCGCGGTGCGGCAGGCCGACGCCTGGCCGCATGTGACCCATGCCGGCCCCTTCACCGTGGGCTTCGTGCCGGTGTCGCATTCCATTCCGGAGGCGTCCTGCCTCGTGATCGACACGCCCGCGGGGCGGATCCTGCACAGCGGCGACTTCAAGGTGGACCCGACGCCGCTGGTCGGCGAGCCCTTCGAGCCGGCGACCTTCCGGGCGATCGGGGATGCCGGCGTCAAGGCGCTGGTCTGCGATTCGACCAACGTGTTCTCCGATCATCCCGGCCGGTCCGAGGCCTCGCTCGCGGCGCCGATCACCGCGCTGGTGCGCGGCGCCGAGGGGCTGGTCGCGGCGACCACCTTCGCCTCCAACGTCGCGCGGCTGAAGACGCTTGCGCAGGCGGGCAAGGCCGCGGGGCGCGAGGTGGTGGTGCTAGGCCGGGCGATGAACACAATGCTCAGGACCGCCCATGCCGCCGAAGTGCTGGACGACTTCCCCAAGACCATCGACCCGCTCGACGCCGACGGCATTCCGCGCGACCGGCTCATGCTGCTCGCGACCGGCAGCCAGGGCGAGCGCCGCGCCGCCACCGCCCAGCTCGCCGCGGGCAAATACATGGGCTTCGAGCTGAAGAAGGGCGACACCTTCCTCTTCTCCTCCAAGACCATCCCCGGCAACGAGGTGAGCGTGGCGCGCATCCTCAACCAGCTGAGCGAGAAGGGCGTGCGCGCCATCGACGACAGCGACGGACGCTACCACGTCTCGGGCCATCCGAACCGGCCGGATCTGGAGGCGATGCACGACCTGGTGCGGGCGCGGGCCATCGTGCCGATGCATGGCGAGCACCGGCACCTGGCCGCCCATGCCGAGCTCGCCGAATCCCGCGGCACCGCGGCGGTGGTGGCGCCCAACGGCACCATGCTCGATCTCGCCGGCGAGGCGCCGGTGGCGGTGGAGCGGATCGAGACCGGGCGGCTCTATCTCGACGGCTCGGAACTGATCGGCGCGACCGACGGCGTGGTGCGCGACCGCATCCGCATGGCGATCCGCGGCCATGTGTCGGTGAGCGTGGTGATCGACGAGGACGGGCGGCCGCTCGGCGACGTCTGGGTCCAGGCGACCGGCCTTCCCGACGACCCGCGGCTGCGCGACGGGATCGAGGGCACGCTGGAGGCCGAGATCGGCCGGGTGCTCGCCCGCGCCCGCAAGGCGGAGATCGCCGATGACGACGCGCTGGAGGAACTGATCCTGCGCAGCTGCTCCAAGACCTGCGACGACGCGATCGGCAAGAAGCCGCTCTGCAGCGTGATGATCAGCCGGCTGGAAGGCTGATACGAGCGGTCGTTCCCCCGGATGCGGGCTCCGCCTGATCGACCCGGTCTGAGGGCGTCTGACCCCCTTTGGCGCGGCGGTCGGGGGGCGTCCCGCAGCGGGACACGGCATAATCATTTGATATTAAGCGGCTTTCTCGGCAAGGGTTGAGCGGCCGCGTTCGGCTGGCGCCGGTCCCGCCGTCGCGGTGGCGCCCTCCGTTCGCGGCGATGATGCCTGGTCCCTCGGCCTCCGGGCCTGCGCGCAGGTTCCTAGAAGCTATAGCCGACCCGCAATGCGAGGGCCAAGGTCGTGCCGTCGTTGTAGTCGGTGTCGAGCAGGTTGTGGGTGTCGCCCAGCACCCCGTAGCTCAGCGCTCCGAGGAAGTTGAACCGCTGGTAATCGTAGCTCAGCGTCGCCGTGGCGGTGGTCCTGCCGTCATAGGGGCCGAGCGAGGTCATGATGCCGCCCACCGAGGGCTCGTGGCTCACGAAGAAGGAGCCGGCGAGGTCGTCGGTGAGCTGGCGGCCGAGCCCGAGCGTATAGGTCCACCAGTCGTCCTGGTAATCGACCAGCGGGCGGTCCGTGACCTGCGTGTAGACCGGGGGCTCGATGCTGAAATCCGACCAGTCCGTCCAGCGGACCGAGCCGAACAGAAGCGTCTTCGGATTGAGGCCGGTCTGGAAGTCGAACGTCGCCGATTGCGGCGTGTCGATATCGGTCTGCGTGGATTGCGCGCCGGTCGCGGTGCTGAACTCGTCCGAATCGAGGGAATGGTCGATCCCGGAGAAATAGGTGAGCGACACGCGCAGGCCGATTTCCGGGCGGGCATAGGCCGCGCCCGCCAGGAAGCCGTAGCCCCAGTTTTCACCCGCATCGATTGAATAATCGGCGATGAAGGGGATCGTCGCCTTGGCATCGAGCCGCTCCGCCCTGAGACCGGCAAAGCCCTTGACCCGATCGTTCAGATCGTAGGCCAGCACACCGGTCAACTGGTAGGTATGGACCTTGGCGGTCGTGCCGTCATAGGGGAAGCCGCCGGGAAAGGTGCCCGGCCCGTATTCGGTATCGACCGCGTAGGGCTGATCGAGCACGAGCAGATAGGACAGCCGGTCGTTGATGTCGCCCTTCAGCGCCGCCCCGACATGCGTCCGCGAATTGAACACGTCGCCGGTATTGCCGCTGAAGGTCACGGCCGAGGTCGGATCGGTCGCGTCGTCGCCGCTCTGATGCGGATCGACATAGATGAAGCCGATCTCGCCATAGGTCCCGTCTTCGTAGAGGAGCCGGACCGGCTGCGGTACGGCATTCTCGAGCGCCGCAGCATGGACGAAACCGGGATAGGCGAGCAATGCGACACTGGCTGCGAGGCCGGCGCCGGACACGGCACGAATCGTCACCTTGGGACCCTCCGGAAAATCGGTGGTAATCGAGGAGCGAGTAGGGTGGCAGCCGCATCGGACTGGGTCAAGACGGGCCGCACCATCGGACGCGGCGTTCGTGGCACGTCCCACATCGTGCGACGGCCGGGTGAGGCGATCGGCCGCCACGGGGGACGGGCGCCGGTCCGAGGTCGTCACCCGGATTTCGTCTCCAGCGGGGGAGGCTGCGGGGCTGACGACACTTTCGGCGGCCTGCTAGGCGAAGGAGAGCTGCACCTTGACGGCCCTCGTCCTGTCGCCGGCCAGCGCGAAGGCCTCGAGCGCCTCGGCGACCGGAAACGTCCGGGTCAGGATCGGCGTCGGGTCGATCGTGCCGGAATCGATCAGCGCGACCGCCTCGGCGAATTCCGCGTGGAAACGGTGCGCTCCAACGAGCTCGATCTCCTTTCCGACGATCATGTTGATCGGCACCGGCAGGTCGCCGGTCACGCCGACCTGGACGATGCGGCCGAGCGGCCGGGTGCATTCGATCGCGCTCCGGACGGCCGGTGCCGCGGCGGAGCATTCGAAGGTCACGTCGAAATGGCCCTTGTCCGCGGCGAATTCCGTCAGCGCCTCGCGGGCGACGTTCACGGCGCGGGTGGCGCCCATGGCGCCCGCCGCCGCGAGCGTGGCGTCGTGCAGGTCGGTCACGACGATTTCCCCGGCGCCGGCATGGGCCGCCGCAGCGACGCAGAGGCTGCCGATCGGCCCGGCGCCCGTCACGAGGACGCGCCTGCCGCGAAGCTCTCCCGCCCGGTTGCGGGCGTGCAGGCATACCGCCAGCGGCTCGGCGCAGGCGGCCTTGGCGAGGCTGGTGTCCGGTCCGATCGCGACACATTGCGCGGCATCGGCGAGCATCAGGTCGCGGAAGGCGCCCTGCTCGTGCGGGAAGCGCAGCGCCGAGCCGTTGAAGCGCATGGCGAGGCAATGCTGGAACTTGCCCTCTTGGCAATAGGCGCAGCTGCCGCAGGGGCGGCTCGGGTTCAGTGCCACCCGGTCGCCGGGCGCGAGCGCGACGCCCTCGCCGGCCGCCTCGACGGTGCCGGCGGCCTCGTGGCCGAGGATGATCGGCTCGCGCACCCGGATGGGTCCGAAGCCGCCGTCCTGGAAGTAGTGCAGGTCCGACCCGCAGATGCCGCCGGCGCCGATCCGGAGCAGCACCTGGCCCGGGGCGGGCTCGGGCACCTCGTCGGTCTCGACGCGGAGGTCTCCCTGGCCGTAGAGGCGGCAGACGCGGGTCTTCATCGGATCACTCCTTTCAGGGCAGCAGGGTCGTGGGCAGCCAGGTCGCGATCGGTGGCACGTAGGACACCAGAAGCAGCACCAGTACGTTGGTCAGCAGGAACGGGGCGATCGCCACCACCACCGGCGTCAGGGGAAGGCGGGCGATGTTGGCGCAGATGAACAGGCAGACCCCCACCGGCGGCGTGGTCAGGCCGATCATCAGGTTCAGCACCGCGAAGGTCGCGAAGTGGAGCGGGTCGATGCCGACGCCCTGCGCGAGGGTGAGCAGCGGCACGAAGAGGATGATCAGCGCCGCGATCGTCTCCATGAACATGCCGACGAAGAGCAGGAGCAGGTTGATCAGCAGGATGACCAGATACTTGTTGTCGGTGACCGAGAGCACCGCATCGGCGATCGCCTGCGGGATGCGCTCCGAGACCAGGATCCAGCCGAAGACATTGGCGAAGCCGACCAGCACCAGGATCGCGGCGGAGGAGACCGCGCTGTCGATGAAGATCTTCGGGACCTGCGCGAGCGGCAGTTCTCGGTAGATGAAGAGCCCGACCACGAGCGCGTAGACGCTGGCGACGATGGCGGTCTCGGTGGGCGTCGCGAGGCCCGAGAGCAGGCCGCCGATGATGAGGCCGGTCATGGCGATCGCCCAGAAGGCGCCGAGGAAGGCGCGGCCGAGCTCGCCGAAGCCGGCCCAGGGCTGGCGCGGGAAGTCGCGGCGCAGGGCGATGATGTAGCAGGTCACCATCATCGCGACGCCCATGAGGATGCCGGGTATGGCGCCGGCGAGAAACATCTTGCCGACCGAGATGCCGGAGAGCGCGCCGACGATGATCATCGGCACGCTGGGCGGGATGATCGGCCCGACCGTCGAGGAGGCGGCGGTGACGGCGGCGGAGAAGTCGGCGGGGTAGCCCGCCTTCTTCATGCCGGGGATCATCATGCCGCCGATCGAGGCGGCGTCCGCCACGGCGGTGCCGGAGATGCCGCCGAAGAGCATCGAGCCGGCGACGTTGGTGAGCCCGAGGCCGCCCCGCATCCAGCCGACCAGCGCGCTGGCGAAGCGGATGATGCGCTCGGTGATGCCGCCCGAGTTCATAAGGTTGCCGGCCAGGATGAAGCCGGGGATGCAGAGCAGCACGAAGACGTCCATGCCCGCATACATCTTCTGCGGCACCGAGACGAGCGGGATGCCCTCGAGCAGCAGGTAGGCGGCGGAAGCGAGCCCGAGGGTGACCGCCACCGGCACGCCGATGACGAGGCCGAGGATGAAGACGCCGATGAGAACAGCGAGGCCCATGGTCAGAGCTCCTCCGACGTGAGCGGCTTGCCGTCGCTCTTGCCGGCCAGCATGCGCACTGCCCGGAGCGCGGCGAAGGCGAAGAGCGACACGAGCAGGACGAGGACGGTGGCGTGGATGAAGTCCATGCGCCAGGCGAGCGCGGGCGAGGTCTGCATCGCGCCGATCGAGGTGTAGCGCCAGGCCGCCGGCACGAGCAGGAGACAGAGCAGGGCGGTGGCGATCGCCGAGACGAGGCGCAGAACCCAGGGCCAGCGGCCGGGCAGGGCCTCGCAGACGAGGTCGACGTTGACGAGGTCGCCGGAGCGGTAGGAGAGCCCGGCGCCGAAGGCCGCGAGATAGAGCAGCGCGAAGCGCGTCAGCTCCTCGGTCCAGACCGGCGAGGCGGCGAAGGACCGTCCCAGCACCTGGATGAGCACGGAGGTGCAGAGTACCGCGAAGGCGATGCCGACCGCGATGCGGCTGGCACCCACGACAATACCCATGAGGCCCGATTCCCGCATGGCATTCGATCCTTCAATGATGTTGGGCGACGGCCGGAGCCGCCTGGCGCCTGCGCACCGCGCCGGATAGCCGGCGCGGCGCCGCCCGGCGTCACTGCGCGAAGAGCTGCTCGACCACCGGCTTGATCTCGTCGCTGACGTTGGCCAGGACCGCGTCCTTGGCCTGCGCCGCGAAAGCCTCCTGGTCGACCTCGACGAATTCCATGCCGGCCGCTTGCAGGTCTTCCGTGAGCTGCGCCTCGTCCGCCAGGAAGAGCTCGCGCTCGTATGCCTGGGTGCGGCGCCCCGCTTCGAGCACCGCTTCCTGGTCCTCGGGGGAGAGGTTGTTCCAGGTCAGCTCCGAGATCGTCAGATAGATCCAGGACCGCACGTGCTCGGTGAGGTTCACGTAGTCCTGCACTTCCGGGAAGCTCGCCGACTTGATCAGCGCCAGCGGGTTCTCCTGGGCCTCGATCGTGCCGTTCTGCAGCGAGGTGAAGACCTCGGAGAAGGCCATCGGGGTCGGGGCGGCGCCCAGCGCTTCCCAGACGCTGACGAAGAGCGGCACGTTCGGCACCCGCATCTTCAGGCCGTCGAGATCGTCGGGGCTCGTGATCGGCCGGTTCGAGGTCAGGTTGCGCGGCCCGCGCGCGAAATAGGCGATCGGCCGGATCTGCGCGCGCTCGATGATCTGCGCCTCGATCTGGTCGCCGATCTCGCCGCCGGCGACGCCGTCCATCTCCTCGAGCGAGGTATAGGCGTAGGGGACCGCGAGCAGCGCCGCGAGCGGCGCCCAGTTCTGCAGGCTCTCCCCGGTGATGGTCATGTCGGCGGTGCCGAGCTGCATGCCGTTGATGAGGTCCATTTCCTTGCCGAGCGATTCGTTGGGGAAGACCTCGACGGCGATGCGCCCGTCGGTCAGCGCCGAGACCTCCTCGCCGAATTTCAGCGCCGCCTTGTTCCAGATGTTGTCCTCGTTCGCCAGGTGCCCGAGCTTGAGCGTGACCTCCTGCGCCATTGCCGTGCCGGCCAGCAGCGTGCCGGCGAGCCCAGCGGCGAGCACACCAAAGCGAATTCCCCGAAACTTCATTGCGTTATCCTCCAGTTGCCAGTTCTTGCTTTCGACCCGGGGAGAGGCCGTCGCCGCTTCGGACCATCGTCCGCGCGCGCCGAATCTCCCAATTGGTCTTTCATACAAGCATACTTCCATACTAGTCAACCCAATCGGCATGTGCTAACGATGAGCCTGCCGGTGCAATGCGACGAAAGGGGGAGACATGCGACAGACGTGGCGGTGGTTCGGTCCCAGGGACCTTGTTTCGATCGACGACATGCTCCAGGCGGGCGTCGAGGGCGTCGTCTCCGCATTGCACCACCTTCCGACCGGGGCGGCGTGGAGCCCCGAGGAGATCGCGCGGCGCCAGGCGGAGATCGGACGGCGCGCCGACGGCCGCCCCTCGGGCCTCGCCTGGGAGGTGGTCGAGAGCCTGCCGGTCTCCGAAGACATCAAGAAGCAGAAGGGCGAGTGGCGCACGCATCTCGCGAACTACCGCCGGAGCCTGAAGAACCTCGCCGAGGCCGGGCTCGAGGTGGTCTGCTACAATTTCATGCCGGTGCTCGACTGGACGCGCACCGACCTCGCGTTCCGCGTCGCCCATGGCGGCACCTGCATGCGCTTCGACCTCGCCGATTTTGCCGCCTTCGACCTCCATGTCCTCGCGCGGCGCGGCGCGGCGGAGGATTTTTCCGAGGCGCTGCGCGAAGAGGCGGCCGCGCGCTTCGCCGCCATGAGCGCGGAGAAGCGGGAGCGGCTGACCGGCAACATCGCCTTCGGCCTGCCCGGCGCGGCCGAGAGCCTCAGCCTCGACGACCTGCGCGCGCATCTCGACGAATACGGCGCCATCGATGCCGGGACCTTGCGGGCGCATTTCGTCGCCTTCCTGGAGGAGGTGGTGCCGACCGCCGAAGAGGTCGGCATCCGCCTCTGCTGCCACCCGGACGATCCGCCCTTCCCGCTGCTCGGGCTGCCGCGGGTCATGTCGACCGAGGCGGATTACGCCGCGATCATGGCGGCGGTCGACAGCCCGGCGAACGGCATCACCCTCTGCTCGGGCTCGCTCGGCGCGCGACCCGACAACGACCTGCCCGGCATGATGCAGCGGCTCGGCGACCGGGTGCATTTCCTGCATCTGCGCAACGTGACCCGGGAATCCGGCGACATCCGGGGCTCGTTCCACGAGGCCGAGCACCTCGGCGGCGACACCGACATGGTAGCGCTGATCGCCGCGGTGGTGCGCGAGGAGCGCCGCCGGGCCGCCGCCGGGCGCGCCGACGCGGTGATTCCGATGCGGCCGGACCACGGCCAAGACATCCTCGACGACCTGAAGCGCCGCGCCCAGCCCGGCTATCCGGCGATCGGCCGGCTCAAGGGGCTGGCGGAGCTCCGCGGCATCATGACCGCGATGACCCATTCCGAGCTGGGATTGCCAAGATGACCGGAAGCCTGGGCCGGGCGGTGGCAGGTCAGTGAAGGCTGCGCATCAGGCAGTGAAGAGGTCCGGATGCGCTTCCGCCAGCTTCGGCAGTGACTTCAGCATCTCGCCGAGATGCACGCGCATCGCGGTCTCGGCGCGTTCCGGGTCGCGCGCCGCCATGGCGGAAGCGATCGCCTCATGCTGCTCGATCAAGGTATCGATCGGCGTCGCTTCCGAGAATGAGAGGAACCGCACGCGATCCATCTGCGCCTTGAGCGTTTCGAGAAGCTTCCAGGCGGTTTCGCA
>Ga0116151_10001838_pt1 | contig 19802 bp, 23 predicted proteins | sample AD_UKC117_MetaG_FD_89893 | JGI IMG/M metagenome (GOLD analysis project Ga0116151, IMG submission 89893) | Active sludge microbial communities of municipal wastewater-treating anaerobic digesters from Hong Kong - AD_UKC117_MetaG | ecosystem: Engineered > Bioreactor > Anaerobic > Digestate...
TCACCCGGTACGTCAAGCCCGCCCTCATGCCGTGGTTGGCCGCCACCGCCGTGTTGCTCGTGGTGCTGGCACTGTCCGCGGCCATCCGGGATGTCCGGGCCCGCGGAGGCCGTGGAGACGATGTCGATCAGCCCGACGGCGATCTCGAACACGCGCACCGGTCCGTGGTGGTGTGGTTGCTGGTGCTGCCCGTTGCGTTGCTGGGCTTCGTGGTCCCGCCGGCGCTGGGCGCGCGGGCCGCCGCGCCCGCGACCACCGGATCACCACGTCTGGCGATGTTGCGTCCCTTTCCGCCGTTGCCTGCCAGTCGCGCCCCGGAGCTTGCGCTTCCGGAGGTGGTGGTCCGCGCAAATCGGGACTCGGCCTACACCCTTGAGGATCGGCTCATCACCGTCACCGGCTTCACCATCAAGGAGGGCGACGGAGTCGATCTGGGGAGGGTCGTCATCATCTGCTGTGCCGCCGATGGACAGCTGGCTCGGCTCCATCTCGGGGGGCCAGCTGCGGCGACAGCGGCCGCCTTTCCGGAGGAGACCTGGCTGCGGGTGGAGGGTACCGTGGTCCCTAAACCCTCCGATATCGCCGGGTTGCCGACCCCGACTTTGACGGTCTCAGCGGTGACACCCATCGAGGCGCCCCAGAACCCCTACGCGTACTGACAGAGTTCCGCTAACGACCTGCGAACGGCGGTAGCGCCATCTCAGGCGGCGGGTCCAGACGGTACGCACGCCGTCACGGCGTGAACCAGTGTCACTTCCTTGCCGAACATTCCGGGCAGAGCCCGAAGATCTCGATCGTGTGGTTGATGTCGGTAAATCCGTTCTCAACCGCGACTTCGGCGGTCCAGGTTTCGACTTTGGCGCCTTGCACTTCGACGGTCGCGCCGCATTGCCGGCACACTAGATGGTGATGGTGTTGTTGCGAGCACCGTCGGTAGACCGACTCGCCGTTCTCCGTTCGGAGCGTGTCGACCATGCCGGAGGCGGCCATGGATTGCAACCTTCGATACACCGTGGTCAGTCCGATGCCCTCGCCTCGGCGGCGCAATTCGTCATGGAGTTCCTGAGCTGAACGGAACTCGTCGAGGTTCTCCAGCAGATCCCAGACGGCTGCACCCTGCCGGGTCGCGCGGGTGCCGGGAATGCTCGGCGGGCTCCAGTCGCCTCTGGCGCCCATCACTGGCCCTCTTCCGCGTGCGCGACTGCAGCCAAGACGAGATCCCCAACTTGGTTTTCGGCCAGGCGATAGCACACTTCGCACCCCACGCGGTTGCCGGTTGCCACGCCGGCCGCCTTCAACACCCGCAAGTGCTGGCGGACTGAGGTGGGCGGCACCGGATGCCACTGCCGATCGGGATTCAACCCTGACAGTTCGGCTTCGGAAGTGGCGGACTTCATGGTCCTCCTGAGGTCATCATCGAGCGGCGGGGACCATTCCCAAATGGAAACGGTTTCCAGCTCGGGCAGAACTGTCTCATCCGTAATCGCGCATGTCAATGCGCCGCGTCCCGCAGCAATGGGTCCGCTCCAGAACCAATTTCCATACCGGGTGGGTGGGATTAGATACAATGACAACCATTGTCATTAATCGCAGCTTTGAAGCCGTCGGCCGCGCCGGCGCACTCAAGATTGGGAGGGCCGCCGATGGCATCCACCGCTGAAGCCGGACGTGGGTTCCAATGGCTGATCGGCTTGCCCGCGCAAGTAGCAAGTTCGATCTCCGAACTGCGTACCGGCACTGTCCTTCTCAGCGTTCCCCTCCTGGATGACGTCATACAAGTGGGCGCCGCCGGCCCGTTGGCCAAAGGGACTATCGAGGTGGCCAAGACTCCGTCGGCCATGGTGGTCCGCCGCACCGACGGCAGGTGGCTGCAAGCCCAGATCGTCCACCAGCATGTGGGCGGCTTCGCCTCGAGGAGGCCCGTGTTCTCCGAGCCGGTGCGGTCTCTGCGCCTACAGCGCGTACCGCAGGCCGACGCCTCTGAGTTGTGGCTTGCGTTGCCTGGCGTGCGAATCCGCCGGAACCCCGATCTTGTCCAACTCGTTGAGACGATTACGGCGTTCGGCTTGGAGAAGCAACGCGGGTGTTGCCGTCTTCCACAGGCGGCGACGCCGATGTGATTCCGCATGCCGGCTGGCGCCTCTCTCGGATTCGAGAAGAAGGCCGATATCGCTTCGCGGTCAAGCCCGGAAATTGGGTCAGCCACGCCGCTCAGGGGCGCTGCGCCGCCGAATCAGGATCTGCCAGGCAAGGAATTGGCATCGAAGGAGCGCTTGGCCCTATACCCCTCACCAGGCAGGTCGCGGCGTGCGCACCGTCTACGGCGATCCGGGCGTCGGCTGCCCGCGTGGGAACCGCGCGCACGCGTTCGGGCACGGTCGGTCTCGATGGCCCTGGGGGCGTGTGGGCATCCAGATGTTGCTCCTAGCGGTCCCCGCCTGCCGGTAGAAGCTCGGGGCTTAAGATATGGCAACTCTTAATGAGGCAACCCTTGATCCAATGCGCGGCATCGTCGACTACATGAACCTAGCCGGATTCGCGCGTGGCCTCGGCGACGCTCTGGTCAACTTTGATCGCTTCCCACTCGAATGGGCGCATCCGAAGTAGCTTGGCTGTCGATCCCGAACGCGCTTTCATCTCCGGTGCGGCTGCACATCCCCTGATAGCCTCCGCACTGCGGTTGGTTTTCCCGGCCGTTCGCAAGGCGCGTCCGGGAATCGAAGTAGTGCGAGCAGTCAGCGCACGGCGAGAGGGAACCCGGTGGGAATCCGGGACTGTCCCGCAGCGGTATGCAGGAACGAACGCCGTCATCAGCACTGACCCTGTTGGGGTTGGGAAGCGACGGTCATTAGGTACACCCGGGAGGGTGTGGGCCTGCGAGTCCGAAGACCTGCCAATCGTGCCGGGCGCGCCGCGCCCGGCGGCACATCGCCCCGTGGGATGGGCGCACAGCCGAATGGGTGTGCGTCCTTGGGCGATGGGCCATCGGTTTCGCCCCGAAGGAAATGAACATGCACATCGAACCCGGGATCGTTGAAGGTCCCAAGATCATCCTCGGCTACCTCACTTCCGGCGGAGCCGGTCTGTACGCGCTGCGATCAGCCTTTAAGTTGGTCAAAAAGTGCGGCATCGTGCCGGTGCTGTTCCGCAGTCTGGCGACGACTGCGTTGGTGTTCACTTTCTTCCAGGTGTTTCCTCATGTGCACGTCGGTATTTCCGAAGTGCACCTGATCCTCGGATCGACACTGTTCCTGCTGTTCGGCATGGCGCCGGCGGCGATCGGATTGGCTACGGGCCTGCTGCTGCAGGGGTTGTTCTTCGCCCCGTTCGATCTTCCGCAGTACGGAATGAACGTCACCACGTTGCTGGTGCCGCTGTTCGCACTGCAGTACGTCGCCGGGCGAGTCATCGGTGCGAACACCCCGTACGCGCAGCTGCGTTACCGGCAGGCCCTGGCGTTATCGACGAGCTATCAGGCGGGCATCGTCACCTGGGTGGGATTCTGGGCGCTCTACGGTGAAGGGTTCAACGTCCAGACCGTGCAGAGCATCGCAGCATTCGGCGCGGCCTACCTGACCGTGATCGCTATCGAGCCCTTGGCTGATCTCACCGTCCTGGCCGCGGCCAAGAGTCTGCAGCAGTTCAAGGAGAGCTCGCTGTTGAACAGGCGACTGCTCAACTCGGCCTGAACCGAGGTTTGACCTCAGGGGGCCCGGTACGAGAGATCGGCAAGTCTCTCGGGGCCGTTCGTGTGAGTGATGCTCGCCGAGCTCGGTGTTCGGGCGGGCGACCTCCTGCAAGCGGCGGGTCCTCCCGGTGACCTGATCAGCCGCGATGAGGTGGTGTTGTCCACGCTGCTCCGATTCTCCCGCCTCGATGTCCCCATCGAGGCGGCGCCGTAGCTCTGGTCGAAGAATTCCCACATGACGGCATTGGACGTCAGTAACGCTCGGGGACATCCAAAGTCCGCGCAACTCTGGTCGAACTACTGCCCGCCGGTTGTGGGACTAGACAAGGCTTCGCCCGACATCTCGGTATCAGCACCCGGACCCTTCAACTGCGCTTGGGCGAAGAAGGCGTCACCTTCCAGCAACTTCTCGGCGACCTTCGCGAATAGCGGCTGAGTCGCCAGCTGACCAGCAGGGCTGCCGCGGCCCTTCTGCTGCTGATGGGCATCGCCAGCCAGCGCTACCTGTTGAGCGTTCCCGAGCTGGCGGCAGTCCTACAGCGCGGCGGTCATCGCGCTCGCAGCGCCCTCGGTGACGTCGCTCATCGACACCTAGCCCGAGCCCGGCGGCGCGGTGCGCCGGGGCACCATCCGGATCGCCGGCAGCGGGGGAGCGGGCAACCGATCCGGCGTGCCGCGGTAACCCTCGACGCGCCCGAACCGATCCGACCCGTTGTGCCATTCCACCCGGAAGGAGGCGATCTCCTCGTGGCTGCGGCCCACGAAGTTCCACCACATCAGGATGTCCTCGCCGAATGGCATGCCGCCCAACAGAAGTGCGCGTCCCGGGGCATCAGTCGCATTGGTCACCGTCAGGCTGGCAAGCCCGGTGCCGAGGTAGCCGAGCTGGCTGCGGCGCAACGGTGTGCCACCCAGCACCAAGGCTTGGCTGTCGACCAGCAGTCCATGCTCGAAATCCGGGTCGACCTCCAGATCCAGCCGAGTCCGCGGAGGTAGCTGAAGTTCGGCCCCGAGTAACGGGGTGAACGTTTCCACCGGTGACACCGCACCGCCGAGGGCGCCGAGGAAGACCCGGGCGGTGGCTCCGCCGAGATCGTGGGGAGCCGGTGCGTAGTGCTGGAAATCGCGGGGTGCGTAGCGCGCCGTGTCCGGCAATGCCACCCACAGTTGCACGCCGTGCAGGGTCGTCGTCGCCGGGGTGGAAACTTCGGAATGGCAGATGCCGCGGCCGGCCGTCATCAGGTTCAACTCGCCGGGACGCACCATCGCGTGCACTCCGCTGCTGTCGCGGTGCTCGACTTCACCGCTGAACAACCAACTGGCCGTTTGCAATCCGGTATGGGGATGAGATGCGACGTCCATGCCGCCGGCGGTCGCGACGTCCGCCGGGCCGTAGTGATCGGCAAAACACCATGCCCCGATCAACGAACGTCCCCGCTGCGGCAGCGTACGCCGCACCGCGATCCCGCGCGGCCCGCCAAGTGGAACCTCGCGATCGGAGAGAACCTCCACGACCGGATTGCCAGCGCGGTCCCGTTCGCACGGCGGGCAGTCGGTCCGCAGTTCGGCAGGACTGGTGTCGGTATCGCTCATGGCTTCGATGCTGCCAGGTGAGGGCCCCGGAGTCAGGACGGTCCGGGTTCGCCCAGCCGGGCCAGCACCCGGTCGACAACGGCGGTCATCGTTTCGAGTTCCTCAGGCGTGAGGTCGTCGAAGATCAGTCCCCGCACGGTCGCAGCGTGACCGGGCGCGGCCTGTTCGATCGCCGAACGTCCCCGCTCGGTGAGCACGACCCAGGCGCCGCGGCCGTCGTCGTGGCACTCGGTGCGCTCCACCAAGCCGCGGCCGGCCATCCGGGTCACGTGGTGGGACAACCGGCTGCGCTCCCAATTCATCTCCCGTGCCAGATCGGTCACGCGCACCCGCTCCTCGGGTGCGTCGGTGAGATGGACCAGGACTTCGTAGTCCGGCAGCGAGATGCCGGCCTCGGACTGCAGTTCCCGATGCAGGACACCGGGCAGCAGCGCGTTCAGGCGCAGCCAATGCCGCCACAGGCGCTGGGCATCGGGGGAAAGCCAGGAGGATTCGTCGGCCATAGTTCCACTCTAAACCCAGTAGTTGACACATCACCAAACTGGTGGCACCGTAGGTGACGCGTCACCAAAATGCGTGACATGCCACTTCGGAAGGAGCACTGATGTCCACCATCACCGCCACCCCCGCGGCCCTGGCCGACCTGACCGGCAGCTGGACCATCGACCCCACGCACTCCCGGGTGGGCTTTGTCGCCCGCCATGCGATGGTCACCAAGGTTCGCGGCGCGTTCAACGACTTCGAGGGCCGCGCCGTCGTTGACGGCGCCGACCTCTCCGGATCCCGGGTGAACCTGTTCATCCAGGCCGCCAGCATCGACACCCGCAACGAGCAGCGCGACGAGCACCTGCGCAGCAATGACTTCTTCGACATGGAGCAATACCCGCAAATCACCTTCGCGTCGACCTCGGTGACCCAGACCGGCCCTGCGGCGCTGGAGATCACCGGCGAGCTGACCGTCAAGGGCATCACCCGCGCTGTCAGCGTCCCGTTCGACTTCGAGGGCATGGCCGCCGATCCGTTCGGCAACCAGCGCGCCGGCTTCGAGGGCGCAGTGACGATCAACCGCAGGGATTATGGCGTCACCTGGAACGCCGCGCTGGAAACCGGGGGCGTTCTGGTCAGCGACAAGATCGTCCTGGAGTTCGAGATCTCGGCGATCAAGACCGTCTGAGCTTCCCACGGCTGGGCCGGAATCCGCCGGTACCGACGCTGCGACACCGGCCCAGCCCCCGGGCACTACCCATCCACCTTCCACCCCGATAGAGGAGGACGACCGTCATGCCCGCTGTGACCGTTGACACCCTGTCCCTGCCGCGGATCAAGGGACCCGCCCCCACCGACACCGAACGCCCCGTCCGCTCGATCACCGCCGGACCACGCGGATTCGAGGGCGAGGGCTTCCCCGTCGTGCGGGCCTTCGCCGGCGTGAGTGCCGCCGACCTCGACCCGTTCATCCACCTGGATCAGATGGGCGAGGTGCAATACGCCCCCGGTGAACCCCGCGGCACCGACTGGCATCCGCACCGCGGCTTCGAAACCGCCACCTACATGATCGACGGCCGCTTCGCCCACCAAGACTCCCACGGCGGCGGTGGGCTGATCACCGACGGCGCGACCCAGTGGATGACGGCGGGTTCGGGCATCCTGCACATCGAAACCCCGCCCGCTGAACTCGTCGAGAGCGGGGGAACGTTCCACGGAATCCAGCTATGGGTCAACCTGCCCCGCACAGAGAAGTTCGTCGAACCGGCCTACCAGGGGATCGAGAGCACGGCGGTGACCCTCTTGTCCTCGTCCGACGGGGGCGCACTGCTGCGGTTGATCGCCGGCGAGGTCGACGGCCGCGGCGGCCCGGGTTCGACCCGCACCCCGATAACCATGGCGCGCGCCACCCTGCAACCCGGTGCGCAACTCGACCTTGGTTGGCGACGCGACTTCAACGCGCTGGTGTACGTCCTAGCCGGACGCGGAACCGTCGGGCCGGTTGGCCACCCGATTCACCAGGGCCAACTCGCGGTGCTGGGACCCGGCGACCGCACCACCGTCGCCGCGAATCGGCACCAGGATTCACCGGACCCGGCAATGGAGGTGCTGCTGATGGGCGGCAAGCCGATCCGGGAGCCCGTCTTCCACTACGGGCCGTTCGTCATGAACACCAAGGCCGAAGTGATCCGGGCCCTTGAGGACTACCGGTCGGGCAGGTTCGGGGCGATCCCACCGGGAGCCCTCCGACCGCACCGCGTTCGTCCCCCGAGCTAGGGGCACGAATTCCGGCGAAAGCGCAGTCGGGGCCGGGAATCACGGCGAGCGGCCAGTCGCCTGACCGGGACAACCTTACGGTTCTCGGAGTCGCCGCAACAACCGGAAAGCCCGTTCGTCAGGTGTAGCGGGATAGTCAGCAACCCGGAGGCGCGCGACTCTTTCTCCGGCGGTCGGCGCGGCCTTGCCTGAAGAAAGCGGCCGTGAGCGTCGTGGTTCGCCGCTCCGGAGGGGAGGCCGACCATGACCGCTTTACAACCCGGCACCGCCAACGGCGACCGGGTGCGCTCGGTGTTCATCCGCGTCTTCAAGCAACGGGATTTCATTGAGGCGCAGGACTTCTGGAGCGACGAGTCTACGAACTAGTTCCTGGCCACAGCCGAGACCGTTTTCGGCCCCACGGCTCTGACCGCCTGGTTCACCGGCTCTTCGAAGCCAAGCGGGCAGCTGCGCGGTGGTGAATCTGGCGCTGGCCCGCTGGGTGCGGGCGCGGTGCAAGCGTATCCGGCGGCGTGAGTTCTCGGTGTCGCGGAAGCCGCAGGCGACGCGTCTGACCTGTTTGACCAGCCTGTTGAGACCTTCGGTGCGGGCGTTGCTCAGGGCGATGTGCAGGAACGCCAGGATCGCCCGCCAGGTCTCGATCGTGGTGGCCAGCCGGTGCAGTTCGGGGATGTTGGTCTCGACGTAACCTCCAACGACTGCTGCTGTGGCGGCGGTTGGGGGGAGTCAATCAGCTTCGGCCGAGGTCAGTTTGAGCGCGAGTGTCGACCAGGCCTTCATTGACGCCGTTCATCAGTTCAATGGCAAAGAATTTGTTCGGTAGTGGGGCGCGGCGAAATCCGGACCACCTCGGCCAACCAAAGTTACGCGGGCAAGCCACGCCCGGTTCTCATCATCCAAAATGACCGACTCGACGCCGATGAATCGACAATCCTCTGTCCGCTGAACGCTGACAGCGCCGATGTCCCGTTGCGTCGAATCACATTGCAGCCCTGCAGAACCAATGGACCAATTGCTCCGAGCAGCATCGTGATCGATAAGATCACCACGGCCCACAAGTCGAAGCTAGGGAAACACATCGGCTAGGTATCGACGACTGAGATGCTGCAGCTGGAGCGCGGGCTACTGGTCCTCCTCGGCAGGACCGGCTGACCAGCACAGTGTGTGGGCCGTCCCGCGCGATCGCTGCCAGAGCATCTGAGCGCCTCATCCGGATGAGGTGAGCCCAAACCTTCCGCGGACAACGGCACCGCACGGTTCACTACCGCGACGCTGCTCCTTTCGCCCGCAATCACTGCATGGGTTGCCGACGGCAACTCCGCGACGAAACGCTCGCCGAGATTCACGAAGCAGCAACCACGGGCAGCGGTGGATGAAGTAACGCCAGTGTTCTGCTGACCTCCGCATTGCTGTCACGCGAAAATTGCTGCCACGATGGTGCCCATGTCTACTCTCACGTGGTTGGGCGTACCCGGTGATGAGCGGGCATGGATGGCGCTCGGGTTCGTTGTCGACGGTGGGGGAATCACCGTCGGTCGGGTCCGCTGCAGCATCGGCGGCAGCGGCTGGGGATTCGACGCAATCCATTCGGATCCATCCGCTCTCGGCGTGCGAACCATCACATGTCCCTCGGCCGTTCCGACCACGCAACCCTGTGGGGTTACCGCCGCCGACCACATCGTCTACGCAGTGCCGAATCTGGACTCAGCGGTCGAGACACTCAACGAGGTGCTGGGCACAGCACCGCGCAGGCGCTTTCACCCACGAGGCCCACAGGGCCCGGAGATGGCTTTCTACCGTGTCGGCGAGGCCTTCATCGAGGTCGTCGCGACTGGTCGGGAACCCGCACTCATCGGGTTGGCGCTGAAGACGCCGGATCTGGACGCCACGGTGGCGCAGATCCGCCTCTGCGGTGGACCGGTATCCGACCCCAAGCCTGCCGTGCAGGGCGGGCGGATCGCATCGGTCTGGAGTGAGCATCTCAACTGGGGCCTGGCGGTTATGGGAACCTAGCGGGATCATCAGGTGGCCCTGATCGGCGAGACCTCGAATTCCAGGACGGTCTACTCCCCGACGAGAACAGCGCTCCTCCCTGGCCGGTGATACCCAACAGACCCCGTGGCCGCGTGGCCGCGTGGCCGCGTCTCGGTCGGCGCGCAAACCTTTTCTGTCGGTGACGGCGGGTACAGATATTGCCAACACAGAACGCAACAGATGGGGGAGTCATGACGGGCGCAACGTCGGTGAGGATTGTCAGGGACCGGCTGGTGATGGGTCCGCTGACGGTGGAGTTCCAGCGAACGCTGCGCATCCCGGAGGCCGGGTTGCATCCGCTGCCGCCGGGTCTGGGGCCGTTCCCTTTGCGGCGGGTGGAGGACTATCCCGATACGGCACCAGGGGACTGGCTGGCCCGCGGCGGGGTGATGCTGCCGATTTACCAGCGTGAGGCGATGTGGCTGTCCTTCGACGCTGCTGAGCCCACTGCGTTGCAGGTCGGGGTGGGCAAGGTGTGCGCGGTGAGTGGACTGCCGTGGATCGAGCACCTGGTCAAGGATCCGCAGAATTATGTTGTGCTGCCGGATCAGCCATGGCTGGACGGGATCAACGCCGGCGATGGTTTCATCCGCCAGTTCGTCGCCGTACCACTGGGTTCGGGGGCCACCGTCGAAGCGCAGGTGACCGGGCAGGAGACCCATGGCGGGGTGCAATTGCGGGCCGTGGGCCTGACCGTACAGGCGCTTGCGGCATGGCGCGCCGCACAGCGGATACGACCAGAGGTCTGCTTGAGTTCGGCCCCGATGCCGTGCCCGGAAGCGGCCGGTTCGGCGGACATGGGACTCGGTGCCGGGGGGCGGATGCGCCAGGAGGTGTACACCGACGTTCGCCCGCTCGCCGACTACGACGGGGACGGTGCTCAGCGGGTGTTCGTGCACTTGTGCTCAGCCGCGCAGTGGACGGCCATCACCGGGGAGGTCCCCCCTCCGACTCCGGTCGACCGCGACGCCTACGTCAGCGCCGGCCTGCCATGGTTCGACTATTACGACGCCGATGCCCAGGACCTGGCGCCTTCGCAGATCCTGGCGAAGGTCAAGACCGTCGGCGAAAAGCTCGGTGGCGGCGAGGATGAACCGTTCGTGCCGGTCGATCCGAAGACGGTGATCACACTGGGTGATGCCGGCTCTGACGCGATCACCGACGGAAAGTGGTGACTCGCGGGTCGCCCGGGTTCGCGATTCCTTCGGCGGCGCAATCGGCGAGTCCCGGTCAAGGAAACAGCCTGCGCATGACGCGTCCGAACGTGCGCTGCGGCAAAGCGGCCTTCATTCGCGGTACCCACTTGTCCTGGGCGCCGAGCGTGCGGGTCAGCGGAGGCGCCTCGTCGGCGATGAGGCGCTCGACGGCAGCCGCGACGTCGCTGGGCCTCACGCGGCTCTTCGCCCCTCCTCGGGCATCTGACGAATAATGGCTCTGCGCCTGACTTCGTAGACACTCTCGGGCGCTCTCACCTCGCGGATCGATGTATCGAGCGTGTCTGTTGCAACTGCACCCGGCACGATCACGGAAACGTAGATCTTGTGCTGCATCAGCTCAAGGCGCAACGACTCGCTGAAACCTTCCAGCTCGAACTTGCTCGCGGCATAGGCACTATTCATCGGTAATCCGCGCCGGCCACCTAGGGAGCTGACGTAGATGATGCGCCCGCCGCCCTGTGCACGCATGCTCGGCACCACGGCCTTCACCATGCGCACTGCGCCCATGAAGTTGGTGTCGAATTGTTCTAGGAATTCCTCCCAGGAGGTTTCTTCAAGTGCACCGTAGAGGTCGAAACCGGCGTTATTGACGAGCGCGTCGATGCGGCCTGCTCGCATGTGTTGAAGGGGAACGGGTTCCACGGAGGCCCCTCAGCAGTGTTGCCAGCGTGAACATAAGTCCAGCGCCTATGTTATTGATGTCAACATAGTCCCGGCGGTGTCGGCTGTTCCGCCCAGTCAACCGTGAGCCCGTCGGCGCAATGACTACCGCGCAACGCCGCTTGTTCGCTCCGATCGAGAAGGCGACGCAGACCGGACTCATCGAGGAAGTCACCGTGATGCCGCCTGCCCTCGTGGGCACTCTCGCCGACAAATGGGGGAAGCCTGGCTTGTGCAGAACCTTGTTAGCCTTTTCGGGTGCCGCGAAAACTCAATGATGAAGAAGTTGAGGCGTATCTCGATAGTCGCCCATGCTGGGCGATACTGAGCACCATCGACAAGGACGGTTTCCCGCATACGGTGCCCCTGGGGTACTTCCGCCTCGGCCGCGACATCGTCATGGGCGTGCGTGACGGGACGCGCAAAGTCGCCAACGTCGAAGGCAACCCGAACGTGAGTGTCCTGCTCGAGGACGGTTCGAGCATGGCGGATATCCGGGGAGTGATGTTCCAGGGTCGCGCCCGCATCGTTCGCGAACCAAGCGAAGCACTTGAGCTTGCGAAGGAGGGCGCCCGGGCGCGAGGCGTGCCAGAGTCCGAATGGCCCACCGCGCCTCGACCGGGCACTGCATACATCCGCGTGACACCCGTCAGAACACTGTCCTGGGACTACGGAAGTTCGACCTCAGACCAGGCATAGCGCCACCTTGACAGCGGCGCCCGGGCGGGCCGGAATGTCGGCTCACGCGGGTGCCCGTCAGAGCGCCCCCTCAGCGGGGGACGGATACGCCGTGCGGCGTCGGCACTACGAGGTGCGCACCGGCGCTTCGACAGTTTCGGTCGCGCAGTTGATCAGGGTGGGCCGTTGACGATCGGCGACACCGGCTCGAACGAGTTCGGTGACCTCGTCTGCGCTATGCGCCTCGTGGGCGTCGACGCCGTAGCTGGCGGCGGTGCCCACGACGTCGAGTCCGGGTAGGTCGAGGCCGGGAACCCTTGGGGTCTGCTCGATGAACCCGAACTCCTTGAGTACGCCGTATTCGGTGTTCGAGGCGACGACCACGGTGATCGGGATCTGGTACTTGGCCGCGGTCCACAGGGCGGTGACGGCGTAGTGCATGGAGCCGTCACCCATGAGCGCGACCACGGGCCGGTCCGGGGCGGCAAGCTGTGCCCCGACAGCGGCGGGCAACCCGTAGCCGAGACCGCCCCCGGCGGCCGAAAGGTGCGACAGCCGTTGACCGGGCCGGATGCAGTCGATGATCGTGGTCTCGTTGCTGCCGGCTTCGCTGACCCACAGGGCGTTCGGCGGGGCGGCCTCGGCGACCGCGCTCCAGAGGTTCGCCGGCGCGAGGGGTGCGGATGCGGGTTGGGCCGCCCGGGCTTCGGGGCGGGTGGGCGGGGCCGGCCGCTGGGCCGGGGTGGACGCATCGGCCAGCGCCAGCGCGGCGCTGGCCAGGTCGGCGACGATGGCGTCGCCCATGGGCGCGCGGGCGGCTTCGTCAGGGTCGTTGGTGATGTGGACCAGCGATGCCCCCTCGGGCAGGTAGGGGCCCGGAATCATCGGGTAGTAGCGGAAAACCGGCGCTCCGATCACCACGACCAGATCGTGGCCGTTGAGTATCTGGGCAATCCAGCCGGCCCCGGGCGGCAACATCCCCTGGTAGAGCGGGTGGTTCTCGGGAAATCCGCTCCAGCCGGTCAACGGCGCGGTCCAGACCGGCAGGCGGTTGCGTTCGGCGAGGGCGACCACGCTGCCCCAGGCGTCGTAGCGCTCCACGTCGCCCCCGACGACGAGGACGGGGGAGGCAGCCGACCGGATCCGCTGACAGATTTGTTGAGCCAGCTCCGGCGGAAATCCAGACGCGCGAGTCACAGTCCGGTCCCGCACGACGGCGACATCGGACGCCTGCTTGTCGGTCAACTCGACCGGCAGATCATCCATCGGCAGCGACACGAACACCGGTCCCATCGGTGGCGTGGTAGCCAGATGGATGGCATGTGCCAACACCGCCGGCGCCTCGCTGGCAATCGCCGGCTCGGCCGCCCACTTCACGAAAGGTTTCGGCACGGTGGTGGCCTCGAGGTTCGTCAGCAGGCAGTACTGGTTCTGCATGAACCGGCGCTGATTACCGGCGGTCACGATCAACGGCGTCTTGTTGACGTAGGCGTTGTACAACTGGCCCTGTGCGTTTCCCATACCCGGGGCGGTGTGCAGATTCACCAGCGCCGGCCGACCCGTCACCTGCGCGTAGGCGTCGGCCATTCCGACCGGAACCATTTCCTGCAAACCCAGCAGGTAGCGAAAATCGGCCGGGAAGTCCTGCAGCAAAGAGAGCTCCGAGGATCCGGGATTGCCGAACCACGTGGTCAAACCGTGGGCGCGGAATAAGTCGAGAATGGCATCGCGAACCGTCGTCATGCAGCCAATCGCTTTCACGGTCAGAGGGCAGGGTCTAGATCGTATGGCCAACCCGGGCCCGTCGAACCGGAATGCTCGGCGAAAGCCAATGCAACCTTCGCCGAATTCCAGATTGCATAGAGTCATTCACCTCGTTCCGGAAACCAACTGCTGCTGGATCAAGCCGACAGTAACGGCAGCCTGCACGGGTAGCCGCAACGTGCAGTGCGCGACATGTGTCGACGAGATGCAGAAGAGAGCAATCGTCGAAAGACTTTTGGACCGGGTCGTCAGTAGCTCTGCCAGACCGCCTGCATGACTGAAAACAAGAACGCCGCCGAACAGCCGAACATCAGCACCCCGGTAATCGCGATCAGCGTTCCGAGATGTCTCCAGGGGTGCTTCAGCAGTATGTCGCCGTAGCCCAGTGTGGTGATCGACGCAGCGGTGAAATACACGCCCTCGGTGACACTGGGCATCAGCAGTTTCCAGCGGAAAAACACGCCCCAAACCGCGGACTCCGCGACGTGCGCCAACATGAGTGTGCAGAAGCTGACGAGCAGGATGGTCTTGCCGGTGTGATTGAGCCCCAGATGCTCGAGCATCCACGTTTTGTGCTGCAGCAGCTCGCCGAGCACATCGAAAATCACCATCACGTGGAGATAGAACAGCACAAGCGCCAGCAGCGTTGCAATGCCGTAGACCTCGACGACCTTTCCGCGGGAAGGGAGCCGATGCTTATCCACCACGGTTGGATCTGACGTGTTCTGACGCACGCCTTCAGCTTCGGACGGGGAATCAAATAACTTGTTGCGCAAGAGCTATCCACCTCGAGGGCTATTACAGTTCCGCCCACCGAAAAAGCGCTTCACGAGCGACAACAGCCCGCAGGCGACCGATGTACTAGTTCGAACTGTGTTGGGCCATGACGTCTGCTTTGGTTCAAAGCCTCTCTTCGGACTGTAGCAGGGGGACCTGGCCACTTGGCATCTGCGACGGTCGTGCTCGCCGTTGGATCATGGTCACCCCGTTGCTCCGTTGATGAAGATGCTCAGGTTTTGCGAGGTGCAGGCGGGTCACATCGGACTTTTTGCGAAGAACAGATCGAAATGCAGCGACCCCACCACCTGAGTGGCGTGATCCGGGCTGGCACCGTCACGCAGGTGGCCGCGTTCTTCGGCGCGCAGAGGCGAGTCCGGCCCGATTTGCGATGTGGCGATACTCGAATCGTTCGATGCCGCCGGACGCCGGGTGGCGGCCGGCTGCGGGAGGCACTCGCTGATGGAGCTCGTCGCGCTGGGGCTCGCGACTTGAATCCGCCACTGGACCCATCCTCCCCGGGGCCGCGAGCATATCGGCAGGCGACCTGAAGCAAAGTTCCCGCCGGCGCCGCCGGTTCTAGACCAAGCAGACGTCAAAGACCCGCCGTGGTGGCCGTTCGGGCTGTATCAGAGCGGCCGCAGGGCCTGGGTTCTCGCCGCGCTCGACTCAGGTCGACGCCGTCGCAGCCGTCCGCTGGATTTCGCAGTTCGAACTGACCGCGGGCGGGTTAGGCTCCACCTGAGGTACTCCGATTAGGTGAAGGTGGTCTCGATGAGCCTAGGGACAGGCGTGCCGGTCACGTTTCCTGCGCATGATCCCGCCGGTTGGCGGCAGCTTCCTAAGTCGTACACCCCGCTGGACCCCGCCCGGGTTTCGGCGCTCATGGCCAAGGAGTGGGAGCGCTACGCTAAGACCACTCCCGGCTCGGCCGATCATGCGGCACGGTCGGTGAAAACCCTGCCGCTGGGGGTGACCAGCAGCTTCCAATACTGGGACCCATATCCGATGGGGGTGCAGTCCGCGCGGGGCGCCTACGTCACCGACTGTGACGGCCGCCAGGTGCTGGACTTGTCGATGGGCTTCGGCGCGATGCTCGTCGGCCACCTGAACCCCACGGTGGTGGCCAAGGTGAAGGACTTCCTCGATGACATCGGCACGCTGTTCGTGACCCCGTCGCCGATCTCGACCGAGGTGGCCGAAAAGTTCAAGGTCCGCTTCGGCCTGGACATGCTGCGCTTCACCAACTCCGGCACCGAGTCGACGATGTATGCGGTTCGCGCCGCCCGCGCCTACACCGGTCGCAAGGCGATCATCAAGATCGAGGGCGGCTACCACGGCGGCTATGACGGTCTGTCGGTGTCGGTCAAGCCGGGCATTGACGAGATCGGTCCCGCCGAAGACCCGACCCCGCAGGTGCCCTTCGACGTGGAGGCCGGTGTGGTGCACACCGTGTCCTACAACGACCTCGGCCAGATGGAACGCAAGCTTGCCGCCCACGCCAAGGACGTCGCCTGCGTGGTGATGGAGCCGGTCATCGAGAACCTGGGCATCGTGCTGCCCGACGCCGGCTATGTCGCGGGGGTGCGCAAGCTGTGCGACGACCACAACGTGTTGCTGATCTTCGACGAGGTCAAGACCGGCCTGACCGCCGGCGCCCACGGCGCGGCCGCGCGCCTCGGCGTCAAGCCCGACCTGATCACGCTGGCCAAGTCCATCGGCGGAGGCCTGCCGCTGGCCGCCTTCGGCGGCACCGAAGAGGTCATGCAGGTCGTCGTCGACAACCGGATGGCCCACTTCGGCACCTACAACGGCAACCCGCTGTGCATGGCCGCGGCCCTCGCGGTGGACGAGGTGGCCACCGAGCAGGCGCTGGCCGCCGCCGAACAGGTCAACGACAACGCCATGGAAGCCATGGACACGATCATCCGCGAGTACGAACTGCCCGCCCACACCGTCGGATTCGGTGTGAAGGGCGCGGTGACGTGGTCACCCACCCCGATCCGCAACTACCGCGACTACAAGCTCGTCACCGACTTCCACGTCGCCGAGTTGGGGTGGCTGTGGGGCATCAACCGAGGCGTGCTGACACCCCCCGGGATGGACGATCAGTGGCTGGTGTCGCTGGCCCACACCGATGCGGACATGAGCAAATGGGTGGACGCCTTCGGCGAACTGGCCAAGGAGCTGCGCGCTTGATCGTGCGCTGCTGCCGGTCTGCCGCGGGCCGTTAACCCCGCTGATCAACGAAATCTCCGGCTCCCCGTATGCGGGGATGGGAAAGCTCGAGCCGATCAAATGCGGACTAGCCGGAGCATGGTCAAGCCGCATTACCGACGAGCATCGACTCATCTACCGAATCACCAAGCGCGCTACCACTACTGAACGGCGGATTGGCGACCATGTTCCCTCGTTGTGGTCGGGCAGGCCGCCGGCTCGGCGATCAGCGGTGGCGCGACATCAGAGTGAACACGACGAGCAGCACGGCGGGGATCGTCGCGGGGATGGCCACGGCGGAGAGCGTCAGGACACCGTCGGATCGTCCGCCGGTCAGCACGACCGCGCTCGCGGCTGTCAGAACGAGGCCGATGATCATGACGATCAGCATGAGGGTGCGCCGGTCAGACATCGCGGACCCGCCAGAGTGCGTCGCGATAGACAAGTCTGGCCGTGAGGAACAACGCTGCCAGCATGGCGGCGGTGAAAAGCCAAGCGCTGAGTGACAACTGGACACCGCCGCTGAGGGTGTGGCCGCTGGTGCAGCCGCCGGCCATCCGCGCCCCGAACAGCACCAGGAACGAGCCCACGAAACAGCCCGCGGCGCGTTTGCCCGGGTGAGAGCCGAACCGACCTCGCCACGACGGTGGGATCACCGGACGAAACGCCGTGAAACGGCGGCTGATGAAGATCGACGAGAGCATCGCTCCGAAGATCACGCCAAGGTCGGTCAGAGGCTCCCAGCCGATCGCCGCGAAGACCTCCCGGCTGTAGTCGAAGTTCGGCGCGAACAGATGTCCGACCACCCAGGAGTACGTGGTCGACTGCCCGAACGCCTGGCGCAGGAAGAGCGAGGCGACCACGACCGCCGCGACCAGCACACCCACCAGGCGGATGGTTCTGGAATGCAGGTTGGCGCTGGAAACCTCGACGTCTGTGAGGCGGTCGAACCGGGACTCCCGCCCGGTTCGGAGCGGATCGACGGAACCCTCGGACAAGTAGGCCGCGGTGTCGCGTGCGAACGCCCGGTCGTGTTCGTCCTGTGTTGTTGTTGCCAGATCGCGAAGGTAGCTGCGTTTTCCGCCGGTGTACCGCGGCAGAAAGGAGAGTAGCATCAGGCAGAGCGCCGCGTAGCCGACCGCGATCATCAGCATCGGGACCGGGCGGACGGTGTCGATGTCGCCGGTGACCACCAGATCGCCGAAGTTGGCTGCGCCGACCAACCACTTACCGATGGGGGTCTGGTAGAGCAGGGTCCATGCGGCAGCGCCCAACAGGCCGCCGGGGATCGCGAAAAGCACGTCGCGCCTGCCCTCTCCGAGGGCCAGCATCTCGGTGCCGGGGAAGTACCCGCTGATGGCTGCGCCGATGCCGAACAAGACCCCGCCCACGGTCACGCCGACCAGGTAGAGCGGACGGGGCGAGAAGTGCATGGCCAATCCCAGGGCATGCAGCCCGTAGAGCAGCACGGACCCCACCGCGGTGACCAGAAGAAAGCAGCCGAGAAGGAGTCGGTCGATTCTCCGCGCGGTCCTGATCACGGTTTCCGGGTTACCGATACCCCACAGCGACGCGGGGATACCGAACGCGACGCCGACGAGAAGTCCAACCCACAAAGGTGCAGTCACCTGCATGTCAGGTGCAGTCTGCCAGAAACGTGGCTGGGCCCGCAGGGTGTCGGCACCCGGCGGATCACGACCTCATGGATGAAGATTCCACTGACCGCAGTCACCGGCCAGCACGTCGTTGACGTCGACTTCGATCCCGCCAACGATCGGACCCGGATTCGACGCGGTGCTCACCACGCGCTGGTAAAGGACCGCCGCCGGGTCGATTTGATTGCCCGACCAGGCCCGGGTCTGCCAGGACCACCGGCGGCCGGGAGTGCGTGAACTTCCGATGACGCCGTCGGCGGCGGCCCACCGGCACACGTCGATCCCGCCGTAGACGCCGGTGCGCTGCACTCCGAGCACTGAGTTGATGCCCCGGAACCACTGCAGGGCGACGGTGTTCCAGGTGTCCCTGCTGATGTCGTCGTCGACGCTGAAGAAAATCGGTGCACTCTGACCACCGCCCGCCGCGGTGTGCAGTTGCCACGCGGTGCGGGCATCGGCAACGCCGCCGGCAAACCCGCGCGTGAAGTCCGACGGAGCCGTTCCGCCCGGCTTGCCGTACTGATAGTTGCTGACGATGACCAAGCCGTTGGCGGTCAGCGACTCCGCGTAGGGCCGGGTGATCGGCTTGGCTCCGAACGAGGAGCCGGGGCGGGAGAGCGAGACGTAGTTGATCACCCCGGAATAGCCGGCCGCCCTGATGTGCTCCGCGGGAATCTGGCGCATGGCGAAGTCGATCAGCCGTGGGGTTGCGGCTTCCGCCGTCGGAGCACCCGCGTTCGCCGATACCGCACCCAACCCGGCGACGGCCGACGCCGCGGCCGCGTAGCGGAGTGCGTCGCGCCGGGACACGGGGTTCGATCCCCTGAACTCCCCCGATGATTCGCGCACCGCGCGATGTTACCAATGTGACAGTTGTTGATGATGTGGGGCGCGCTGTTCATGCTGAATATGGGCGACGGCCTCTCAGTTTCGCCCCGGTCAATACCGCCGCACGGCACTTCTCGGCCCGGGACGCTTCATCACGCCGGTGCCCGGTCTCCCAGTTTCCTCAGCATCCCGGCCACGATGTCGGGCACCTCGATCGGGGCCAGGTGGCCGCAGCCCGCAGCGATGCCGACCGTCGCTCCCGGGATGCTTCGGGCGAACGGCAACAGCCGCTGCACCGGACAAAGCTGATCCTCCGCGCCGAGGAGGACCCCGGTGGGCACCGCGACCTGCGGTAGCAGATCGACCAGGCCAGGTGAACGAGTCAGCACGGTCCGGACGGTGGTGGACGCCGCCGCCGGGTCGAAAGAA
>Ga0116151_10001839_pt1 | contig 19798 bp, 19 predicted proteins | sample AD_UKC117_MetaG_FD_89893 | JGI IMG/M metagenome (GOLD analysis project Ga0116151, IMG submission 89893) | Active sludge microbial communities of municipal wastewater-treating anaerobic digesters from Hong Kong - AD_UKC117_MetaG | ecosystem: Engineered > Bioreactor > Anaerobic > Digestate...
GAGGATCTTCGGCACGAAGGTGAGCGTCATCTCCTGGATCTGGGTCAGGGCCTGGAGCAGCGAAACGCAGAGCCCGACGACGAGCGCGACGAGCATCATGGGAGCGCCGACCTTCAGCATCACCCAGATCGCCTGACGGGCGACGTCCTGCACCATGAGGTCGGTCAGCATCGGGCCGTTCCCGTCATCCGCATCGCCATTCGCGCTCAGATCGGCATCCGGATGATTTCCTGGTACGCCGAGATCACCCGGTCGCGGACGGCCGTCACCTTCTGCAGGCTGAGCTCGGCGGCGGTGATCGCCTCCACCACCTGCTGGATGCCGACCCGGCCGGAGACCGCGCCGATGCTCGCCTGCTCGCTCGCCTCGAGCGTGGCGAGCGTGCTCCGCAGCTCGGCCTGGAGCAGGCCGTCGAAGGATCCGATGCCTGCGGCCGTGGTCGCTTGCTTGCCGCCGGCGATCTCGCTGGCCGCGGCGCGATAGGCGGCGAGGGCCTGGTTGGCGGCGCCGATGCTCATTGTGCCGTCTCCGGTTGCGGGTCAGGTGCCGATGCGGTGTGGCGCGGCGCGATCCGGCTCAACGCAGGAGGTCGAGCGTGCGTTGCAGCATGCCGCGCGCCTGCTGCAACGCCGTGAGATTGGCCTCGAAGGACCGCTGGGCCTCGCGCATGTCCATGAGCTCGATCAGCGGGTTGACGTTCGGGTAGAGCACGTATCCCGAGGCGTCGGCGGCCGGATGCGAGGGCTCGAAGCGGCGCTCGAAGGCTGCCGGGTCGGTGCCGTAGCGACGCACCTCGACCAGCCGGGCACCGGTCGCCCGATCGAGCGCGTTGGCGAAGCTGATGGTCTTGCGCTGGTAGGGGTCGCCGCCCGGGCTCTCCGCCGTGGATTGCGCATTGGCGAGATTTTCGGCAGTGACCCGCAACCGGGCAGACTGCGCCTGCATCCCGGCGGCGGCGATCCGCATCGAGGTCTCGAGATCCATGGCTGCTCCTCGGGGGCTCTTGTCGCGGGCCCGATACCGCGTCAGGCGCCGCCGGCGCCCAGGGCGGTGCGCATCATGCCGACATACTTGCCGTAGAGATTCGTCGCGAGCTGGTAGCCGCGATCCGCCTGGCCCATCAGGCGGATCTGCTCCTCGATGATGACCGCGTTGCCGGCCGGGGCGGTCTCGAAGGCTTCGATGGGCCTCTGGCGCGGGCTGGCCGCCCCGGGGGAGGCGCCAGCCAGGTGGGCCGATCGCGTCCGCGCCACGGCGACCGATGGCGTCGAGCCCGGGCCGCCCCGCAGCAGCGCTTCGAAGGCGGGCTCGACCAGATCCTGCGGCTGGTAGCGTGGCGTGTCGGCATTGGCGACGTTCTGGGCGAGGACCGCGTGGCGCGCCTGGAGAAAGCCGGCCCGGGCGGACAGCAGCTGAAACAGGGCGGGCAGGGGGGCGGCCATGGCGTTCTCCGCTCGGTTGCAGGGGTCGAACGCTTGCGACGATAGGGGCTTACGGTTAACAGACCCTTAAATCCCGACCGCCACCCCGGCCGGGAACGCAGGCAGGAGGCCGGCATGCTCTATCTGACGCGGCGGATCGGCGAGGCGGTGATCATCAACAACGCGATCGAGGTCCGGGTCGTCGAGCTGAAGGGCAAGACGGTCAAGCTCGGCTTCACCTTCCCGCCGAGCGCCACGGTCCTGCGCGAGGAGATCTACCTGCAGATCAAGCGCGAGAACGAGGCCGCCGCCGCCGCGGTCGGCGCCTTGCGCGGCGGCGACAGGCAGCCCGGCACGGTGGCGGATGCCGACCCCGATGGCGACTGAGCGAGGGCGGGCCCGATGATTGGTGCCGTGCCGGTCGCGGTCATCATGGGCAGCCAGTCCGACTGGCCGACCATGCGGCACGCCGTGGCCGTCCTGCGCGAGCTCGACATCGCCTGCGACACACGCATCGTCTCGGCGCATCGCACGCCCGAGCGCCTCGTCGCGTTCGCCAGCGGCGCCGCGGGGGAGGGCTTCAGGGTGGTGATCGCCGGGGCCGGCGGGGCGGCCCATCTGCCGGGCATGGTGGCGGCGATGACCGACTTGCCGGTGCTCGGCGTGCCCGTCGAGAGCCGGGCGCTCAGCGGCCTCGACAGCCTGCTCTCGATCGTCCAGATGCCGGCCGGCGTGCCGGTCGGCACGCTCGCCATCGGTGCCGCCGGGGCGACCAATGCGGGGCTGCTCGCGGCGGCCATGCTCGCGACCACCGATTCCGGGCTGGCGCAGCGGCTCAGGGCCTACCGGGACGCGCAGACGGCGGCGGTCGCCGAGCGCCCGAGCGACGGCGACCCGGCGGATGTCCAGCCCGCAGGCCCGGCATGAGCCTCGCCCCGGGTGCCACGATCGGTGTGCTCGGCGGCGGTCAGCTCGGGCGGATGACGGCGCTCGCCGCCGCCCGCCTCGGCTGCCGCGCGGCGGTGCTCGCGCCGGAGGCCGAGGCACCGGCCGCCGACGTCGCATGGCGCCACTGGCAGGCCGGTTACGACGACTCCGGGGCGCTCGCCGAATTCCTCGCCGTGGTCGATGTCGTCACCCTCGAATGGGAGAACGTGCCGGTCTCGGCCCTCGCCGCCATCGCCGCGCAGAAGCCGATGCGGCCGGGAGCCGAGGTGCTGCGCATCACCCAGGACCGCCTCCTGGAGAAGTCCTTCGTCGCCGGCCTGGACGTGCCCGTGGCGCCGTTCGCCCGGGTCGACGATGTCGATGCGCTCATGGCCGGCCTCGACCAGCTCGGTCCCCGGGCGGTGCTCAAGACCCGGCGCTTCGGCTATGACGGCAAGGGGCAGGAGGTGCTCGGGCCCGAGAGCCGCTCGGCGGACGCCTTTACCCGGCTGGGTGGCGAAGCCCTGATCCTCGAGGCCTTCGTGCCGTTCGAGCGCGAGCTCTCGGTGATCGTCGCCCGTCGCCCGAACGGCGAGATGCGCTGCTTCCCGCCGGTCGAGAACCGCCACCAGGCGCAGATCCTCGTCGAGACCATCGCCCCGGCCGAGCTGCCGGGATCCGTCGCCCGCTCGGCGATCGACATCGCCGAGCGGATCGCCGCCGCCCTTCGCCTCGAGGGCCTGCTCGCCGTCGAGATGTTCCTCGAGCCCGGGGGTCGCCTCCTCGTCAACGAGCTCGCCCCGCGCCCGCACAATTCGGGGCACTGGACCATCGACGGCTGCACGGTCAGCCAGTTCGAGCAGCAGGTGCGGGCGATCCTCGACCTGCCGCTCGGCGACACCACGCCGCTGGCGCCTTGCGTGATGCAGAACCTCCTGGGCGATGCGATCGACGCCTGGCCGGCGATCCTGGCGGAGCCGGGTGCCTGCCTCCACCTCTACGGCAAGCGCGAGGCACGTCCGGGCCGCAAGATGGGCCATGTCACGCGCTTCAGGCGATGATGTCGGGGTAGCGGTCGCTCTCGAGCTGCGAGATGCGGTCCTTGAGGATCAGCTTCTGCTTCTTCAGCCGCTGCAACGCCACCTGATCGACGAAGCTCTCGTCGGTGAGCTGGCCGATGCGGCAGTCGAGCGCGCGATGCGCCGCGCGCAGGCTGGCGAGCCTCGTATCGATCTCGTTGTGATCCCCGGGTTTGCGCATCGCCATCCACACCGTCAGACCGCGGCGCCATTCTCATAGCATATGCGGGAGCCGGAGACAGCCGCTTCGTTGCGTGGCGCCGCTTGACGCGGGGCTGTCCGCCTCGGCAGGTTAGGGCGAAAGGATGCCAGGATGACGAGGCTGATTGCGGATATCGGCGGCACCAATGCCCGGTTCGCGCTGACCGACGCAGTGGGCATGCCGAGCCGCGAGCGACGCCTGGCCGTGGCGGCGCATGCCGGGCCCGGTGAAGCCGCCAAGGCTTATCTGGCGGCCCTGTTCGAGCCGCCAGGGTCGATCGACGAGGCGGTCATCGCGGTGGCCACGCCGGTCGACGCCGAGACGATCCGCTTCACCAACAGCCCGTGGACCTTCACCCGCGACCAGCTCCAGGCCGAGCTCGGCATCGCCAGGCTGGTCGTGATCAACGATTTCGCCGCCCAGGCCGCGGCAATCCCGTATCTGGGTCCCGCCGACAGCGTTGCGATCGGTGGTGGCGAGGCGGATCCCGACTGGCCCATTGCCGTGATCGGCCCGGGCACCGGGCTCGGTGCCGCGGCGCTGGTGCCGGGGCCGGATGGCCCGATCGTCGTGGCGAGCGAGGCAGGGCACGTCTCGTTTGCGCCGCAGGACGACCAGGAGATCGAGCTGCTTCGCCATCTGCGGGCCCGGCACGGGCACGTCTCCAACGAGCGGCTGCTTTCGGGGCCGGGTCTTCTGGCTCTGGCCGAGTCGCTCGCGGCGCTCACCTCGAGCGAGCTCGCGGCGACGAGCCCCGAAGCTGTGACCCGGGCCGCACGCGACGGCAGTTGCCCCGTCTCAGTCGCGGCCCTCCAGCGCTTCAGCGCCATGCTGGGTGCCGCCGCCGGCGATCTGGCGCTGACCTTCTGCGCCAAGGGCGGCGTCTATGTCTCGGGCGGTCTCTGCCCGAAGCTCGGCCCGCTCTTCGATCGAGCGGGCTTTCGCCGCGCGTTCGAGGCGAAGGGCAGGCTCGGCGCCTTTCTCGCCCGTGTGCCGGTGCGCCTCGTCACCACCGAGCGGATCGGCCTGCTCGGTGCTGCCGTGCATCGGCTCACCCCGTGACCGGTGCCACTGCCTGGCCCGACTGCGCATTCTGGGATTTCTCCCTGGCGCTCTACGCGCGACCGGGCATCGAGGCCATCTGCCTGATGCTGCAGGACGATTTCGGTCTGGACGTCAACCTCGTTCTGCTCGCCGCCTGGACCGCTTCCCGGGGCACCAAGCTCGCGCCTGATCTCGCGGCTCGACTGCGGTCGCTCGGCGAGGGCTATCAGGCGACGGTCATGCAGCCTTGTCGCGCGGCCCGGCGCGGCCTGCGGGGCTGGCCGGAGATGACGGCGCTGGGCGACCTCGCCGCAGCCCCCGAGCGCCGGCTGCGCGCGCTCGAGCTGGATCTCGAGCGGCTGGAGCAGCTTCGCCTCGCCGCCCTGGTCGAGAGCCGCCATCCCGCGCCCGAAGCGAGCGGCCCCGACCTGTTCAGGGCGAACCTCGAGGCGCTCTATCCCGGCCGAGCGCTGCCCGAGCCAGTGCTCGAGACGTTCGCAGCGGGGGTCGCCTCGCTCCGGCCGAAGCGCCGCGCCGCCCCTTTCAACCCGATTTGTCCTAGAGATTCAAAAGCTTGATCGATCAACCAACAATTGAATTCAACCGCCAGCGATGGAAAACCGCGCAACATACACGTCTGGCGGAACGACGCAACGGATTTCTCTTGCTGGCCACCGAGAGGTTTCTCTAGAGTGGTGCTCCCACAGGCCAGAAGAGGGGGGTTTTCCCGACCATGTCACTGCATGAGCACGTCGACAGCCTTCGCGCCAAGCACGCCCGTCTGGAGGAGCAGATCGACGAGGAGCAGCACCGGCCGCTCCCCGACAGCACGGTGCTGGTGAAGCTCAAGCGGGAGAAGCTGCGCTTGAAGGAAGCGATCGAGAGGCTGCAGCATGACGGCGAGGACCAATCCGCGCCACCCGGAATGGCGATGAACTGACGCTACGCGACTCGGCCCCCGCTGTCGGCGGACGAGCCGGGCGGGGGCGTGCGCCGAAGGAAGGGGAAGGCCGGTGCCCGACGGGGCGCCGGCCTTTTCGTTGCTGCTGTGCTCAGAGCAGGCCGCGCGCGTGCAGGTTGTGCAGGAGCTGGCGGGCACCAAAGGTCCAGGGTGGCGCCTTGTCGGCGTGGTTGATCCGGTTGACCAGGCAGCCGAGCTCCGGGGTCGCGATGCAGACGACGTCGCCGAGCTTGTGGGTGAAGCCGTGCCCCGGCACGTCGCGGTCCTCGACCGGCGCGAACATCGTGCCGCAGAAGAGCACCGCCCCGTCGGGGTATTGATGGGTGCCGCCCATCAGGTGCCCGACGAGGTTCTCGATGTCGCGGCTGATCTCGCGCATCGAGCTCGAGCCCTGGAGGACGAAGCCGTCGGTGCCCCTGACCTCGAGCGCGACGACGAGGCCGCGGATCGTGTCGACCGTGAAGCGGTCGTCGACGAGACGGATGAGCGGGCCGATGGCGCAGGCGGCGTTGTTGTCCTTGGCCTTGCCGAGCAGGAGGGCGCTGCGCCCCTCGAAATCGCGCAGGTTGACATCGTTGCCGAGCGTCGCGCCGACGATGCGCCCATCGGCGGCGATCACCAGCACCACCTCGGGCTCGGGATTGTTCCATTGGGAGCGCGGGTGGATGCCGATCTCGGCCCCGGTGCCGACGGCGCTCATCGGTTGCGCCTTGGTGAAGATCTCCGCGTCCACGCCGACCCCGACCTCGAGATAGGGCGACCAGGCGCCGGCCTCGATGAGGTGCGCCTTCAGCTTCGCCGCCGCCTCGGAGCCTGGCACGATGGCCGCGAGGTTGCCGCCGATCAGGCCCTCGATCCGGGCGCGCGCCGCGGCCGCGGCGTCGGGATCGCCGCGCGTCGCCTCCTCCACCACGCGCTCGAGCATGCTCTTGACGAAGGTGACCCCGGCCGCCTTGTGCGCGGAGAGGTCGGTCGGTGCGAGGAGATGCGCCGCCCGCTCCGAAACGCGGTCGGCGTGGCTGGCCTCGAGCAATGCCGTCAGCGGGCCGACGCGAACGGCGCGTTCGTCCCGTGCCAGGGCCACGGGATCGGGAGCATTGATCAGATCCGCCATGGTCGGGGCCAGCCGCGTCAGGTCGTGGACCTCGCCGCCCCGCACCGTGACGACACTCGGCCCGCCGGGCTCGCCCGGCAGCCAGGCGCGGCCGACCAGCGTGGCCCGGTCGGGATCCCGGGGCAGCGCCCGTGCTGCTGCGAGCTCGGCGTCCATGGCGATTCCCTTCCTCAATCCTGTGTGTCGAGCGAGCGAGCCCGCTCGCGCAATTGGAACTTCTGCACCTTGCCGGTCGAGGTCTTGGGCAGCGGCCCGAAGACAATGGTCCTTGGCGCCTTGAAATGCGCGAGCTCGCGGCGGCAATGCGCGATGATGTCGGCTGCCGTCACTGTCGAGCCATCGCGCAGCGTGACGAAGGCGCAGGGGCTTTCGCCCCATGTTTCGTCCGGGCGGGCGACCACGGCTGCCTCCAGCACATCGGGATGACGATAAAGAGCGCCCTCGACCTCGATCGACGAGATGTTCTCGCCGCCCGAGATGATGATGTCCTTCGACCGGTCCCTGATCTCCACATAGCCGTCGGGATGGCTGACGGCGAGATCGCCGGTATGGAACCAGCCGCCGGCGAAGGCGGTGGCGTTCGCCTCGGGATTCTTGAGGTAGCCCTTCATGACATCGTGGCCACGCATCATGATCTCGCCGATCGTCGCCCCATCGGCCGGCACCGGCTCCATCGTCGCCGGGTCCATGACCTCGAGGCCCTCGAGCACCGGGTAGCGCACACCCTGGCGGGCGAGGCGCGATGCCCGCTCGGCCGCCGGGAGCTCGCGCCAGGCTTCGTGGAAGGCGCAGACCGTGGCCGGCCCGTAGACCTCCGTCAGGCCGTAGACATGGGTCACCTCGATGCCGAGTGCTTCGACCTTCTCCAGCACCGCGGCCGGCGGCGCGCTCGCCGCGGTCATCATCCGCACGGTTTGCGCGAACGGCCGGCGCTCGGCCGCCGGCGCATTGACCAGCATGCCCATGATGACCGGCGCACCGCAGAGATGCGTGACCCGCTCCTCCGCCAGCGCCGCGAAGATGGTGCCGGCCTCGACCCGACGCAGGCAGACATGCGTCCCGGCCTGCAGGACGATGGTCCAGGGGAAGCACCAGCCGTTGCAGTGGAACATCGGCAGGGTCCAGAGATAGACCGGATGATGGCCCATGCCCCAGACCAGGACATTGCCGACCGCGTTCAGATGGGCACCCCGGTGATGGTAGACGACGCCCTTCGGGTTGCCGGTCGTGCCCGAGGTGTAGTTGAGCGCGATCGCCTGCCATTCGTCCGCCGGCAGATAGGGCACGAAGGCCGGATCCGCGCGGGCCAGCAGCTCCTCGTAGGTCAGCGAGCCGAGGCGCTCGTGCTGGCCCCGAAACGCGTCATCCTGGATGTCGACGACCTGGATCGACCGGGTCGTCTGCGCCAGCGCCTCGCGCAGGACCGGCGCGAACTCGCTGTCGGCGAGCAGGACGGTGGCCTCGCCGTGCTCCAGAATGAAGGCGATCGATGCGGCATCGAGCCGGTAGTTCAGGGCGTTGAGCACCGCTCCCGCCATCGGCACGCCGTAATGCGCCTCGAGCAAGGGCGGAATGTTCGGCGCCATGATCGCCACGGTATCGCCCGGCGCCACGCCGAGCCCGGCGAGCCCGGCGGCGAGCCGGCGGCAGCGATCGTTCAGCTCGGCATAGGTGTGGCGGGTCGGGCCGTGCACCACGGCGACATGCTCGGGATAGACGCTGGCGGTCCGCTCGAGGAAAGTCAGGGGCGTCAACGGCGCATGGTTGGCGGCCGTGCGGTCGAGATCCCGCTCGTAAGCCGAAGCCGGCGGATGCGCACCGGTGCGAAAGCCCGTTGGCGTCAAGTTCGGCCTCCCGATTGCGACGACGGTCTTGCCGCCGCCGCCTCGCCACCGCAACCGCCGGCAGCGACGGCAGGGGTTGCTGGCAGACGGGTCTGCTATGCGACGCGACGCCCGTCAAGCGGCAGACCGCGGATCGCGCTCGACCGGTGCCGGGAGATGCCCGTCGCGCGACGACCGAACGGCTGGCCTCGACGTTCCACAGGCCAGCGGCGGGCGCGACGGCGAGGGCCGCCGGCCGCGATCCGTCATCAGGCATGATCGCCTGGCATCGTTCTGCATGTTCCACCGACAGCGGAAAGGGCTGCAGCCGGAAGCACGCCCGGTCGATCGGCACCGGCGAGCAGCGGGCAGCGCGGCCCGGACGCGACCCCTCAGGCCGCCGCAGTCTCGAGCACGCCCTCGACCATGACCCGGTTGCGACCGGCGTGCTTCGCGGCATAGAGGGCCTGGTCGGCGCGCTCGAAGCAGGTGTCGGTGGACTCGCCCGACCGGTAGAGCGCCACACCGATCGACAGCGTCACCTTGCCGAGCTCCTGTCCGCGGTTGCGCATCACCAGCCGGCTCTTCGCGATCTCGCCGCGGAGCTGCTCCGCGACCGCGGCGGCGTCGGCGAGCGCGGTGCGCGGCAGGAGGACGGCGAACTCCTCGCCGCCATAGCGGGCGACGGTGTCGCGGCCCTTGACCGAGCGCTTCAGCCGATCGGCCACCAGCTTCAGCACGATGTCGCCGATCTGGTGGCCGTGGGCGTCGTTGAACGCCTTGAAGTGGTCGATGTCGGCGACCAGCAAGGCCAGGGGCTCGCCCGACGTCGCGGCCTGCTGCGTCTCCCAGGCGAAGGCCTCGTCGAACAGCTTGCGATTGCCGATGCCCGTCAGGGGATCGGTGCTCGCCGCCTCGCGCGCGCTGGCGAGGTCACCCTTCAGGTTCTCGATCTCGTCGCTGTTCTGGTTGAGCTCGCGCTGCAGGGTGCGCACACGCTCGTTCATCAGCTCGGTCTGCCGCTCCAGCTCGCGCACCATGGCGACGAGCTGCCCCGGGTCGACGGTCGTGCTCAGGCCGTTGCCGATCGTGGTCAGCCGCTCGCCGTAGTCGCGCGTGTGCGCGCTCGCGACATCGAGCCGGCGACTGACCTCGTCGACCAGCTCGCCGACCCGTTCGCCGGCCGCCTGGACCTCGCCGGCATGATCGGCCGCGGCGCAGAACGACCGGTGGAGCGCTGCCGTCTCGTCCGCCGTGACGCCGGTGCGCCGCTCCTCGAGCCGCTCGATCGCCCGGCTCAGGCCCGGCAGGCGGCCGGCATGATGCAGGTACCACACGGCGAAATTCTCCGGTGTCGGCGGAATGGCGTACGACCGCATCGTCGCCAGCGCCTGCTCGGCAAAACGACTGGTGGCCTGCCGCTCCTCGGCATCCCGCATCTGAAGGCTCCTGCCCGCTCTCGAACTCGATCTTGCCCGAGTCTGCCACGCCGAAATGTCGAAAGGGTTAACAAGGGCGTGCTCAGGGCACGGCCGGTGCGGCCGATAGACGGGTTTCGCAGGCCGTGTCGCGTGGTAGAAGGTCCGTCGCTTCAACGCCGCGCGGTCGCGGCGGCGCAGACGGGAGATCTTCGTGCGATCAGGCGCCCTTGCGGATCTCGTCCCGGTCATCCTCGCCGGCGGCTCGGGAACCCGCCTCTGGCCGGTGAGCCGTGCCGCCTTTCCGAAGCATCTGGTCGAGCTGACCGGCGAGAGCTCGCTGCTCCAGGCGACGGCATCCCGTTTGCTGGCGCTGGCATCGCCCGGCCGGTTCCTGACCGTCGCGGCGGCGGGGCAGGCCATCCTCGTTCGCCGTCAGCTCGCCCTGGTCGATCCCGCTCTGGCCACCCATCTCCTGCTCGAGCCGGCGCCGCGCAACACCGCGGCGGCGGTGGCGCTGGCAGCGCTCTATGCCCGTGATGCCTGGGGCGGCGAGGCGCTTCTCTGGATCTGCCCGTCGGATCACCTGATTGCCGACCCGGCGCCGCTCAGGGCGGCCGTGGTCGCCGGTGCGGCCGCGGCCCGGGCCGGCCATCTCGTCACCTTCGGCATCGAGCCGACGCGGCCGGAGACCGGGTTCGGCTACATCGCCCAGGGCGATCCGCTGGATCTGCCGGGCGTGCGTGGCGTCCGACGCTTTGTCGAGAAGCCGAACCTCTCGGTCGCCGAGGCGATGCTGGCGGCCGGCGACCACCTCTGGAACAGCGGCATGTTCCTGATGCGAGCCTCCACCATCCTGGAGGAGCTGGAGGCGCATGCGCCCGACATCCTGGCCGCCACCCGGGACGCCATGAGCGCTGCCGGCACGGTTCCCCACACGATCGATCCGGAGCGTTTCGGCCGGGTGCCGTCCCTGCCGATCGACAAGGCGGTGATGGAGCGCTCGCAGCGCGTCGCCGTCGTGCCCTGCGACCCCGGCTGGTCGGATGTCGGGTCGTGGCAGGCGATCTGGGAGATCATGCCCAAGGATCCGGCTGGCAACGCCTTGCGCGGCGACGTGGTCGTGGCCGGCGGTCGCGGCAATCTGATCCGGGCCGAGCATCGCCTGGTGGCGGTCGCCGGCGTCGACGACCTCGCGGTGATCGAGACCGCCGATGCCGTCATGGTGGCACCCAAGGCCGATGCCGATGCGGTCAAGGCGCTGGTCGCCCGGCTGGTCGAGGCCGGCCGGCCCGAGGCCCTGGTCCATGCGCGCGAGGTGCGTCCCTGGGGCGCCTTCACCGTCCTCGCGGCCGGGCCGGGCTACATGGTTCGCGAGGTGGAGATCGACCCGGGTGCTGCGCTCGACCGCCAGCGCCACGCCGGGCGCGACGAGCACTGGACCGTGGTGGGGGGCGAGCTCGCGCTGGAGTCCGCCGATGGCGTTGCCCGGCACGCCGTGGGCGCCGCCGTCACCGCCGCCCGCGGCCAGACGCATCGCCTGAGCAACCCCGCCGGCGAAACGCTCCGGCTGATCGAGGTGCGCATCGGCAGCGATCTCGACGACGTCCCCCTGGCCCAGCTCGCCGGCTGAGCGGTGCTGGCCCGGACCGTGCCGGCTCAGACGGCGCGCACCTTCACATAGCTGCCGGGTGCGTCCTCGAGCGCCGAGAGCCCGCCCTCGCCGGGCACGCGCGCCGGCACCCGGGCACCGGCCTTGGACGCGTTCCAGGCCGCCCAGTCCTCCCACCACGAGCCCTCGCGGTGCTCCGCCCCGGCCAGCCAGTCCTCCGGCGCCGGCGGCAGCTCGTCGTTCAGCCAGTAGCCGTACTTGCCCGAAGCCGGCGGGTTGATGACGCCGGCGATGTGGCCGGAGCCGGCCAAGACGAACTTCTTCGGACCCTTGAAGATCTGCGTCGACTGGTAGGTGCTCTTCCAGGGGGCGATGTGGTCCTCGCGGGTCGAGACCCAGTAGACCGGCAGGCGCACCCGCCCGAGGTCGATCGGCACGCCGCCGAGCTCGATGCCGCCCGGCTCGACCAGCAGGTTCTCGTGATAGAAGCGGCGGAGATAGAAATTGTGCATGGCCGCCGGCATGCGCGTGCTGTCGCTGTTCCAGTAGAGCAGGTCGAACGGGAACGGCTCCTTGCCGAGCAGGTAGTTGTTGACGACGAACGACCAGATCAGGTCGTTGGCGCGCAGCATGTTGAACGTCGTCGCCATCTCCGCACCGTCGAGATAGCCGCGCTTGGCCATCTTGTCCTCGATGGCCGCGAGCTGCTCCTCGTCGATGAAGACGCCGAGCTCGCCCGGGTCGGTGAAGTCGAGCAGTGCCGTGAACAGGGTCAGCGCCTTGATCCGGTTGTCCTTCCTGGCCGCCAGATAGGACTGCGTCGCCGCCATCAGCGTGCCGCCGAGGCAGTAGCCGATGGCGGTGACGTCGCGCTCGCCGGTGGCCTGCTCGATCGCGTCGAGCGCCGCCAGGGGCCCCTCCAGCATGTAGCTCTCGAAGGTCTTGTGGCTGAGCGCCTCGTCCGGGTTGACCCAGGAGATGACGAACACGGTGAAGCCCTGCTCGACCGCGAAGCGGATGAAGCTGTTCTTGGGCTGCAGGTCGAGGATGTAGAACTTGTTGATCCAGGGCGGCACGATCAGCAGCGGCCGCTTGTGCACCGTCTCCGTCGTCGGCGCGTATTGCAGGAGCTGCATCAGCTCGTTCTGGAAGACCACCTTGCCGGGCGTCGTGGCGATGTTCCGGCCGACCTCGAAGGCATCGAGATCGGTCATCCGGATCGAGAGGCGGCCCTTGCCGCGCTCGAGATCCTCGAGCATGTGCTTGAGGCCGCGCAGCAGGTTCTCGCCGCGGCTGTCGATGGTCGCGCGCAGCACCTCCGGGTTGGTCATGACGAAGTTCGAGGGTGCCAGGGCATCGACGAACTGGCGCGTGTAGAACTCGACCTTCTGCTGCTCCTTGGGGTCCATGCCGCGATCCTCGCCGGCGGCCTCGAGGATGTAGCGCGAGCTCAGGAGGTAGGACTGCTTGATGTAGTCGAAGAGGATGTTGTCGTTCCAGGCGGCATCGCGAAACCGCCGGTCACCCTTCTCGGGTGCGATCACCGGGTCGCTCTCGTGGCCGAGCATCCGCTGCGTCGTCGTCTGCCAGAGCCGCATGTAGTCCTGCCAGAGCCCGAACTGCGCCTCCATGAGCGCATGCGGGCTCGACATCATCCGCTGGGTCAGCTCGAGAAAGGTCTGCCCGAGATTGAGCGGCGTGGCGCCCGGCCCGCTCGAGATCTCCTGGCGCTGCAGGAACTCCTCGACGATGGCGCGGCTGCGCCCGGCGATCTCGCCCATGATCTGGGCGATCTCCTCCGGGTTGGCGCCGGCCTCGTTCGCGTGGGCCTCGGCTGCTGCTTGCTTCGCCATTCGATCTTACCCTACCTTGCTTCGCCTGCCGGTGCGGCGCCCGTGCGAGGCCGAAGGGATGCATCCACCGACCACATGCCGCCCGCGCTCGCCAGTCCAGCGCGGTTCGGTCTAGCCGAAGCAGGGCCTTGCGCCAACTCCGGCGGTCGCGACAAATGACGCCGGATCGGGACGGGCCCGGCGGGTCCGGGGATGGAGCCAGTGGAGCTCGGATGACGGTACGAAGGCGAGGTTGGCCCGGCAAGGCCCCGAGGGTCCGTGGCTTCGCGATCCTGGCGCTGGGGCTCGGCGTGCTCGGCGGGTGCGGCGGGCTGCTCGATTCCGTGCCGCCCCGGCCGGCCGCGATCGACGACCCGGCGGTCGCCGAGGCGCCCTTTCCGCGACTGGCGGAGGTGCCCGCGCGGCCGCGCCTCGGCTACACCCTGGAGCAGCGCCGGGCGATCGCCGAGGGGCTCGTCGCCGACCGCGACAACGCGCGTCACCAGGGCGATGAGCTGCGCCGGGCCACCGGTCGCCCAGCCTTGCCGCCGGCCCCGCCGCTCCCGGCGCAGGAGCCGCCCAGGGCGTCGCCGCCACCCGATCCGGCGGCGGACCTGGCCATCGCCTATGTCGAGGACTCGCTGGCCCGGGACGCCGATGACGGGTCGCTCGGTGATTTCCTCGACGGGCTGGAGCGCCTGCCGCCGGGGATCGATGCGGCGGTGGTCCAGGCCGGGGTCGCCGCAATGCCACCGCTGGAGGGCATGCCGGGCGCGGGCGGCCTGCCGCTGCACGTCGTCTTCCCGCACGGCTCGGCTGCCCTCGGGCCGGACGCCGAGGAGCGGCTGCGGGCGGCGGGCGCGGCGCTGCGCGAGGCGACCGGGCCGGTCGTCGTCAGCGCCGGCGGCGCTCGGGCCGGGCCGGGGGAGCTGGCGACGGCTGGCCTGGCCATGCAGCGCGCGCAACGGGTCGCCGCCGTTCTGGTCGCAGCCGGCCTCGATGCCGGGCGCATCTCCTTCGACGCGGGCGGCGAGATGGGTGGCGACGGCGACGAGGTGATCGTATACCAGCCCGACGGTGGCTCCGGGTGACGTGTCCGGCCGCCCGCCGGATGACCCCGTTCCTGAGCCCAGAGCCCGATCGATGACCGTCGAACCCGAATTCCACCGCATCCGCCGCCTGCCGCCCTACGTCTTCGCCGAGGTCAACGCGATGAAGGCGGCGGCCCGCGCGCGCGGCCGCGACATCATCGATCTCGGCATGGGCAACCCCGACCAGCCGACGCCGGCGCACATCGTCGAGAAGCTGGTCGAGACGGTGCGGAACGGCCGCACCCACCGCTACTCGACCAGCCGGGGCATCACCGGCCTGCGCCGGGCGCTCGCCCGCTACTACGACCGCCGCTTCGGCGTGGGGCTCGACCCGGAGAGCGAGGTCTGCGTCACGCTCGGGTCCAAGGAAGGGCTCGCCAACCTCGCCCAGGCGATCACCGCACCCGGCGACACCATCCTCACCCCCAACCCGAGCTACCCGATCCACCCTTATGGCTTCATCATCGCCGGCGCCGCCATCCGCCATGTCGAGCTGGCGCCCGGGCGCGACCTGATCCGCGACCTCGCCCGCTCGGCCGAGCACTCGGTGCCGCCGCCCTCGGCCATGATCCTCAACTTCCCGTCCAACCCGACGGCGCTGCAGGTCGATCTCGACTTCTACCGGGAGGCCGTGGCGCTGGCCAAGGCACGCGGCATGTTCATCCTCTCGGACATCGCCTATGCCGAGATCTTCTTCGACCGGCCACCACCGTCGATCCTCGAGGTCGACGGCGCCTTCGACGTCGCCGTCGAGTTCTCGAGCCTCTCCAAGACCTACTCCATGCCGGGCTGGCGGATCGGCTTCGCCGCCGGCAACCGCCGCCTGATCCAGGCGCTCACCCGCATCAAGTCCTATCTCGACTACGGCGCCTTCACCCCGATCCAGGTGGCGGCGACGGCCGCACTGAACGGGCCGCAGGACTGCGTCGAGGCGGCCCGCACCCTCTACCGCGAGCGCCGCGACGTGCTGGTCGACGGGCTGGCCAAGGCCGGCTGGCCGGTGCCGAAGCCGACCGCCACCATGTTCTGCTGGGCGCCGCTCCCGGAAAGCTGCCGCGAGATGGGCTCGCTCGCCTTCGCCAAGCTGCTGCTCGAGGAGGCGGATGTCGCGGTCTCGCCCGGCATCGGCTTCGGCGAGCATGGCGACGGCCATGTCCGCATGGCGCTGGTCGAGAACAAGCACCGGCTGCGCCAGGCCGTGCGCAATATCCGGGCATTCCTGGCCAGACGCGGGGTAGGCGCGCCGGTGCCCGTGCCCGAAGCGCTCCTGGAGGCCGCGTCTTGAGCGGGCCCACACCGCTGCGCGTCGCCATTGCCGGCCTCGGCACGGTGGGTGCCGGCACCGTCAGGCTCCTGGCGAGCGATCCGGCGCGGCTGGCGCTGCGCGCCGGTCGGCCGATCGAGCTGCGGGCGGTCTCGGCGCGCGACCGCGGGCGCGACCGGGGTCTGGCGCTCGATGGCTGCCGCTGGGTCGAGGACGCCCGCGAGCTGGCCTTCGCCGACGATGTCGACGTGGTGGTCGAGCTGATCGGTGGTGCCGACGGCATCGCGCGCGAGCTCGCTGCCGCCGCGCTGCGGCGGGGCAAGGCCGTGGTGACCGCCAACAAGGCAATGCTCGCCCGGCACGGCGCCGAGCTTGCGGCGCTGGCCGACGAGGCAGCGGTGCCGCTGGCCTTCGAGGCGGCGGTCGCGGGCGGCATTCCGATCGTCAAGAGCCTGCGCGAGGGGCTCAGCGGCGATGCGGTGCAGCGGGTCTTCGGCATTCTCAACGGCACCTGCAACTACATCCTGACGGTGATGCGCGAGACCGGCCGCGACTTCGCCGACGTGCTCGAGGAAGCGCAGCAGCTCGGCTACGCCGAGGCCGATCCGAGCTTCGACGTCGACGGCATCGACGCCGCCCACAAGCTCGCTTTGCTCGCCGCCATCGCCTTCGGCGGCAGGCCGGGCTTCGATGCCATCCACATCGAGGGCATCCGCCACGTCAGCGCGCTCGACATCGAGTTCGCCGAGGAGCTCGGCTACCGGATCAAGCTCCTGGGCGTGGCGCGGCTGACGCCGTCCGGCCTCGAGCAGCGGCTCCATCCGGCGATGGTCAGGAAGGACGCGCCGATCGCCCGGGTCGATGGCGTCTTCAACGCCGTCGGCGTGCTCGCCGATCCGGTCGGCCTCGTCATGCACGAAGGCCGGGGGGCCGGCGCCGGCCCAACCGCCTCGGCGGTGGTGGCCGATCTCGTCGACATCGCCCGCGGCATCCGCCTGCCGACCTTCGGCGTGCCGAGCAGCGCCCTCGTCGACCACCCGGCAGCACCCATGGCGGCGCACGAGGGCTGCTACTACATCCGGCTGATGGTGCTCGACCAGCCGGGCGTGCTCGCCGATGTGGCGGCCATCCTGCGCGACCAGCACGTGTCGATCGAGGCGCTGATCCAGCGTGCCCGCAACCCCAACCAGCCGGTGCCGATCGTCCTGACCAGCCACCAGACCACGGAGGCCGCCATGACCGCCGCGCTGACGGCGATCGAGGCGTTGCCGACTGTCATCGAGCCGCCCCGAATGATCCGTATCGAGCCGAATTGAGCCCGGCCGCGGGCTGCGGCGGGTGTTCGCAACGAGGAACGAGATGACCGACTACCAGAGCGAAGACCGCAATCTGGCACTGGATTCCGTCCGGGTCACCGAGGCGGCCGCGCTCGCCTGCGCCCGCTGGATGGGCCGCGGCGACGAGAAGGCGGCGGACCAGGCAGCGGTCGACGCGATGCGGCACGCGCTCAACGTGCTCGATATCGACGGCGTCGTGGTGATCGGCGAGGGCGAGCGCGACGAGGCGCCGATGCTCTTCATCGGCGAGGAGGTCGGCACGGGGCGAGGGCCCAAGCTCGATATCGCCCTCGATCCGCTGGAGGGCACCACGATCACCGCCAAGGGCGGCCCCAACGCCATCGCCTGCCTCGCCATGGCGGCGCGGGGCGCCTTCCTCAACGCCCCCGACGTCTACATGCAGAAGATCGCCATCGGCGGTGGCCTGCCGCAGGGCGTTATCGGCATCGAGGACAGCGCCGGAACCAATCTCGGGCGTCTCGCCGAGGCCAAGGGCGTTGCCGTGGAGGATCTCGTCGTCTGCATCCTCGACCGGCCGCGCCACGAGAAGCTGATCGCCGAGGTGCGCGCCGCCGGTGCTCGCATCCGGCTGATCGGCGACGGCGACGTCGCCGGCGTCATCGCGACCTCGCGGCCGGGCAGCGGCATCGACATCTACATGGGCTCCGGCGGCTCGCCGGAAGGTGTGCTGGCCGCGGCAGCGCTGCGCTGCATCGGCGGCCAGCTCCAGGGCCGGCTGATCTTCCGCAACGACGAGGAGCGGGCGCGCGCGAGGAAGCTCGGCATCGAGGATCTCGACCGCGTCTACGACGTCGACGACCTCGCCAAGGGCGACGTCATGTTCACCGCCACCGGCGTCACCGATGGCACCATGCTCAAGGGTGTGCGGCGCGTCGGCGACCGGCTCTTCACGCAATCGATCGTGATGCGCTCGAAGAGCGGCACCGTCCGGCTGATCGAGGCCGAGCACAACCTGCCGCGCAAGAGCGCCATCGTCCCGCATTTCGGCCGTTGAGGACGGCCCCGCCTTGAGCGTGGGGGTCGCGCGCCGGCACGTCGACCCGGAGGTGGGGGGCGAGCTCCTCGTCGAGCGGTCGGTCACCGGCAAGAGCTGGCGCCTGGCCGCCGAGCGGCCCGACGCGGCGCGCTCGATCAGCCAGCAATTCGGCCTGCCGGAGGTGGTCGGCCGGGTGCTCGCGGCCCGCGGCATGGCGGTTGCCACGGTGCCGGGATTCCTCGAGCCGCGGCTGCGCGACTGGCTCCCCGACCCTTCGCATCTGCTCGATCTGGATCGTGCCGTGGAGCGCCTCGCCGCCGCCGCGGCCGCGGGCGAGCGGGTGGGCATCATCGGCGACTACGACGTCGACGGCGCCACCTCGACAGCGCTCGTCCGCCGCTACCTCGAAGCCGTCGGCTGCCCCGTCGAGGTGCGGATCCCCGATCGGCTGACCGAGGGCTACGGCCCCAATGACGCGGCTTTCGCGACGCTCGCCGACGCCGGCTGCCGGCTGGTCCTCTGTCTCGACAACGGCACGACCGCGCATGCCCCGTTGGCCGCCGCCGCGGCGCGAGGGCTCGAGGTCATCGTCGTCGATCACCATACCGCCGAAGCCGAGCTGCCGGCCGCCCTCGCCGTGATCAACCCGAACCGCAAGGATCAGGCGAGCGCTCTCGGCGATCTCGCCGCGGTCGGGGTCGCCTTCGTCCTGATGGTGGCGCTCAACCGGGCGCTGCGCAGCGCCGGCCATTTCGCCTCCCGCGTCGAGCCGGATCTGATGGCAGCGCTCGATCTCGTGGCCCTCGGCACGGTCTGCGACGTGGTGCCGCTCACCGGCCTCAATCGGGCCTTCGTGGTGCAGGGCATCAAGATCGCCCGCCAGGGGCGAAATCCGGGGCTCGCGGCGATGGCCCTGGTCGCTGGCATCGAGACCATCGACGATGCCCGCAAGTTCGGCTTCATCCTCGGGCCGCGGCTCAATGCCGGCGGGCGTATGGGCGAGAGCCAGCTCGGCGCAGCCTTGCTGGTGACCGAGGATCCGGCCATCGCCGCCGAGCTCGCCGGCCGGCTCGACCTGCTGAACACGACGCGCCAGGCGCTCGAGCGCGAGACGCTGGAGGCGGCGCTCCGGGCGGTCGAGCCACAGCTCCGGGACGACCAGCCGCTGCTGGTCGCGGCCGGCGAGGGCTGGCACGCGGGCGTGATCGGCATCGTCGCCGCCCGGCTGGTCGAGCGTTTCGCCCGGCCCGCCCTCGCGGTGGCTCTCGAGGGCGGCGTCGGCAAGGGCTCGGGCAGGTCGATTGCGGGCTTCGACCTCGGTGCCGCGGTCATCGCGGCCCGCGCCGCCGGCCTGATCGAGGCCGGCGGCGGGCATCCGATGGCGGCCGGGCTCACCGTTGATGTGGCCCAACTGCCGGCGCTGCAGGCCTTTCTCTGCCGCCGTCTCGCGGCGACCATGGCCTTGTCGGGCCCGGCCGAGTCCCGAACGATCGAGCCCGGCCGGGCGGAGCTGCGCGTCGATGGCGCCCTGTCGCTCGCCGCGGTCAACACCCACCTCGCGCGCAAGCTGCTGCAACTGGCACCTTTCGGCGCCGGCCACGACGAGCCGCGCTTCGTGCTCGACGCAACCCGGGTCATGCAGGCCCGGCCGGTCGGCCGCGGCCACGTCTCCTGCC
>Ga0116151_10001842_pt1 | contig 19791 bp, 24 predicted proteins | sample AD_UKC117_MetaG_FD_89893 | JGI IMG/M metagenome (GOLD analysis project Ga0116151, IMG submission 89893) | Active sludge microbial communities of municipal wastewater-treating anaerobic digesters from Hong Kong - AD_UKC117_MetaG | ecosystem: Engineered > Bioreactor > Anaerobic > Digestate...
AGCGCGGTAGAGCTTGCCAGGCGCAAGGCGAACTACAGCCCCAGTATCGTCGTTCCTCAGATGTATGGGGAACAGGTACAATTTCTCTTGCCGCTTTGTCTGTCGAATATGGATAAGCCGGATATCGTCATGGTGCTTTCACCAGTGGACGGATATTATTCGGGAACAACATGCATCACCTTGGAGATGGCGTATCTCAATGCCAGATTGATTGAAAAACCAACAGCACCGTGGCTGCTTAACCTCATTGAGCGATAAACATAAAGAACTGGTGCTATTCACACAGCACTAGTTCTTTTTTTATATAGGTTTACTTGCTAAACATAATGCTTTTTCCCATATCTAAAAAATAAATCATCAAGCATTGCATTAACTCGTTTTGCAGCATATGCTGTGATTGAGATATATGCTTTCTGACGATGCCTTGCCTTTAGGCTTGGAATGCTTGTTGTTGGGTCGTTCTCGCTGTTTGGATATAGCCTATATCCGATTTTCTCAATTAAGTCATGCAAAGAGATACCATTTATGATTTCGGTGTCTATGATCTCAATATTATTGAGTTTGATATAGTAGGGATAGTCCTTTGTCCATGGATGCTCTTTGAGCATCAGAGAATCAGCTACATTTTTCGAATTATATCCTATTGTTTTTGCTCTTCCAATGACAATGGGGACACCCGCACCCAATTTGTTTCGGCTGACTGCGCTGAGGAATACAACGGTATCAGCAGTCAAACTGATTGGTGCAAAAGGAGAAGATGTGAAGAAAAAGCCTTTGTCCTTATAGAAATTCGGTTCGTACTTCTCATTTGGGTTAAGGCGTCTGTGTGCCGCTCCTTCAAATTTTAAAACGGCAGATGTATCGGGATCAAGGGTATTTAGTATATTATCGACCTCATCAACCGGCAGCATATCAGGTTTTATAGTTTCGGTCTTTGCACCAAAACGTTCAGGATTAGGCACACTGGTATGGTCACGACCCTTTATGGCTTTTTGGACGATCTGCATTTCACTAGTTATCATGCTTTCGTGGACGCAATAATCACCAGCGGCCTGAATATCTGAACGTAATTGATCGAAGTATTGCACAAGCTCATAAACAAGACTGTGCTCATCTTCGATATATAAAGATAGCTCAATATTCTTTCCAAACCCACCGCCCGTAAAGTTGGCAGAACCTATGATCGCTATATCCTCGTCAAATAAGTACAACTTTGCATGAAGGTCAAGCAAGGCATAGATATCAACCCCTGCACAGCAAAGCTTCTTAAGCGCAGAAAGACTACTCACGGATCGGATGAAGTCTTCTCGGTAGAAACGAGTTATCAGCTGGGAGGATATGCCCTTTTTCATCGACTCAACGAGATGATAAGCCATCGTTTCTTGAATGAATGGGCTGATGATTCTGATTTGATTATTTGCTTTAGAGAAAGCATTTACAATTTTATCATAATGATTTGCACTCAGCAGTTCAAGAGCCATAAAGTCTCCTTTCACAATTTGTCTCTAAAAGCTCACTTTTGCCAAATGATCTCATTTGTCACGAGTCCTTCAGCCATCGCTCAAACTCAGGCAAGAGCGATGGATCGTTGTAGACCACGGCTAGCCGCCGTCTAGCTTCCGCCGACCACGAGGTAAACTCTTGTTTGGTCAGCTTGCCTGCCTTGATCCTCGCGTAGTGTGTGCGGTAAGCCTTGTGATATTCATACTGTGCAGGGCTGTTCCTGATTTTCCGTATGATCGATTCCTTTGGCCCCGTTGTACGGCAGGTTTCGGCTGAATTGTCGTCCAAAAGTCGATCGCAGTATTTGATGTTGGATTTCTCGGCGACAAAATAACGGTTGCACTTGAGGCATCGCCTGATACTGAGCTTTGCTTCCGTCATTCTTTGGCATTCGATAAATAATAGATCAAATAGATTATCAATACGATAGACAGGGAAATATTGATCTACCTGCGGCCTGCCGGTACTTTTGCGGATTGTACTAAGCAGGTCTTTTTTGATGTCCGGAGACAGCGCATCATAGGTAGAATCAGAGACAACAGTCTGTAGGGCTTCCGCCATATAACGTTGTTTATCGGCTGTTTTTGTCATGAAAGGCGAGGTAATATCTACGGATAGGTTATCTGCACTGAGCTGCACCTGGTTCCCATAACCAAGATAATAATCAACGGACGCGGATGCAATTCGAGTTGCTTTCATATGATGATAGTGTTGGAATATATTGTTTCGCTGCTGTATGGGGACATCCTTGAATTGTTTTGCCTGAATATCGAGCACCCAGTATAGATAGTTACTTGTGAATTGTTTTGCCTGATATAAATCATGAAATGGTTTGTTTTGTGTTGCTATCTTGAAGCGGTTTCTATGAAGAGTTAAGTACTGATGATAACTTGCTTGATGCGGGTTGTCACTTTCATCATTGTCTTCATCATACCCGTTTGGGAATAAAGCATGAAACATATCATGATAACATGGCTCGGTGCATACCTCTTCATTGGGGATTGTATGAAGCAATTGATCATGAAAATATACCAGGATAGCTTGCTGCAGGTAGTAAGGCGTGCAGAACGGATGCAGTTCCATCAGAATATTGCTCATTGTAAGATAGAGTCTCGCCATGTCTTCTTTTTGCTTGGGTTTTGGTGCGCGCTTCTTGATATCAATACATTGATTTAAGTATTCTGGCAATAAAATATAGAGTTCTGATTCATCTTTATCTATAAAAGCAAATAGATCATCATAGCCTTGCTCTCGATGGAGTACGGAGCCGTCCGCGTCTAGCAGGACGAGTCCATGATTGGTATATAGAACATGTCCCATACCTATGCTCCTTTCGTTTTTCTGGCCCTAGTATACAATACAGTGTTTCAGAGGTCAACATGAATTATTAAAATAATATACTTCAAAAATTCATATTTGACAAACGATGAACATAGCATATATACTGTGCGTAAATAGACTAAGATTATATATAAATAATTAGTCTAATTTTATAAGAACAAAGCGGAGAGGATGAAAACCATGGATATTCCCATCAAAACCAAGCTGTATCAGCACCAATTGGCTGCCTGGAAATTCGTGCTGCATATCTTCGGCTGCATAGATTACGAACAGGGTGTAAACACTTGCAGATAGATTATCGATAACAGAAGAGTGCTTTTTCGAACGCGTAAACGCAGTTCTTACAGGACAGATAGCAAGAGGTGGTGATGTGATGAACATTTCCAATGGTAAGGGCGCTGCCCTCCTGATGGAAATGGGTTAACGGTACCGGGAAAACGATCACCAGTATCGCTATTGTTGGAACACTCTATCGGGAACAGCGTATCCGTCGCCTGTTGATCGTAGCGCCGCTGTCCATCCTCGGAGTATGGGAGGATGAGTTCGCCAAATTCGCGGCTTTTGATTATGAGCTGTCGGTGCTGCAGGGCACATTCGAACAAAAGAAGATGGCAGTTCATCAACGGCATGGAAGTGCCCTGCAAGTGATTGTAGTCAACTACGAAACCATGTGGCGCTTGTCGGACGTGCTCATGTACTGGAATCCCGACTTCGTCATCGCGGATGAGGGACATAAGATCAAGACGCATAACATTGCAGCTTCCAAGGCGATGCACCGAATTGGAGCCAAAGCGAAATACCGCTTGCTCCTGACAGGCACCGTCATTACTAATCAGCCCATTGATGTGTTCAGCCAGTACAAGTTCGCGGATCCTGCAATCTATGGCCTGAGCTTTTATCAGTTCCGCAACCGGTTTTTCGACATGGTGGGGTACGGCAATCATACGCCCGTGATGAAAGAAAGCATGGAGTCGGAATTCACACGCAAGCTGCACTCCATCGCGTTCCGGGCGACTAAAGCGGAATGCCTGGATCTCCCGGAAACCATGGATATTCTGCAGCGTGTGGAGCTGGAGCCTGCAGCCAGGCGTATGTATCAGCAGCTGGTCAAGGACAGCTACGCTGAATTGAGCAAGGGTGAGGTGACGACGACCAATGTACTCACCAAAATCCTGCGACTCTCCCAACTCACGGGCGGGTTCATCGGCAACGACGAGTATGGAGCAGTGGAACAGGTATCAACGGCCAAGCTGGAGGCACTCTCCGACATCGTCGACAGCGCGCAGCAGGACGGTGAGAAGCTGGTGATTATTGCGAGGTTCGTGCCCGAAATCCATGCTATCGGCAAGATGCTGGAGAAAAAAAGCATCCAATACGCGCAGGTTTCAGGTGAGATCAAGAACCGGCCTGAGCAGATTGAAGCTTTCCAAAACGACCCAAGCGTGGCTGTGTTCATCGGCCAAATCGCAACGGCAGGTCTTGGGATCACGCTCACGGCGGCCAGCACGATGGTGTTTTTCTCGCTCGACTATTCCATGAGCAACTATGAACAGACCCGTGCCCGCATCCATCGTGTCGGCCAAACAAAACCCTGTACCTATATCCACCTGATTGCCAAAGGCACCGTTGATACCAAAGTGCTCAAGGCGTTGCGGGACAAGGTGAGCCTTGCTAAAGCGTTGGTGGATGACTGTCGCCAAGGCATCAACCCATTCTAGTCGGCAGTGCCGACAGCCAACGAAAAGGAGAAAACAATGCAGGAACAACTCTTCGAACGTGCCGATCAGCTCAAAGCGCTGCGTAACCGCAAAGCGGAGCTGGAGGCCGAACTCAAGCAGGTCAACGCTGACCTCGACGATGCCGATTGGCATCTTTCCAACCTCATGGCAGAGACCGAGACCCAGAACTTCACCCGTGCAGGCACACAGTTCTGCCTGACCACCAAGACCCGTGCCAGTGCTGTAGGCGGCCGCAAGGACGACTTGTTTGCCAGACTGCGCACAGAGGGCTTCGGCGACCTTGTGTACGAAACCGTCAATGCCAACTCCCTGTCTGCCTTTGTCAAAGAACAAATCGCAGAGAACAACGACACCCTGCCCCCATGGCTGGACGGGCTTGTAAACGTCTTTGACAAGATCACCGTAACCGTTCACAAACACAAATAATAATATGGAGGAAAATCCCATGAGTAAAGAAATCATCAACACCGCATTCAGCGCCCTGAAAGATTTCAACCTTGCCGAAGCGATGAGCGAGGAACTCGCCGGTATGGACATCACGTTTGACCGTATCAAGCTTCCATCCGGTGGCGGTACAGTCTTTGAAGTGCCGGGCGAAGAACCCGGTGAGACCGACGCCGTGAAGGAGTTCAGCGGCGTGATCCTGTTCCATCATCCGTTGTTTACCTACTACAAAGACAAATTCACGGGCGGTAATAACATGCCCGACTGCGGCAGTTACGACGCGGTCAACGGGCATGGCGACCCCGGCGGATTATGTGCCCAGTGCCCGCTCAATGCGTTTGGCAGCGGCGAGAACGGCGGTAAGGCGTGCAAGAACAAACGGCGCGTGTATATCCTGCGGGAAGGCGAGTTGATCCCGCTCCTTCTCACACTGCCGACTGGTTCCATCAAGGACTTTCAAAACTACATCAAGCGCCTGCTTGCCAAAGGCAGGAAGTCCACGTCCGTGGTCACTCGCTTCTCTCTTAAGAAAGCAACCAATACAGGCGGCATCGCCTACTCGCAGGCGCAGTTTGCCATGGAGCGTAAGCTCACGGAGGACGAACTTCCCGATGTGCTCAGCATGGCCGAACAGGTCAAGCAGTTTGCAACGCAGGTCAGTTATGAAGATGATTCCTCCGCCGACGGCGCTACTGACTTTACCATCGACCCCGAAACTGGCGAGATTATGGAACCCTTGCGCTAAATGATGCTGGGAGGGCTGTTCGCAGCAGCCCTCCCACTCATGGAGGACATACTGATGGAAACAAACACCAAAGCCACCATGGATTACAAATGTATCACAACCCTGCAGGATGTCAAGGATTACTTGACATCTGCCAGTGTCGTGGCGTTTGATTTTGAGACTGCGCCGCTTGCAAAGTATCGTGATGAGCCCAAAGCATCGCTGGATGCACACCGCTCCTGCATCGTGGGCGTCAGCTTATCCCATACCCCTAACACCGCCGTCTATATCCCGCTGGGCCATAGGCGTGGCGGCAATGCTGATAAAGAAACCATCATCCCGTACCTGAAGGATGCACTGTTCATGAACCCAAGCATCACCAAGGTGGCGCATAATCTTGCGTTCGAGAGCATGTTTTTATGCGCGCTGGGCATCATTGTGCAGCCGCCGTGCTATGACACCATCGCTGCCGCTCAACTGACGCTGAAAAACAGATATGATTTCCGAAGCCTGTCCGACAGCGGCCTAAAAAAGCTTGCTCCCGAACTGTTGGATGCCGAGCTACCGTCTTTTAAGGATGTGACCCAAGGCAAGCATTTTGATGAACTCCCTTCAAACGGCTCAGAAACCATCCGTTATGCTTGCGCCGATAGTGATTATGCTTTGCAGCTTTATTGCTTGTGCAACGAGTGGTTCGATAAAGCCTTACCGAAGCATCGCTGGATCGTAGAGAACATCGAATCGCCGACTGCCGTTTACTGCGGCATGATGAAGTATAACGGCGTGCTCATGGACAAATCCCTCATGGCGGCCAAGCAGCAGGAAACAGCAACGAAGATACAGCGCATCAAGGATGACATTCATTTCATCATCGGCGATGTGGATTTGGGCGAGAACGCTGCAACACAGGCATTTAAGAATTACCTGTACAAAGAGCTTACTCTCCCCGTACTCAAGCGCACGACCAAACTGAACGAAGCCGCCGACGACGAAGCGATGGTACTGCTTGCTGATTGGTGCAAGGAACACCATCCTGCGTTGGTACCGTTCTTTGAGCTGGTACAGGAGTATCGCAAGTGGGCCAAACTGAAGAGCACCTATGTGGATGGGTACATCGACTGCATCAATGCAGCGACTAAGCGTATTCATCCCGACCTGATGCCGCTCGCAACACAGACGGGGCGTTTTGCTTGCCGTAACCCCAACCTTCAAAATCAGGTGTCCCCCGGCAGTGATCCTATCGGTGTACGCAACTTTGTTATTGCGCCAAACGGCTATGTCCTCCTTGAGGCTGATTACAGTCAGGTAGAACTTCGGATTGCGGCGAATCTCAGTGGTGACGAAACCCTGATTACTGCTTATCGTAATGGGCAGGACATCCATGCGATCACAACGGCAGCGGTTTTCAATATCCCTTTGGAGGAAGCCTCAGACAAGCACCACCCTGACTACAAGCACCGTCGTACCGTGGCGAAATCGACCATGTTCGGTATTCTATACGGTATCTATGCCAAGGGGCTGGCTCGTAATCTCAAGATTGACGCTGGAATCGACATCACCGAAGCGCAAAGTAAAAAGTACATCGAAGGCATTAAGGCACGCTACAGCAGCCTTGCAGGCTGGCAGAAGCACGCCATTCGTGATGGTAAGAACAATCGCTACGTTGAAACCGCGCTGGGTCGCAGGCGGTATCTCCCCAATATCTGTTCACAGAACTTTGGCAGGCGCAGCAGCGCGGAACGCATGGCGATCAACACGCCTGTACAAGGCTTGGCCGCGGACTGCCTGAAGCTCGCAATGGCCAGATTGATTACAGAGCTTGCAGACAAACCCTATATCCGCCCCATCATGACAGTGCATGACAGCCTTGTATTTGAGGTGCGCCGTGACAAGGCTGACGAGGCCGTCAGCATCGTAACAAGGTGCATGGAGACCATGCCGCCCCTGGACAATTTCATGTCGTTGGCGGCGGATGTATCTGTTGGAGAAAGGTACGGTGAACTTTCATGATGCACGAATTTAAATATAACGCATCAGGTTGTCCCGACCCGACTGCCTGCGCTGTGTTTTCCAGGCTCGAACAGGAGCGTAAATGGAAGCTCTACGGTTTTATTCCGATCGCATATATATGCGCCGCGAACGCATGCGAGCAGACCCTCCACCGTTACTGCGCGATTGCTATGGCGGAGGGGCGGATTCCCTTGGCACCGCAGTTGTTTTTTGATCATGGAGCAACGTCAGATGATGAGGATACACAGGAAAAACTAATGTATTGGGGCTTGATTCTCCAATCCTTTTGTCAGGAAGTGTGGTGTTTTGGCAGTGAGCGTACACCCACATTGCAAAAAGAGCTGTATAAGGCCAAGCATCGCAATATCAAAATCCGATTTTTCGACGACAACCTCGTGGAGGTGCGACCGTGAAAACACTCAACATCCCCTTGGAAGAATTCCTTCGTCCGTTCTTCGCTGCCGAGGACAGAATCTGCCTGCGCATCTTTGCGGACCAGAAGCATGGCGACCCATTCCAAGGCATGAAGCTGGAAACGTCACTATGTGACATCACCAAGCGATTGCCAGCGCTCAGGGAACACAACCAAAAGAACCGCGGTATCTATTTCGTGGTCAACGCTGGCGGTCATGAGGATAACGACATCACACGCATCAATGCCCAGTTCATGGAATGCGATGATGCCTCCATTGAAGAGCAGTGGGCACGGATACAAGCGTTTCCGCTAGAACCCTCCATTGTTGTCAAGACCCGCAAATCCCTGCATACCTATTGGCTGGTGCGGGATGCTAGCGTCGCATCGTTTCGCAGAGTTCAGCGTGAGCTGGTGGCGCACTTTGATGGCGACAAGTCCTGCGTCAACGAAAGCCGTGTCCTGCGCTTGCCCGGGTTCAATCATTGCAAACAGGAACCCGTCATGGTCACCTGTGTCAAGTTTAACCCAGAGCTGCGTTACACGCAGGCTCAGATGGAAGAGCATCTGCCAAAACTCAAGGAAGAAATGCCACCTGTCGATACGGCCTCTGCGCCCAGCGGGACGAGGCAGGGCTTGCACTCAGTGCTGCGTCGCTGTGCGTTCATGACACATTGCAAAGACCACGCCGCTAAGCTCCCTGAACACGACTGGTATGCGATGATTACCAACCTTGCTGTGTTTAATGGCGGTGAGCAGATGATTCATGCGCTGTCGGCCAAGTATCCCAACTATCGGGCGGAGGAGACGCAAAGCAAAATTAAGCACTTCCTTGCGTCTGGCACCAAGCCCATGACCTGCAAAGCCATCGCGGGGAAAGGCTTCAAGTGCCCTCGCATGGCAAACGGCGAGTGCAAGTGCAAAGCGCCGGCGGCCATGTGTTATTTGCCCATGAACCTAAAAGAGCTTCGGGAAGCGCTAAAGTCTGTCAAACCCACAAACGACCCTTCGCAGGACATGCGCATCGCCCAGCAATTCATCAAGGATTCTTTGTACAACATCGAACGCTTGGAAGCTGGAACGTTCATCGAATATGATCTGCGTGATCATTTCAGGCTCAAGGCTGGAGACGCCAAAGCGCTGAGCCTGTATCACAAGGACATTCATCGCGCTTACACCTTAAGCCGCGAAACACGGCAAGCGATGCAGTCAGGGGAATTGCCTGACTGGTACGAGGTTACCGAGCGAGGTGGGATGCGTTTCCTGCCGGGCGTACTGGCCGAACACATGTCCAAGAATGTGGACGCTTTCTACGGCGCTGGCACGTTCTTTGCGTATGAGAACGGTGTGTATCACTCGCAGGATGGCCTCTGGGCATCGGGCAAGGTGCGCGAAAACATGATCGCCCGGCATGCGGTGCTAACGGCGATCAATGATGCAACGGGACAATGGCGTATGCTGATCAACCGTCCTGTGCAGGACATCAATCCCAACGCATTCATCCTTAATCTCAAAAATGGCCTGTACAACCTCCTAGACGAGTCGTTTCGTGAGCATACACCCGAATACCTGTCCACTGTGCAGATTGGCGCAGCGTATCGCCCCGAACTGATGGAACACGACGATCTCGGCTGTCCCGTGTTTGATCGCTTCCTGCAGAGCATCCTCGAAGAACCTGAGATCAAACTTCTGCAAGAGATCTTCGGTTATCTGCTTGTTCCCTTGAACAAAGCGCAGAAATCTTTTGTGTTTGTAGGAGCGGCAAACGCAGGTAAATCTACCTTGCTTGCCGTAGCACAGGACATCTTGCTGGGCAGTGACAACGTGTCCAATATCCCGTGGCAAAGTCTCGGTGACCGTTTCAATAAAGCAGAGCTGTTCGGCAAGCTGGCCAACATCTTTGCTGATCTGCCTTCTAAAGCCATAGACGATAACGGCATGTTCAAGGCACTCACTGGCGAGGATTACATCACCGCTGAACGCAAGAACAAAGACCCATTCTCCTTCAGGCCCTATGCACGGTTTCTGTTCTCCTGCAACGAGATACCCCGTAACTACGGGGATCGTTCAGAAGGCTTTTTTCGTCGCTTGATTATTATTCGGTTTCAACGATCTGTGCCAAAGGATAAGCGAGATCACAGCCTGCGTGAGAAGCTCGCAGCCGAGAGCGACGGCATCTTCATGTGGGCACTTGTCGGGCTTCGGCGCGTAATGAACAACGGATATCGTTTCAACGAAACAGCGGCGACGCGTGCTGAGTTGGAGAAATATCGCACCGAGAGCAGCAGCTCATTGTCGTTTGCGGATATGTATCTAACGCTTGACGAAGAGGCTATATCCGTCCGTGATGAAGTATACAACACGTACAAGGAATTCTGCAACGAAGCAGGATTCAAGAGCATGTCCCAGACCATATTCAACCGCGACATCGAAGCGCAGTACCCCACGATCCAGCGCAGCAGGGACAAGGTATCCAAGCGCCGTGTTTGGACTGGACTTCGGTACATCGCCGAGGGGAGGGACACGGACTGAGCATGATGACCAGAGTTAAGTTGCTCTTTCCGTCTGCTTGCCATAGCAGGTGGAAACCACATGGTTTTGTCGGTTTGTCGGCTGCGACATGCGTCCAAAACGCATAAAGTTGCGGCTATATATCCAGAGGGGTGAACCGAGAAAACCGTCTAGTTCTCTATTCTTTTATATTATGAGTAAAAAAGAAAAAAGAAAAAATAATATATATAGAGAGAGTGGGCAACTGACCCGGTTTTCTCGGTTCGTAGATAAAGTATGAGAGTGAGCACGAATGATTTTCAAGACCCGTTAGTGAACGAGCAATCTGGAAAAGCTGCCCGTGCGGCGAGCACAAAAATGACAGAAAAACATATCGTGGCCGCCATCATGCGGCTGCTGAAACAACGTACTTACTGCTTCGCTTGGAAGGAACACGGCGGGCAGTACGGTACCGCTGGCATCCCTGATATCATCGTTTGCTGCCACGGAATGTTCGTGGCTTTCGAGGTCAAGACTGAGACGGGCAAGCTCACAAAGCTACAAGAAACAACGCTGCGACGCATCAACGCTGCAAAGGGCCACGCTTACAAAGTCACATCCGCTGCGCAGGTGGCAGCAATCCTTGACGAACTGGAGGGAGACATCTATGAATAACACGCAAACCCCAATGACGGCCAAAGAGTATCTGGCGCAGATTCGACACATTGACCAGCAGATCCAAAACAAGTTGGATCGCATTCGAGATCTGCGTGCACTTTCCCAGAGCATATCCGTTTCGTTTGAACAAGAACCCGTGACACACACTCGGAATGTCAATGTTCTGCCAGATTCCGTTATTCGTGTGTGGGAAGCCGAGCAGGAACTGGATCGGGCGATTGATTATCTTGTGGATTTGAAAGCTGAAGCCGCAAGACTGATCGACCAAATCCCGGACATGGACTGCCGGCTGATTTTGGAGGGTAAGTATATCAATCTCCAGAGTTTCCAGTCCATTGCGGATGGCTTGCACATGAGCAAGCAGCATGTTCACCGCCTGCACGACAGTAAAGCACTGCCCATGGTGGATGCCTTGCTGCGCGAATCCATGAGGCACCCCTATGCACAGTAGAGAGCGAAAGGCACTGGTGTGCCTGACCTGTCCAGAGCTTTACGCGCTGATGAAGGTTGTTTGCACGCGGTTTGGATTGATGCGGCTTGCATATGCTGATATTCGGCAGTTGCACGGGACGGCAACCCCACTCCCTCTTCATACGCAGAGCGATACGGGTTATTTGTGGGTAGATAAATACTACTTGGCATATCAGTTGGATGCTGACGTGCTGCGGTACGCCTACCTAACCCGAACTCATGTACGCGAGGAGATGCGGAGCTATTTTGAAGCTGCTGATGAACGCGCTCGGAGTGTTCGTCTGCCCACTACGGTTGCGGTTGCATTCAAAAAAGCTTCTTGCAACGCCAATCAGTATCGACCAGAGACGTGGGTTGGCGCTGCTTATCATCCCCTGCTCAGGGGCGGTTAAAACTTTTTTCAAAAAAGTCCGACCATGTGACAAATGTTACAAAAAGGTGTGTTACGATGGTATCGTGGAAGAAATATACTCAAGCCTTCGCCATTGCTGGCGGGGGCTTTCTCTAAACCCAAAATTAGGATTGGAGTGAAACCCATGGATAAAGATTTAAGAACTGCCGAGAGCGTGTGTGCTGGACACCCGGATAAACTCTGTGACCAGATTGCAGATCGCATACTGGATGAATGCCTTCGTTCGGACACGCACTCACGGGTGGCCTGTGAGGTGATGGCGACTAAGGGTCGGATCATCATCGCAGGTGAAATCAGCTGTGCTGGCAAGTCGAATGTGCGAAGCATCGTGCGCAGCGTGCTCAGCGATGTCGGCTACGAGCCGTTTGATTTTAAAGTGCAGGTGTATCTGCATCGCCAAAGCCCGGACATCTCCGCTGGCGTGAGCCAATCGCTGGAAGTCCGTGCAGGCAGCGATGATGATTCAAAAGCCATCGGCGCTGGTGATCAGGGCACGATGTATGGCTATGCCACCAACGAGACCCATGAAATGCTGCCGCTCCCTGTGGTTCTGGCGCATCGGATTTGTAAGCGTGTGGATGAGGTTCGTCAAAATGGAATCCTCCGGGGCAGCTTGCCCGACGGCAAGGCGCAGGTGACGATTGAGTACGAGGACGACCAACCCAAGCGCGTACAAGCGGTGGTGGTGTCCGTCCAGCATACCAGCGAGAAAGATTTGAGAGCACTTAAACAGGAGATTTACTTCCAGGTGCTTCTGCCATGCTTTGAAGCTTTCCCGATGGATGATGATACCGAGGTACTCATCAATCCATCGGGTCGTTTTGTGGAAGGCGGCCCTGCTGCCGACACAGGCCTGACGGGTCGCAAGCTCATGGTGGACACCTATGGCGGCCTGGCCTTGCAAGGCGGCGGAGCACTTTCAGGAAAGGATGCCACTAAGGTTGACCGCACGGGCGCGTACATGGCACGGTATATCGCCAAGCATGTCGTAGCCTGCGGCTTGGCCAGCCGCTGCCAAGTGAACCTCTGCTATGCCATCGGCAAGGCAGTGCCTGTGGCGGTTCGGGTAGACACCTTTGGAAGCGAGACGATTCCAAAGCACATGATCGACCACGCTGTGCTTAACAGCTTCCCCCTCAGCCCCTCTGGAATGATCGACCTTCTTCAGCTTCGCCGCCCGATCTATGCGCCAACCGCTGTGTACGGTCACTTCACCAACCCCAACTATCCTTGGGAGCAGCTTGATCGTTGCGCTGTCTTAGAAAGTGCAGTCAAGAAAATTCAGGAGCACTACTCAAATTGATGCAAAACCTTATCTTGCTATTACAAAAATAGTACGGTAACATCACGACGATTTGAAAGCGAGGTGGTAAATCCAATGACCAAAGAACAACATCAAACGCTGTTGAATTTGAAAGTCCAGCAGCAAAATGAACACTTACCCTGTCCTCGGTGTGGGAAGGATACGATGGCTGATAACGTGAATCGCAATGCTCTCAGTCGACAAGCAGATATCATGGTTTGCGATGTTTGCGGAACGTCTGAAGCCTTGCTCGCTGTCAAGGGTGAACAGCTCCCGATTGGTGAATGGGCGTGTATGAGACCGACTGTTGATTTCAAAACCCTGTCCGGTGATCAGGTGTGGGAAAGCCTCCAAGGAGCACAAACGCATTGCCTGTGCTATTTGTTTGAGCGTTGGCGGGACGAATGCGAGTATGAGGATTTCAAAGAGTTTCAGGAGCTCGCCCACAGTGTTTGTCCTGGGTTGGTTCGGCTCGAACCCAACCCATTCCATGCTGTGTTCGACTCAGCGGATGGTCCCCTCACGATTCGATTCGAGAGCACCGATGAAGAGATTAGTATCATTGCAGAACTAGATGAGGAATAATCATCAGCAGCCTTTGACCGGCTTCTGTTTGCCCCACGTTGGCACGTGTTGAAACGAAACCGCAACCCTAACGGGTCACCTTCTCCTGGATTCAAAAGCCCCACAAACGGGAAAACGCCTGCTCGATTTGAAAGCCGAGCAGGCGTTTTGCGTTGGGAGATTATTGCTTGGCATGGCGGAAGCTCCTGCGCAGGGCTGGACGCAGCACCCGCTTGATTTGAGAGCGTAGTCCCAGTTCGATGTATGCATCTCGGATGCCATTGTAATACTCGGTGGTGGGTAAGCTGTACCGCTTGTGATTCATGAGATAGATCATCCCCTTGATTTGAGAGCCATCATCCATGTGAACCATCCATTCTTCCTTGATGTAATAGCTGGGATACCCTTCGTATCGGTCAAGGTGTTTTTCGTCGGCTTTGCTGATTTCCCAGATGGCGACGGGCACAAAGGCGTTCTTGATTTGGGAACGTTCGACCGTGGCATGCAGGAAGAACTCCAGCTGTGCGCCCTGCAGCCGTCCCGTGCTGATGAGCTTGGCATCGGGACATCTGTACGCCATTTGGTCTGTGGACATGTTGGAACCGTAAGCAATATATTTCATCATTCTCTCCTTGATTTCAAAGCTGTGGTTAGTCGAGACGGAATTCTATGGTGAGGATACCATGGTGTGTCATAAATGCGATTTCGGTGACCGGGTCTTGCAGAAAGGTTTTCCGCGCTTCACGGATGATGTGTTCGTACCGTGCCTGCCCGACCAGGGCTTTGACTTCCCTGAGCTTGATTTGAGAGCCTTCGAGCCGGAATGCTTTCTTCATGCTCTTGCGCTCCTCTCGCTGGATTTTACTACAGATGTACCGAGCGCAGCCTATGCGATGCCGTCTTGGGTAACGAGCTCGCGGATGGTTTCGTAGAAATCCCGCGCATCGTAGACCGTGGGCGGCAGGCCGTGCGCTGCATCCATCTTGATTTGGTCGCTCACGACATCTTGCGCGTCTGCCGGCGTCCAGTTTCGCTTCTCCTCCGCGCTCATGTTGTTATACACCTCGATGATGATATCCATGGTGCGGTCTTCTGCGCTTTCGTTCATGTTGTGTTCCCTCCTTGCTTGATTTGGAAGCTGTGGCTTCCCGCGACCTGCCAAGCGGCAGGTTTCGGCCGTGTGCCGCACGGCCTCGTCAGGCGGGTTGATGTAGAAGCTCCATCGGGTATGCGGCATCGGTGTGTTTGTGGGCGCTGATCAGGTCGTTGGCATATTGGATCAGGTCGGGGAGCGTGCGCTGGATGCGCTCGTCCCCGTCGAGTTTGGCGAGCATGATATGAGTTAGGCAGTCGTACAGGCTGTCGTCGTACCAATCGAAAACGTCCATGCACTGGGCGAAGGTGGTGATGTTCATGCGGAGTCCTCCCTCTTGATTTGAAAGCGTCAGTACACCTGGTGTTCGGGCAGCGTTGTGTCGGATTGGTTGGTCAGTTCATCCTCATCGATGACGGTCACCGTTACGTTTGGGTCGTCGGCATAAACCTCGGCAACGATGCCGCGCCAGACTTTAATCACGATGGTGTTCATGCAAATACCTCCCGGTTGATTTGAAAGCTGTGGCTTTCTTGTCCTGCAAAGTGATAGATTTCGGCTGACGGCCAGCCAGATTGATCAGGCAGGATGGTACGCAAGCCGAAGGGCGGATATCCTGTCGTATGCACCGGTTTTGTAATTCTTGAACTGGGAATTGATTTGTGTCATGCCAGTAATGCGCCAACCGAGCTGCTGTAACGCCCAAAGCGAGTCGGCCATGTTGGAGTGCGGGGACGAAATGGTAAAGCTCTTGATTTGAAAGCGTTTGCAGTCGGCTGCCATACCGGGCACGTCGGTTTCGAAGAAAGTGTCGTAGAAGTCCAGCTCATCGTTATTGCATTTTTGCGCGAACTGGTATGCGCGGATGAAGGTGTGTCCAACGCCGATGGCAGAGATAGGTGTCCGGGCTTGGATGGCGGCGTCGAGTTCGGGTATGGATTTCATGGGTGGTTCCTCCTTCGGTTTTCTGAAGCGCGGGCTTCCCGCGACGCCCCTTGATTTGGAGCGTTTCGACTGGCAGCCAACCAATCATCGTCAGGCGGGGCGTGCGTGCGCGGCGGCGACTTTTCTGGCAAACTCCGCCATTTCCATGGCGTTGCAATGCGCTTCGAAAAGGATAGGGTTGTTCTCGGCGTCAACGGGGTCAATGGCAAAAGCGGCTTCCTCGGCACGGTCGGCGGCCCTCAGGGCGGCTTTGGCCGTTCGCTCGGCATCCCGGCGGGTCTCAACCGACGGGTAAGTGTCGTACCGTTGTGCGAAGTAAAGGGCGACCCGACCGGCCTCGCGGGCACGGTTGGCACGGGCGGAAACGTAAGCGACTTGTTTGAAAAACATGGAACTCCTCCTTCGATGGTTAATCGGACGGCTTTGTCAGGGGGCGGGTTACCGGAGGATGGTGTGTCCGACCGAGTTGGCCAGGGTGACGAATTCGTCGGCGAGCTGGTCGGTGAAGTCAGCGGTTTCGTCGTCGCCCGCAGAGCGGGCGGCTTCAGCGGCGGCCCGGGCTGCCCAGTAGGTTGGGTCGCCCAATGCCCAGCCTTCGGGGTTGTTTGCGCTTGCAAGGGCTTCCAGAACCGAACGGGCGGCGAGTTGAACGGCTTGGGCGGCGCAAAGGATTCGTTCGTTTTGGTTTTCGTTCACGGAGCTGCCTCCTTGCCCGACGGCTTTTCCCGTCCGCGGCGGTTGCCACGTTTTCCGTGGCGCGACCCATTTATCGCTCGGGGTTTCCCAAATAGCAAGCGGCTAAACCGCACAAAAATACCCGCCAGTCCTTTGTGGCTTAACACCAATCCACAAAAGGGTTTGCGGGTTTCTTCCTATACGGCGCGAAGGCGGTCCTGTGACCGCCCGCGCCGAAACTTTTAGCCGGCCGGCGCCGGGGGCCGGCGACGGGACTTCTCGACTTCACCGTGCGAAAGTCGGGCCTAAACGGCCGGGTTGTCCACTTCGCCGCTTCGCCGTAGTGAAGTCCGATGGCGGCCAGGATTTGGCTTTCGCGCTTTGCCCTGCGAAAGTTTGCCTTGGGGGAGGGGGATGCAATCTCTGTGAATCCCTTGCTCCAGACCGATCGGCCGACCCGCTTCCGTCGCCGAGAATTACAGGGGCCCGGGGCCCCTGAGCCCAAACCCAGTAAAATCGGGACTTTGTATGCAAAAAGGGCGCATAAAACACGCAAAATATTGGTGCATTATGCGCCTGTATAAATATGGAAACGCAAGCGGTTTTAAGCCACAATCCAAGAAAATCGGAGGGAAAACCCATGAACACCAACATGAATTTACAGCGCATACCCGTGGAAAAACTCAAGCCCGCGAAGTATAATCCGCGCAAAGATCTCAAACCCGGGGATGCTGCCTATGAAAAAATCAAGCGGTCAATGTCCACATTTGGCTATGTTGACCCTGTGATTTGGAACGAAGTCACAGGCAATATCGTAGGCGGTCATCAGCGTTACAAGGTGCTGGTGGCAGAGGGCACGACTGAGATTGATTGCGTGGTCGTGCATATCGACAGCCCAGCCGATGAAAAAGCACTGAACATCGCCCTCAACAAAGCAGTCGGTGAATGGGAGCCCGTGGCTCTGGCTGACTTGCTGGCCGACCTAAAAGATGGCGGCTATGACCTTGATGTTACTGGCTTTGACGCTGCCGAGGTGGATGCACTTTTTAACAAGGTGCTTGACAAGGACATCCAGGAAGATGACTTTGATGTCGATGAAGAACTCAAAAAACCTTGCTTCTCAAAATTGGGTGATGTTTGGCATTTGGGTAGGCATCGTGTCATCTGTGGTGACAGCACCTTGCCAGAAACATTTGAACGGCTGATGGGTGGCACAAAAGCAAATCTGATCTGTGTGGACCCGCCTTATCTCGTGTCGCTAGAGAGTGCCTCTGGAAAAATCAAAAATGATGATCTCAATGATGAAAAAGGCTATGAGTTTATTCTGCAGTCCCTGCAACGGCTTTCGGAAAACATGGCTAACGATGCCGCCATCTATATGTTTCACGCCGACTCCAATGGTCTGTTGTTCAGGCAAGCGTTTGATCAAGCCGGGTATCACCTCGGGGCGACTGTTATCTGGAAGAAAGATCAGCTCGTGCTTACGCGCACGGATTTCAAGTACCTGCATGAACCCATTCTCTATGGTTGGCTGAAGAAGGGTAAGCATAAATGGTACGGCGATCAAAAGCAGACGACCATTGTTGAGTTCCCGCGCATCAAAAACTCCAAGACCGAGGGCTGTGGTCATCCTTCTTCCAAGCCAGTGCCGCTGATTGCTTATCTCGTTAAACTCTCTACGCTGACGAACAGCGTGGTGCTGGATTCCTTTTTAGGCTCCGCTTCCACGCTTATGGCATGCGACCAGCTGGAACGTATCTGCTATGGCGTTGAGCTGGAACCCAAGTTTGTGGATGTAGCGGTAAAAAGATATCTGTCTACGCATGAAGGTGAGCAAACAGACGTTTTTGTTGTGCGCGATGGAGAGACAACTCCTGCTTCCAAAATTGTGGATGGAATTGAACAGGTGTAGACCGATGCAGTCGCTTTCGTGAGAAGGCGGTTTCTTTTGGTGGATAACACACCATATCACCGTACATTTTTGTGCGCTACACCATCTTGCTATTCCTTTCCACATGAGGGATGTATAGTACACCCCTAAAACGGGAGTACGCAACCTCAAGGAGGAAAATTACAATGACGATTTTGTTTGAAAACGGCAAGGAACTCAGAAAAGAACTAACACATGCCATAGGTGAAATTCTCGCAGTCAAGCCAGAGTATCAAGGGCCGCCATCGTTTGCATATAAGGTTGGCGATTACACGGTCAATCGAGACGGCGAGGTTGAAACGGATGAGTTCACTGATACCAAGGCCGTTGGTCAGCTTGTGGTCGGACTTCGCGCCAAGGGCTTTGCGACGACTGGTAATGACTGGGAAATTCCAGCGGAACCACCGCAGGATGAATTCATGAGTCGGTGCATCCAAAACAAGGGCATCGACGGCGTGAGCTTGCTGTTCCCCAAAGAGGGCATGACGGGAAATGACCTAGGCAATCTAAGCAAGCTCATCGAAGGTAAGGGTAACCTGATTAAGCTCGCTTTGGACACCGAAACGCTGGACTGTGACTTCACGGATGATGAGGTACTGCGGTTTGATTGGCTGGCGGGCACCTCATCGCCTGATCTCATTAACGCCACCATCCACCTCATCGCAGCGCTTATCAAAATGGCAAAGACTCAAAAGCGAGTGTCGATGACCTGGAAGAACACCGAGAACCCGAAGTACGCATTCCGATGTTTCTTGCTTAGGCTTGGATTTATCGGCGAAGAGTACAAGGACGTAAGAAAAGTGCTCATGGCGGGCATACCCGGAATTGGAAGCCGTAAAGCACCGAAACCACAGGAATCAACCGATACCGACGCATAACATCAAAGGGCACCTCAACCGCTGTGCGCTGCATGGCGGTATTTTTGTGCCCATTTTTATGAAGGGAGGCATTTCCATTGGCTACGCCCGGACGCAAGCCCAAGCCCACAGCACTCAAGGTGCTGGAAGGCAACCCCGGCAAACAGAAGCTGAACAAGCATGAACCCAAGCCACCGGCA
>Ga0116151_10001843_pt1 | contig 19775 bp, 19 predicted proteins | sample AD_UKC117_MetaG_FD_89893 | JGI IMG/M metagenome (GOLD analysis project Ga0116151, IMG submission 89893) | Active sludge microbial communities of municipal wastewater-treating anaerobic digesters from Hong Kong - AD_UKC117_MetaG | ecosystem: Engineered > Bioreactor > Anaerobic > Digestate...
ACGTATGGCTCCCAGGCGGACGATATGCGACTGGCTCTTTTCAGTTTCGATCCTGCTGAGGGGGGCAGCTGTCCTGCGGTCCTGATAGGCCACAGGAAGGTGGAAGAGAAGGCTCCCGGCATCCCGGATTCCCAGGCGGAGAAGTTTCTCGGCGTTTTTCGGGCCTACTCCCCTGATGAAACGCACAGGGATCCTGTCAAGGTCCCAGATCTCGTTTACCGGCCCTGTGTCAGGCGGATGACCAATGCTCCGTCGCTCCATCGCAGGATGAGCCTTTCTCCCGAAGAGGTAAATTCAAGGGGACGCGCCCCTTCCACGTGGGTAAGGTAGGCCTCTTCGCCGTTTTGACGGCGGGTGAGGGTTAAACGCCTCCCCTCGATCTTCCAGCTGAAGGTAGTATCCCCTACACGGATCTCCTCAGGGATGAATCCCTCTGCTTCCGGGACGATCTCCACAGGAACCAGCGTCTTTCCGTCCAGTCGGTAGTTTTCCCGCGATCCCCGGGCGTCCAGGGAGATGAGTCCGTCCGAGACAGAGAGGACATAGGCGGGAAGAAGCCTGTTTGCAATATATTCCTTTTCTAAAAGAGCGATCCGTTCCCCCTTCTTATCCACGATTTCCAAAGTCTCCCGGTCCATCCTTCTGTAGACGGCGATATGGTTTCCTGCCGGAAAGGCAGAGACACAAAATCCGTTGAGGATCTTTTCAAACCGGAAAGCTCCCTCTTTGGGGACTCCGCGGTAGAGAGAGCCCAGGCTGATATAGTAGAGCTCCTCTTCTCCGAGAGTATAAAAGGTGACATTATTGTCAGCGCTCAGGGAAGCAATGCTCCCGTCAGCAAGGGAATAGCGTTTCAGCGTCCCGGCGTTCATCCAGTGATGGGGGGCGATATAGTTGTCATATTCGATAAAATAGAGAAATTCTCCCTGCTTCCCCCATTGGAGACGCCCTTTGGGAGCTCCCGAGATCCGCGTGACAGACTCATCCTCCCGGTAGAGGGTGATCTCGCTTCCCTTGAGCACGGCGATGCTTGGGCCGGGGCCCATGGCGACACTTCCCTCGAGGGCCAGGATACTCTGAACACGCCACCCTCCCCCGGAGGGGCCGCCTTCCTTGGGAGCCTCTGTTTTTCCCGGAAGGACCGAGCACGAGATCCCGGGAAGGCCGGCCAGCAGAAGTAGGAGGATAAGTTTAAAAGAGGACTTCATTCTCATCATCATAGGTGTTCAGCGTGGATATGATCTCCGCTTTTGTCTGGAGGGACATGATCTTGATGTCATGATGGTGAAACTCGGCATTATAGCTGAGATAGACCTTTTTTTTGTACTTTTTCTGCAGGTCTTCCAGGGCATCACGGTATTCGCTGATCATGGAGTAGAAGATCTCCTGGTTGAGTATCACTAAAAATTCCGTCTCGTTGGTGAGCCAGAAGGCCTTTTTCAGCGTTCGCAGAAGGTTGAAGGCCAGGGTGGATGTCGAGTAGATGATCCCCGTCCCTCCGCAGTAGGGGCAGGACTGGGTCAGCTGATTCTTGAGGCTGCGGCGGACTCTTTTACGGCTCATCTCCACCAGCCCTAAATTGGAGATGGGATAGATATTGGTCTGGGCCTTGTCCCGTTTCAGGTTGGCTTTCAGGGTCTCAAATACCCTGTTCCGGTGGTCTTCGCGCTCCATATCGATAAAGTCGATGATGATGATCCCTCCGATGTCGCGCAGGCGCAGCTGGCGCGGGATCTCTTCGGCCGCTTTCATGTTTGTCTGAAAGACCGTCTCCTCCTGGCTTTTACGCCCCACAAAATGTCCTGTGTTGATGTCTATGGCCACCAGAGCTTCTGCCTCGTCGAAGACCAGGGTTCCCCCGCCGTCCAGATGGACCACTTTGCTGATCCCCTTTTCCAGAGCCTCTTCGATCCCGTAGGATTCGAAGACGGGGATGTCTTCCCTGTAGTGGATGATCCGGGTATTGATATTCTTGATGTTTTTAAAGATCTTTTTGATGTCGGTGTAACGTTTGTTGTCATCCACCACGATGGTCTCGATCCCCTCGGCCAGGGTATCCCTTATGATCTTTTCCGAAGGCTCGCGGTCGCGGTAGATCATGGCGGGCTTGTTTCCTTTGTTGTATTTGGCCTGGATCTCTTTCCAGATATTGACCAGCATACGGATCTCATTGACGATGACCTTCTCGGGCCAGTCTTCGCACGACGTCCTCAGGATGAGCCCCATCCCTTCAGGGACATTCTTTTTGGCCAGCTCATAGAGGACTTTACGCTTGTCCTTGTTGCGGATCTTCCGCGAGACCCCGATACTGGGCGACTGGGGCATGAGAACGGCGAAATTGCCCGGAATGGAGACGTTTGTGGTGACCTTGGGGCCCTTGGTCCCGATCTCCTCTTTAAGGACCTGGATCATGATCTTCTGGTTGGGTTTGAGGATCTCCTCGATCCGGTGCCGTGTGACTTTCCCGATCTGGGCCTCGGTATTGAAGCTGTCCACTTCATCGGCATCGATGTCGATATTCTCGATATCGTTGATGTTGAGAAAAGCGTTTTTGGGGCGTCCGATATCCACAAAAGCCGACTGGATGCCGGGCAGGATGTTCTGGACATGCCCCAGATAGATATCCCCCACCAGGCTCTTGTCCACATTGATGTTCACAAAAAATTCGACGAGTTTCTCGTCTTCCAGGAGGGCGATCCGTTCCTGCCCCCGCTCCACGTTAATGACAATTGATTTTTTCATAGGTATCTCCTTTATGAAAACCGATTCTTATGATGTCGTTCAAAGGATAGGGTTTTTCCTCCCCTTCCAGCAAATATCGAGTTACTTTCTTCAGAGAGGCCTCTCTGTTGTCATAGGTGACCAGCAGACGGCTTTCCTCCCTTACTTTTTCCTTTATCCCTTTGATTGTAACATATTTTTCTTTTTTTTCATCAAAATAAACCCATTCCTGAGCCGAAAAACGCTCTGCCCGGCGTTCCGTGATCCCGAAAGAGACCGTTTCCAGGACAAATTCGTTTGCTTTGCTCCCGTCGGTGACCTCGTCAGCCCGGATGATCTCCATCCCCTCGGGAAAACAGGAGGAGAGCTCTTCCGGGCCCTGCTCCAGGGGGGCCGTAAGCTCCCCTTCGAAAAAGTCATTCTCCACGGCGATCCCCAGAGGCGCCGGCTGGCAGAAAGAGAGACGCGGATGGGGCGAAAAGCCTTCCGAGAAAAGCATGGGGACACCGGCGCGCATGAAAGAAGCCTGGATCACCAGGATAAGGTCTTTCTGGGAGAGAAAACGCATGGTTCCGGTCCGTCTGAACCAGAAACGGTATTTCAGGCGGACAGCCTCCGTCGGCTCCTTTGGCGGGATCATTGTTTCCGAACCGGAGAAGGGCTCAGCTTCCCGGACCCGGATCTCCTCGTCGCAGACGCCGCATTTCCGGCACTCTTCGGTACACGGGGGCGTGACCTCCCCTTTATAGGCTTTGCTCCGTTCTGCCAGAAGGTAGGATCTCCTCACCCCGATATCGATGATATCCCAGGGAAGAGAAGCCTCTTCGTCTATCTCCGTCATCTCCTCTTCCACGGACACAAAACGCTCCACGAGGCTCTTCCATGTCTCCTTTTTCAGATATTCGTCCCATCCGTCCAGATAGACCCCCTCTTCCAGGGCTGCTTCCAGCAGGGGCGTCAGATTGCGTCCTCCCCGGGAAAAGATCCCCTCCAGAAGGGCTGTCAGAGGGCTTCGCCAGCTGACTTTGGCTTTCCGGCTGATCTTGTTGTAGATATAGGAATAACGCCGGGAGAGCTCTTCTCCCCAAAGGGGCTCTTCCCACTGGAAAGGGGTATGGGGTTTCGGGACAAAGACAGAAAGAGAGACGCGGACCGCCCACTTTTCGCCTACGAGCCTGTTGACAAGTCCGGCTATCCCGTCCAGGTCTTCGTCGGTTTCAGTGGGAAGTCCGATCATAAAATAGAGTTTGACGGCTCTCCATCCCAGGGCGCGGGCCTTGTCCAGAGACTGGCGGATATCCCGGTCGGTGATATTCTTATTGATGACATCACGCAAACGCTGGGTCCCCGCTTCAGGGGCCAGGGTGAGCCCCCCTCTCTTTACGGAACTGATCTCCCTGAGCAGGGCTTCGTCGAGAGAGTCAAGGCGGGAAGACGGGATCTCGGTAGCAATATGGCGGGGAGAGGTATACTCCCGGAGTGTCCGGGCCAGGGGGAGCACCTCCGAATAGTCCGATGTACTGAGAGAGGCCAGTGAGATGGCCGTAAAACCCGTTGAAGAGAGGAGCGAGACGGCGGATCCGCACAGGTCAGCCGCCTGTCGTTCCCTTTTAGGACGGTAGAAAAAACCGGCATGGCAGAAGCGGCATCCCCGTGAGCAGCCCCGCATGACCTCCAGGCTGATCCGGTGATGGACGACCTCCGTGGGAGGGACAGGGACAGTGTCCGGGACAGGGAAACGGCTCAGGTCGGCTACCCGGCGCCTGACTTTGGCCGGGATCCCCTTCCCGACAGGCTCCAGACGGTAATACCTCCCCCCGGCCTCTGTCTGTGTGTAGAGAAGAGGAGCATAGACCCCCGGGACATTGCAGGCGATTTCTCTGATGATCTCCCGGCGGCTCCGGTTTTCACATCTTCCCCGGCGGATGATCTCCAGGGCTTCGGGAAAGGACTCCTCGGCATCCCCGATAAAAAAAAGATCCACAAAATCGGCCAGGGGCTCAGGATTGGAGGCTACCGGCCCCCCGGCTGCTATAAAGGGCTCCTCATCTCTGCGCAACGCGCTTCTTACCGTGATCTGCGACAGTTTCAACATGGCCAGAAGCGTGCTGAAGCTGAGTTCATACTGGAGGGAAAAGCCTACCACGTCAAAGTCACGGAGAAACTTTCGGCTCTCCAGAGCAAAAAGAGCCACCCCCTTCTCTTCCATCAGGGCCTTCATATCGGGATACGGAGCAAACACGCGGTCACACATGAAAGAGTCCCGCTTATTGAGGAGGGAATAGAGTATCTTGAGCCCCAGGTGGCTCATCCCCACTTCATAGGTATCGGGAAATGCCAGGACGACGTTGAGTCCCTCCTCCGGAGAGGAGAAGAAAGGCTTTCGGGCGGCGAGGTACTCTCCTCCCAGGTAGCGCAGGGGTTTCTGGACAGCGAGGATATCCTTTTCCAGCAAGGAATCAACTTGAGGGTTCAGAGTCATGGAGGAGCCTTTCCAGTTCTTTTCTCACATACTGCAGGGTGTCTTTCAGGAGCATCTCTTCCAGGGGAAGCTTGCCTTGTTTCGCTGCAAGCTGTTTCCTGGCTCCTTCGATGGTATATTTCTCTTCATAGAGGAGAAACTTGATCTTGAGCAGGGTCTTGATGTCATTGACTGTATAAACGCGCTGCCCTCCCGGAGTCTTGGCCGGGGAGAGGGGAAACTCCGACTCCCAGAACCGCAGGACCGACGTGCGGACGCCCAGAAGCGACGCTGCTTCGCTGATCTTGTAATACTTTTTCTTATACTTTATTTTCCGTTCCATGACATATCCTGACAATATTCTTCCAGTGGCGGAGGATGACCAACAGGACCATGACCGCCAGGAAAATATTTATCTCCCTCTTTTCGGGATAGAGGAGAAAGGAGAAGAGTGAAGCCGAAAGGGCAGCGATCATGGTGGCCAGAGAGACCATCCGGCTTGCCTTGACGATGACCACCCAGAGGATTATAGCCGTGAGGGCTCCCAGAGGAGAAAGAGCTGTCACCACACCCAGCCCCGTGGCGGCTCCTTTACCGCCTTTAAAACGCAGAAAACAGGTGAACATATGGCCCAGAAGGACAAAGAGGGCTCCGGTGATGAGAGCGGTGCTCCCCTCTTTCAAAGCCGGGGCCAGCCAGGTGACCACGGCAAAGCCTTTTAAAAAATCGAGAAGGAAGGTGACAACGGCCAGGGGTAACCCCACGATCCGGTAGGCGTTAGTGGCCCCCACATTGCCGCTTCCGAACCGGCGGATATCTTTTCCGGAAAAGAGCTTCACGATGATATAAGCAAAGGGGACGGATCCGATGAGATAAGACAAAACAGCGATAAGAAGAATCTCCATAAGATTTGGCCTCCTTTATCTTTTTGAATCGCTTGCGCGGAATTCGAGTTTGATATCCGAACCGTGGAACCCGTAGCGGGCCCTCAGTTCGTTTTTCAAATAACGCTCATAGGAAAAATGGATGAGCTCAGGGGCATTGGAAAAGACGAGAAACCTTAAGGGGCACTGCCCCACCTGAGTCATATACTTAAGCATGACCCGGCGCCGTTTCCTGATGGGATGCGCCTTTTTGTTCACCGCGTCCCGCAGAAACTTATTGATCTCCGATGTGGGGATCTTCTGCATGGAGCTCCGGTAGATCTCTGTAGCGGTATCGATGAGTTTAAAGAGGTTCTTCTTTTCCAGGGCTGAGACAAAGAGGACAGGAGCGTAGTTGAGGAAAGGAGCCTGGCGGCGGATCTCCGATTCCACTTTCAGATAGGTCTTGTCGTCCTTTTCCACGGCATCCCACTTATTGACAGCCAGGATGATCCCCACACCCCGCTCATGGGCATAGCCGCAGATCTTCTCATCCTGTTCGGTGAAACCCTCCTGCCCGTCCACGAGAAAGAGGATGACATGGGCCCGGTCGATGTTCTTGAGAGCCCTCATGACCATGTAGCTCTCCATCTTTTCATCTACCTTGCTTTTCCGCCGTATCCCCGCTGTATCGATGAGAAGGTAGGACTGCTTGTTCCGGACGAATTCGGCATCGATGGCGTCCCTTGTGGTTCCGGCCACCTGACTCACCACGCTCCTCTCTTCGCCCAGAAAAGCGTTGAGCATGGTCGACTTGCCCACATTGGGCCGCCCCACAATGGCCAGGCGGATGATATCGTCAGCCTGAGATTGAAGGGTCTCAGCCTTGACCGGAAGCATCTCCAGGATCAGGTCCATAAGATCGGCAAAGCCGTCTCCGTAGGCCGCCGACAAAGGCAGGACATGTTCGAACCCGAGTTCGTAGAGTTCGTGAAAATACTCAAAATCCTCCTTCTTCTCGCTTTTGTTTTTAATGACGATGACTTTTTTCTTTTTTTTGCGCAGGATATCAGCGATGGCGTAGTCGTCGGGAAGGAGGCCGGCTTTGCCGTCCACCATGAAGAGGATCAGGTCCCCTTCATTCATGGCGATCTCGGCGTTTTCCGCCAGGTGGCGCGCAAACATATCTTCGTCCTGCATCACCAGTCCCGCCGTGTCGATGAGGCCGAACCAGGTCTCTTCCCAGTTAGCGTGGGCATAGAGGCGGTCCCGGGTGACTCCGGGTTTATCGTCTATAATAGATTTCTTCTCCCGGATGATCCGGTTGAAGAGAGTGGATTTGCCCACATTGGGACGGCCTACGATGGCCACATAGGATAATTGTTTTTTGTCCTTCATGCTTCTATCAGTCCTTTCGCCGTTGCCGGGACAATTTTGATTTTTTTCTTATATTTTAGAATAGCTTTTTTTGTCCATCCGTCAAGGGTGAGCCCCTCCTCATTGAAGAGAATGTCCGGAACCAGGATCTTCTCGTAGGATCCTGCCGCCTTGTCGGCTGCTTTCATGATATCTTCTCCGCTCAAAAGCCCCGTAACGGTGACCTGAGGGCCCAGCAGGGTGTTCTCCACGGGGATCAGGTCACGGCTGATACCCTTCCCGGCCAGGATCCGGGTAAAATCATCCAGGATACGCGCTCCGTCCATACCGGTAAGAAGAGCTGTCTTCTTTTTATCTTTTTTCATCTTGGGGATCAGCGATTCGAACTCCTCTTTGAAGTGAGCATAAAGCCCTACGCCGTTGTCCAGAAGGTCCTCGCGATAGAAGGGGCTGAAAGGCTCTCCGGCGATGAGGTAAAACTCATCGGTGGCCCAGAGAAGGGGCAGCTCCCCTTTCCGGCTGAGGCTTTTCTCTTTGGCTTCCATGAGCCGGAGGACATCTTTGGCCTCCTCCCTTGTAAAGGGCCTGATATCGGTCAATCCCTGGCGGTGATGGGTAAGGCCCACAGGGACCAGGGTGATGGAGAGAAGCCCGTCGGCGCGCTTCAGAAGAAAATCAAGGGTCTCTTCCATTTCCCGCCCGTCATTGAAACCCGGGACCAGGACAACCTGGGTATGCAGTCTGATGCCTGCTGTGATGAGCCGGTCGAAGGCTTGTGCAAAATCAAAATCCCTGCGGCATCGCATAAGGTTCGCGCGTCCTTCGGGGCTCACCGCCTGCACAGAGACATAGAGGGGCGAGAGATGGAGCCTTTCTATACGCTCGAAATCGTCCTCTGTCAGGTTGGAGAGGGTGATATAGGCGCCGTGAAGAAAAGAGAGGCGGTAATCGTCATCTTTGATATAGAGCGAGGGGCGCAGGTTACGGGGAAGCTGGGAGACAAAACAGAAGATACAGTCGTTGTTACAGGGACGGATCCTGAACTCAGGAAAGACGAGATCTCCGCTTTCATAGACAAAGGTGAGACTTTGGCCCCTTTCTGTAGTAACGGTGACCTCTTCTCCCTGGAAAAAAAGAAAATCGAGAAAATCTACAGCAGGATAGCCGTTAAGCGTAAGGATCCTGTCCCCGGGACGCAGTCCGGCCCGGTAGGCCTCTGATCTATTTTTGATTCTGAGTAGTTCCATCTCTCCCTCTCTGTCCGTTGGAAGTGTACAGTATCCTGCAGGATTTAACAAGTTCTTTCACAGGAGGGACTTTCCCCCCTTCTGAGTCCTTCCGAGAACTCCGCCTGCCTTTCCCAGTTGCCGTAAAAAGGGAAACGGGCCATGAGCTTTTTGATAGCCTCCCTCTTTTCCTTTGTGAGCGGGGTGGGGTCTTTGCTTCCCAGAGGGGTCCCCGGGAGGGGAAGGAAAAAGTGGGCGTGGAGCGCTCCCCCTGCCCCCCCTACTTCTTCCATAAAGGAGAGAGTCTCCCTGAACTCTTCCTCTGACTCGTCCGGGAACCCGAAGATAAAATCGACATCCATGCGGAAACCCTTCTTCACACCTGTCCGGACAGCCCTGAGGACATGGTCGAGGGTGTGCCCCCTTCTGAGAGCAGCCAGACGCTTTTTATCTCCCGTCTGAGCCCCGATGACCAGGCGCCGGTTGTCGGCAAGCTCCAGGATCAGGTCGAAGGCCTCTTCTGTAGCCTGCTCCGGGCGGAGTTCCGAGGGAAAATAACCGAAACCCAGACGGTCCTCTCTCCGGAGGACCTTGCGGACCTCCCTCAAAAGCTCTGCCACAAGAGAGAGACGGACTTCGTTTTTTGTCTGAGCGCCGTAGGAGAAGGCGCTTGGCGTGATAAAACGTATATGGGCGGGACGGTTGCGCTGACGGATGTAGAGGGTGAGGGCCTCGATGATCTTATCCAGGCTCCGGTGCCGGACAGGCCCCGGAAAGAGTGAGGGTGTCTGGCAGTAGGTACAGCGATGGAAACAGCCCCGGGTGATCTCCAGGGCGTTATAGAGACGGTTTCGCGGAGCATAGGGAGCATAATCATTCAGGTCAGTGATCCGCGGCGCATAGGCCTTCATCGCGCCCCCTTCAAGCACGCAGCTTCCCGGGATCGCGCTGATCTCCCTGCCTTCCTTAAGCGCCCGGGCGATTTCAAGGACAGGAATCTCTCCATCTCCCCGGACCGCCATGTCAAAACCCATTTCCAGTGTCTCCCGGGGCGCTCCTGTAGGATGAGGCCCGCCGCAGAAGATAAAGAGAGCAGAGCCGAACTCCTTGCGAAGCTGAGAGACGAAAGAGGCGGCTTCACGCTTTTCGTGGGTCATAAAGGAGATCCCGACAGCACAGCGTTGCTTTGGGCTGATAAAGCGGCGGATCTCCTCTGTGAGGCCAAAGGCTCCCAGGGCAAAGGCCGTTTCAGGGCCTGAATCGAGCTCCCTCTCTTCAAGAGCCCCCATGAGGGCGGTTATACTGTGCCGGCCCGTCGGGCCTCCGTGAAGAAAGAGGCCGCTACGCCAGCCCATAGGAGAGTTTCCCCCGGATCCGGCAGCGAAAATAAGCAAACATCCCGTAGATCACCAAAAAAGAGAGTATATCCGCCAGGGGAAAAGAAACCCAGACGCCGCTGAGCCCCCACACAGACGGAAGGAGAAAAAGAAGCGGGATCAGGATTATGATCTGCCGGAGAAGCGAGATAAAAACAGCGGGACGGACATGCCCCATGGCCTGATAGAGGGTGGAGATAATGACCTGAAAGCCCACCAGGGGAAACATGGCTGTGAAGAGCCTCATGTAGACCGCCGTATTCGTCACAAAACTCTCATCAGAGGAGAAAAGAGAGAGGAGGGTCCGGGGGAAGAACTCGCCCAGGACAAACCCCATGGAGGTGACCCCTGTGGCGATAAAAAGAGCCAGTGTCACGGATTTCAGGACCTTATCCAGGCGCCGGGCTCCGTAGTTGAAGCCGATGATGGGCTGCAGCCCCTGGGCCAGGCCGAAGACAGGCATGAGGACCAGCATCATGGTCCTGTTGATGACGGCAAAGGCCGCAACATCTGTCTCGCTTCCCATCCGGACCAGAATATTATTGACCACGATGAGAAGGATACTGGCCGCCGACTGGCGAAAGAGAGACGAGAGTCCCACACTCATAATACGGAAAAGAGGCTTCAACCGGGGAAGCATGTCCCGGGCTTCCGGTCTTACCAGCTGAAAGCGGGGCTTGAAATAGATGAGGAGGATATAGAAAGCGCTGAAAAAGCGGGCGATGATCGTGGCCCAGGCCGCTCCCGCCGTTCCCATGTCAAAGCCGAAGATAAAAATGGGATCAAGGATGATATTGGAGACCACGCCGATGAGCATGGAGATCATAGCTTCCCGGGCGAAGCCCTGGGCCCGCAGAATATTGTTCATGATCATGGAAAAGACGGTAAAGACCGTTCCTCCCAGAATCACTGAGAGATAGTCATCGGTAAAGGGGACCACGTCCCCGGTGGCTCCGAAAAGGGTGATGATCTCGCTTTTAAAGAGAAACCCGGCTCCGGTCAAAAGAGGTGCCATGAGGAAAAAGGAGAACCAGACATTTCCCATGACCCGGCTCGCCTTTTCACGGTCCCTCTCTCCCAGGGCGATGGATATGAGAGCTCCTCCGCCGATCCCGAAAAACTGGGATAGAGCCAGGTAGGCCATCTGGAGGGGGAAGACCAGGGAGACCCCCGCCAGCCCCAGTGTCCCTACTCCCCGGCCCACAAAGGCGGCATCCACCACATTGTAAAGGGCATTGACCGACATGGCCACAATGGCGGGAAGTGACATCTGCGTCAGAAGACGCAAAAGATTGTCGTCTGCGAGATTCGGCTTTTTTGATTGCATGGGGATCTTTCAGAGCTGAACGCCCCTGTCGTCCAGGGGCGTTCAGCCGTTTCTTTATTTCAGTTTCTCTTTGAGTTTTTCCAGCATGTCTGAAGTCATATCTGCCAGGGTGTAGTCAGGCTTCCAGCCCCACTCGTTACGCGCACAGCTGTCATCCATGGAGTTGGGCCAGGAGTTGGCGATCTTGACCAGGGTGGGATTGATGTCATAGCTCAGGGTAAATTCCGGGATATGTTTTTTGATCTCAGCTGCCAGGATCTCCGGGTCGAAACTCATGGCGGTGACGTTAAAGGAGTTGCGGTGCTTTAATTTTGAGGGGTCTGCTTCCATGATCTCAATAGCCGCCTTGACCGCATCGGGCATATACATCATGTCCAGAAAAGTCCCGGCAGGCAGCGGGCAGGAGTATTTTTTGGCTTTGACGGCCTCATAGAAGATCTCCACAGCATAGTCCGTGGTCCCTCCTCCGGGGAGGGTCTTGTAGGAGATCAGTCCCGGGAAGCGGACGCTTCGGGTATCGACGCCGTATTTGAGATAATAGTAGTCGCTGAGCATCTCTCCGGCGACCTTGCTGATCCCGTAGATGGTTGTGGGACGCATGATGGTGTCCTGGGGAGTATGGTCCGGAGGCGTAGAAGGGCCGAAAGCGCCGATGGAGCTGGGCGTGAAGACAGCGCACTTATGCTCCCGGGCGATCTCCAGGGTATTCATAAGCCCTCCGATATTGATCTCCCAGGCGAACTGGGGTTTCTGTTCCCCCACAGCCGAAAGCAGGGCCACCAGGTTATAGATGGTATCGATATTGTATTTTTTGATGACGGTCACGATCTTCTCTGTATCCCGGATATCCAGGTACTCATAGGGGCCGCTCTCTTTCAGTTCGCAGGAGACGTTCAGGTTTATATCCCCTCCCACGACATGGGAATCCCCGTAGATCTTTCTCAGCTCTCCCACAAGTTCCGATCCGATCTGCCCGGATGCGCCTAGTACAAGTATGTTTTTCATTTTTTCCTCCGTTTTTCCTTAACGCTTAATCGATATATTCGACCTCAACACCGTTCTTTTCCAGCAATTTCGCTGTAACACCTCCCTCTCCGCAGGAAGGGCTTCCTCCCTTAAGAAGAGCCCGGGTAATCCCCCTTTTACGGCAATACTCCACAACAGCCGCCGCTCCCCGCTCAAAGGCTTCGGTCACATCCTCCCCTGAATAGAGACGGATGACACGCCCGTCTTCCCTCTGCTCCGCCGGCTCTCTTGGAGTGGAAAATCCGGCCAGCTGCTCCGGACAGAGAGGAACACAGAAAAGGGTCTCATCCAGGCTCCTTTTGTTTTTGCTTGTTCCGTCATAACGGCACGGCAGCCCCAGAAGGCATGCACTGACAAGGAGAGGTCCGGGTTTCATTTCTTGACGAGTTTGACCTTGATGGCCGGTTTCCCGGAATCGTTCTTACCCACTTGCACAGTCACTTTATAATCACTGCCGGCTTTCTTTTTTGCCGCTTCGATCTGTTCTTTGACAGACTGTTTGAGGAGCGCCCTCTTGGTCTCGTCCCGCACGATCTGGGAGAGGGCCGAATCGAGCTTGCTGTCCAGGGGATCGGATTTGGGCCTTCCTGTGACTTTTTCGGCCACGCTCTTGGCGATCTCTACTACTTTCCCGCTCTTTTCATCCACAGCAAAGGACCCCGGCGGCCGGTAGAGGGCCTCGTTGATCTTGCTCTCAAAGACTCCCTCTTTGGCCCTGTAGACATAGACGTAATTTTCAAAGGGGAATTTTACGCTGGTAGGCATCTGGCCCACCTGTGCGGTATACTCCTGTATGCGCTGTTCGATATAGTTCTGGATCTCCCGGATCACCCGGACATGATACGATTTTCTGTGAAAAGGGGCGTTATAGAGCTCTTTGATCTCATCTTCGAGTTCTTTGAGTTTGTGTTCAAGCTTTTTTATGTCATTATAGCTGACTTTGGGAGCCAATTTCTATTCCCCTTTGAGATCATGACCGCACTGAGGGCAGAACTTGTTCTCATCAGAGAGGACGGCTCCGCAGGCAGGACACTTTTTTTTCCGGATGACCTCACCGCAGTGAGGGCAGAACTTGGCTCCCAGAGGAACAGGCTGGCCGCAGGAGGCGCAAGTCTCCCCTGACCGGTTGACTGCAAGGATCTTTTCACCGCAGGCTGCACAGTATTTGGCCCCTACTTCGTTCATGGCGCCGCAGAAGGGACACGGGATCTTTTCCTGTCCCGGGGCCACCTGTCCGTTTCCCACCATGCCCGGCAGGAGGAATCCCAGTCCGGCTCCGATCCCCAGCCCCATACCCTCGGAGGCTCCTCCTTCGCCTTTGACGGCGGCATCCCCCATGGCACGGGCAGCTTTGAACTGAAGATAGTCTTTGGTATCGGAAAACAACCCCATCCCGGAACGTTCGTCGATCATCTGCTGGACCTCTTCAGGGGGGTTGATGCTGCTGATGGCAAAATCTTTCAGCTCGATCCCGTATTGCTTGAAATCCTCCACCACCCGCTCCCGGGCCTGGCGGGACAATTCATCAAACCGGGCAGGCAGGTCAAAGACAGAGGTGACACTCTCTCCTAAAAGATCGGTAATACGTGAGGAGATGAGGTCACGGAAGAAATCTTCCAAAGGACGGGTCTCATAGAGCCCCCGGGCCCCGACGATATTGTTGACGAAAACGATGGGCTGGATGATACGGATGGAGTAGATCCCGAAAGCGCGCAGATTGACTACGCCCAGGTCCCTGTCCTTCAGGGCGATGGGGTTTTTGGTCCCCCACTTCATATTGAGAAAGACTTTGGAATTGACAAAGACGACTTCCGCCCGGAAGGGAGACTTGAAACCGAAGGGCAGAGAGAGGGCTTTCGTCAGTACAGGCAGATTGGCTGTGGTAACGGTATGGCGTCCCGGGCCGAAGACATCGAGAGCTTTCCCGTCCCTGTAAAAGACAGCGCGCTGATGGTCGCGCACGATGAGCTGAGCTCCGATTTTAATAGGCAGAGACCCCTCTTCGGGGATACGCTTCACTATCTCGTTTTCATCGCTGTCGGTCACTTCCAGGATTTCAATAAATTCTGACATAATCTCTCCTGTCGGTTGATGCGCCCCGAAGGGCTCCATCCTGCAACTCTCCCGGGAGATGTTGCCCTGACCCCTGTCAAAAACACTTTTCTCCGTTCATTATACTGAAAAGTTTCCCTCTGTCAATTTCATCAATAATCGTAAAGACTGTTCCCCACGAATTCCCGGATAATCGATGTCTTTGGGGTATAGTAGGGATCGATCTCACGGATAAGGCTGAGCAGCATGATCAGCTCCCTCGCTTTGGTGACTTCCGGCTCTTCAGCAGGGACCTCTTTAAGCAGTTTCAGGGCGAATTTCTTCAAAACACATAGCTCATAGGGGAGCGAAGAGTTGAACATCACGTCGGCACTCTCCTGGTACGGGAAGATATACTTGTCCTCCCCGGCCCTCACCTTTTCCCACATCTTCAAAGTATCCAGGGCTGAATGGCCCCGGAACTGGGCATCCCTGACAAGGCGCCGGACAAGACGGACATCGGTGGTCTTGATCCGGTTAAAAGAGTCCATGTTGAGCTGCGTCAGAGCGCTCACGTAGATCTTGAACTTCAGATTGTCGGGGATAGCTTCGGTCAGTTTGGGGTTCAGGCCGTGGATCCCCTCCACGATGATAGGCTGGTTATAGTTGAGTTTGAGCTTCTCCCCCTCTTTGCGTGTCCCGTTTAAAAAGTCATATTTGGGAAGGGTGACTTCATGCCCTTCCATGAGGAGCAGAAGATGCTCATTGAAAAGAGCAATATCAATGGCCTCCACACATTCAAAATCCATCTCCCCATTTTCATTACGCGGCGTCTCTTTCCAGGGGAGGAAATAGTCGTCCATGCCGATGGCCACAGGCTGGATCCCCCACGTTTTGAGGGATGTGGCCAGCCTTTTGGAAAAGGTCGTCTTTCCGGAAGAGGAGGGCCCGGCGATGAGAATAAGCCGGCTGTGCCCGTCAAGCTTGATGATCTCCTCGGCTATTCCGATGATATGCTTCTCCTGCATGGACTCGGAGACAAGGATCATCTCCCGGTACTTCTCTTCTTCTATGAGCTCGTTGAGGGAGGTCACAAACTCCATGTTCAGGATATCAGCCCAATGTTTGAATTCCTGGTGGATCCGAAAGAGTTTCTTCTGTTCCTGGAAGGGTGCCAAAACCGAATGGTCTCCGATAAGGGGCATCCGGATAATGAGACCGGGAGGATAATAAAGGAGGTCGAAGACCTTGAGATAGGAGGTCGAAGGGACTGTCTTGAAGAGGCCGTAATCGATGGCTTTGTCGTCCAGGGAGACAAGGGACTGGCATTCAAGCTGTTCGAAAAGTTCCAGTTTATCCTCGTCTTTGTCTTTTCTCAGTCTGGAGAGCATCTCTTTTCGGGGGAGGTCCCGGTAGAGGGTGAAGGGAATATCCTCTTCCACCATCTCGTCCATCTTCTCTTTGATCCGGGACACATGCTCCATCTTGAGGATGGGGAAAGAGCGGTCAGAGAGGGTAAAATAGAGGCCGGTGTCGATGGTGTGTTCCACATGGATCTCAGCATGGGGGTACAGGTCCTTTACAGCGGCGGCAAAGAGGAGGATCAAGCTCTTTTCATAGAAGGCATGGCCCTGAGGAGTATCAAGATAGATGGGAGAACAGCCTGTCCCGTCTCCCCCCTCTTCCAGTTCCAGGAGCGAAAAGGGCCTGTTCATCTTTTGGAAACCCACCACACATCCCTCCCGGCTCCATTGTTCGATTAGTTTTTTCATCATGATTCTTCCTCTTCTTTCCTCATCTTTACTGTGAGTAACTTCCCCACTCTGTTTTCAGGTCACGGCGCATAAGAGCGGTGATAACGTCTTCGATATTTTTCCCCTCGTAGATAATAGCATAAAGGCCGTCCATGATGGGCAGTTTCACTCCAAAAGAGCGGCCCAGTTCCACGGCGCTTTTCAGGGTAAAATAGCCTTCTACTACGCCGCCGGCCTTGTCCAGGGCTTCCGTGACGGAACCGGTCCGGGCCAGGAAATGCCCAAAGGAGAAGTTCCGGCTCATGGCATGGGTGCAGGTCAGGATAAAATCGCCGAAACCCGCCAACCCCAAAAAGGTCGTCTCTTTGGCCCCCATTGCCCTCCCCAGACGCATGGTCTCGGCCACGCCCCGGGTGATCACTGCTGCGCGGCTGTTCATCCCCGCCTTGATCCCGTCTATGATCCCGGCCCCGATGGCAATGACATTTTTCAGGGCTCCTGCTATCTCCACGCCCACCAGATCATCATTCCTGTAGACGCGGAAGGTATCGTCACTGAGCAGAGCCTGAAGGTCTCTGGCCCCTTCGCTCTCTTCTCCTGCCAGAACCACCGTCGTATATTTCTCTTCATAGACTTCCCGGGCGAAGGAGGGCCCCGAAAGGGTATAAACAGGGTTCTGAGGCCCTGCCAGGCTCTGCAGGATCTCTGCGGGAAACTCCCCGGTGGTGTTTTCAATGCCCTTGGAGAGGTTCACCAGAGGCCGCCCCGCTTTCAGGGGGATATCCTTCCAGACGTCACGGATAAACTGAACGGGGACAGCATTGATATAAAGGCTGCAATCAGAAAGGCTTTCAAACGAGCTCACAGCTTTTAGCTCGGGATGAAGGATAAGCCCCGGGGCAAAGGCACGGTTTTCGTGATTCTTGTTTATGTCCCGGACGGCCTCTTCTTCGCGGGCCCAGATGAGGACAGACAATCCTTTCTTAGCCAGCCTGTGGGCCATGACACTTCCCCAGATGCCTCCTCCGATGACACAGATCCTATTCATAAAAGGTTCTCCTTGAAGTATGCCTTGCTTTTTGATACACTGCTGCTATGAAAAGCCGTATTTTCATCGTTTTCATCTTAACGATTTTAATCTTTCAATGCAAGCCCAATGTGAGCGGAGTCCGTACCATAGAGTCTCCCCAGATCTATCAGATGGCCTATCCCAACGGTTTCGATGAAGCGGTTTCTGTGGTCCACATGATCCTTGTCCGGGAGGGGTTTACCGCTCTCAGCGATAATCTCTATACACGACAGGAAGAAAACGAAGAAACGGGCCTGTCTGTCCAATTTGAAAAGGGGTTCAGCAAAACTCTCTACTTCTATACAGGAGCCATCGACAATCTGGAATATATCCCCATGACCAAAAGTGAAAAGGAAGAGTGCGACAGGCTCATCACCCGCATAAAGGAAAAGCTCTCAGTCATTGAAAAAACAGAGACAACATCGGCAGGACTCTTTTCAGCCAAAGAGCCTCTGAAGATCCACACATTCCGCCTGGGTGATTTCACCCTGAAACATTTCGACGGCTTCTCCCTCTTCTCCTGCACTATTAAGAATGAAAGCCGGTATCAGTTTCTGAACCTGGGGATCACCTTCCATTTTCAGAACTCATACGGAACGGTAGTGGAGACCAAACAAGTGGTCCTGAACTATCTTGCCCCTTGGCAGAGAAGGTCCATCGACTTCACACTGACAGCCGGTGGGGAGATCACCGACTTCACGGTCAAGACATCTGTCAATTAAAAAAAGCCCGGAAGGGTCTTCCGGGCTTGAACGGCTCAGAACTTCTCGCAGAGAATCTCAAAATAGGCTCTGGGGTGGATACAGGCCGGGCACTTCTCAGGGGGTTCCGTCCCTTCATGGATGTATCCGCAATTCCTGCATTTCCACTGGACTTTCTCCTTTTTCTTAAAGAAAGTCCCCTCTTTTAGCTGGGCAAGAAGAGCCAGATATCGCTCTTCATGATGCTTTTCCACTTTTGCCACATTTCTGAAGAGAGTGGCCACCTCGGGGAATCCCTCTTCTTCAGCAGTTATGGCCGCTTCAGGGTAGAGCTCGGTATGCTCCTCGTTTTCACCGGCGGCGGCAGCCTTGAGGTTTTCCATGGTGGTCCCTTCGATGCCGGCAGGATAGGTGGCTGTGATCTCAGCCATTCCGCCTTCCAGAAAACGGAAGAAGCGTTTGGCATGTTCCAGCTCGTTCTCCGCCGTCTCAGTAAAGATGGCTGCGATCTGTTCGTAGCCCTCTTTTTTGGCGATCTTGGCAAACATGGTGTAGCGGCTCCGCGCCTGAGATTCTCCGGCGAAGGATGCTAAAAGATTCTGCTCAGTCTTTGTCCCTTTAATGCTTTTTCCCATTGTTCCTCCTTTATGGTTGTCGAGACGGGATCTCTTATTCTCGCTGGGCCAGGGCTCGGTCTACCATGAAAAGCCCCTGGGGATGGTTTTCCACGCGTTTGAACATCTCCGCGTTTTCCCGGGCTTTGGCTTCCTCCTCCACCTGCTCTGAGACAAACCATTGCAGCATATTGAGGGTGGCATAATCCTTCTCTTCCGTGGCCAGAGTGACCAGGTTATGGATGGATTCTGTGATGAAGATCTCGTGTTTCAGGGCATCTTCGAAGGCTGACAGCGGAGACTTCCACGTCTGCTCCGGCCCGTCCAGGGATTTGAGATAGACCCGCCCGCCCCTCTCATGGATATGGGCATAGATCTTCATGGCATGCTCAGCCTCCTCTTTGGCCTGGATCTCCATCCAGCGGGCCGCTCCGGGTAGAGACTCCCCTTCCAGGTAAGCGCTCATGGAGAGATAGAGGTAAGCAGAGAAGAACTCTTTATTGATCTGTTCGTTCAAAGCTTCTTCGATCTTTTTCTTCATCATCACTCCTATTCTGTAGCCCAGAGTTTGTGGATGTTGCAATATTCCCTGGCTGTGAACTCATCGCCTTCCATTTCGAAGACCGCTTCGGGCTTCTGTCCCGGTGCGAGATAGGCGCGGCAGCTCTTCTCTCCGGAACGCAGTTCGATCCATTCGATGAAGTGTTTCTCCTCCATGGGGTGAGGGGTACTGCCCACGGTGACTTTGACTTTTCCGTTTCCCATCTTTTCGATGACAGGGACATGTTTTTCTGTAGAAGAGTCAGCTGTCTGTTCTTCCATCCGGGTCATGGGCTGCCCGCAGCAGACAAGTTCTCCGGCTCCGCCGTGAAGAACCTCCACGATATTCCCGCAGATTTCACATTTGTAGATCTCGCTTTTCTTTGCCATTTTGACCTCCTTTGGTTAAAGCTTTTCCTTGACTTCATGTAATCTGTAAAAGTGAGTCTCTTCCATCTTGATCATTTTCTCAAGCAGTGCCGTGTCGCCGAATCCCGTATGGGCCATCCTTTTGTAGAAGAGGATGGTGTCCAGCTCACGCCGGATGGCGAAATCAAGAAGATCCTCGGCTGTCCCGATATGGCCGATCTCAGTAAGGAGCCGGCCGGTATCGAAAAGATACGTCCCTTCCTCAAGGGACGTATCGATCCCTTCCGCCTCACGGCTCTTCAGAGAGAGAAACATCTCTC
>Ga0116151_10001844_pt1 | contig 19772 bp, 16 predicted proteins | sample AD_UKC117_MetaG_FD_89893 | JGI IMG/M metagenome (GOLD analysis project Ga0116151, IMG submission 89893) | Active sludge microbial communities of municipal wastewater-treating anaerobic digesters from Hong Kong - AD_UKC117_MetaG | ecosystem: Engineered > Bioreactor > Anaerobic > Digestate...
GTTGGCGCCGTTCGGCGCGAGGCGCTTGAAGTACTTGACCTCGAGCGGCTCGTAGGTGGGCCAGGGCGGCGTGCCGATGCCGAGCGGAATCGTCAAATCGATCATCTTCATAAGAACCTCCTGTAGATTATAAGAAAGAATCAGACCACGGAGGCACGGAGCCACGGAGTTCCGGAATAGGTAAAGATCCAAGTAATGAAGAGTATTATCATCTTCATCTTTTCTCTCTTCCTATTTTACCGACTCCGTGCCTCCGTGCCTCCGTGGTTCTCTTGTCGGTTACAGCCTCTTCGCGTACTTCTCCGCGAAGGCGACGAGGGCGTCCCGGAACGCGTTCTCGGGCGGCTTGACGAGGCCGGCGCCGACCATGCCGACGCCCGGGTCCTTGTGGGCTATGCCGGTGTTGATAGCCGGCAGTATGCCCGTCTCGACCACCTTGCGCACGTCGATGCCGGTCGGGGTGCCCCTGAAGTCGAGCGCCGGGATGCGGTAATTCTCGCTCTCGGCGTCCGTTATCTCGTACATCCGCATCGTCACTTCGATCGCGTCCTTAGGCGAGCCGCCGACGAATTTGACTATGGCCGGGGCGGCCGCCATCGCGAAGCCGCCGATGCCGGAGGTCTCGGTGATGACGGAGTCGCCGATATCGCGGGACGCGTGCTCGGGGCCGAAGCCGGGCAGGTACAGGCCGTCGATGACGCCGGCAGGGCCGGTGAACCAGCGACCGGGCAGGCCGGACAGCTTGATACCGAATTCGGTCCCGTTGCGGGCCATCGTCGTAATGATCGTCGAGCCCTCGATGCCCGCCGCCGCGTCGACCGTGCACTTCGCGCTCGGCATGGTCAGGTTCAGGAAGAAGTGGTCGTTGGCGTTCAGGAAGGCGAGCGCCCTCGATAGCTTCTCCTTGGGGTAGTCGAGCATGACGATGTGTGGCGCCAGCTCACGGATGATGATCGAGGTGCCGGCGCGGTTGCGGTTGTGGCCCTCGTCGCCCATCTGCAGTATCTGGGCGATCACGCTCTTCATGTCGATGGGGCCGTGGAGCGCCAGGGCCTTCGATAGGATCGGCGCGAGCTCGTCGCGCATCCATGTCAGGCGGTCTATGACCTCGGAGGAGTACGCGCCGTAGCGGAGCACCTTGCCCAGGCCCTCGTTGAGGGTGCAGTAGGCCTTATTGCCGAAGGCCTTGTTCTCGAGTATCCAGACGGGCATGTTCGCGGTCATGATGCCGGCCATCGGGCCGACCGCGTCGTGGTGGTGACAGGGGTCGAAGCGGATCTTGCCGGAAGCGGCGAGCTTCTCGGCCTCCTCGGGCGTCTTGGCCAGGCCCTCGAACAGCAGGCCGCCGATCACGGCGCCGCGCATAGGGCCGCACATCCTGTCCCAGGTAACCGGGGGGCCGGCGTGCAGGATGAGGTTCGGCTCCATGCCCGGCACGACGTCCTTGGCGACGCCGATGCCGATGACGGTAGGCTCTGCGGCCAGTATGCGGCGCACGGCCTCGGCGTTAGCCTTCTCGACGTCGACCTTCGTCCCCGCGGCGATGGCGTCCAGGGCGGCTATGGCCTTGACGTCGCCGCCGGCCGGCGGCCGCCAGTCGACCTGGATGGCCTTGGCGCCCTCGCGGTCGAGGTTGGCCGCGAAGGAGTCGAGGCCCAGGTTAATCGCGCGCAGTTCGGCGTTGAATAAGGCTAGTACTGGCTTGGCGTTCATCGGGCGCCTCCTTTCGCGGCGATCCTGGCTATCTCGACGGCGACGAGGGCCGCTCGGTAGTTGGACGGCATCACGACGACGCCCTCGGCCTCGAGGGCCGCTACCTGCCCGGAGTAGCCCTGCGGGTCGGCGGGCGTGCCGGTTACCGAGGCGATAACCGGCAGGTAGCCGCCTCGGGCGGCGGCCGCGGCCTTGGCCGCGCGTATCGCCGGGACGCAGGCGCCGGCCGGGTCGTCGTGCGAGCCGTAGCCGAGCACCACGTCGATCAGGACGACCGCGGTCTCGGGATCGGAGCCTTCCTTCTCGAGGCGCTCGGCCCTGGCTGCCGGGTCGATCATCGGGTGGGGCTTGCCGGCGGTGAAGTAGTCGTCGCCCAGGTCGATGACCGCGTGGCCCTCGGTCCGCAGCGGATCGGCCATCGTCCAGGCCGGGTCGGTCTGGTTGTTCGACCTGACTCCGCCCAGGGCGGCGTGGGCCAGGAAGAGGGCCTCGTCGCATAGCGTGCCGCCGGTATAGAGGCCGCGCAGGAAGCGCTGGCCCTCGCCGAGCCGTTCCGCCTCGGCGACCGCGATCGCCTCGATGGCCCGCTTGCTCGGCCTGTTGTAGCGGTCGTTGCCTGAATCGTCGCGGATACGGGTCCTCGCCGTCGCGGGATCGTTCGATCCGTCCGCGAGCAGGGTCGCGAGCAGGGCGGCTTCTTCCAGGTCGGACGCGTAGGCTATGGTAGCCTCGTCGGCCGGGACCGGCGCGCCGAGGAAATAGGCCACGGCCGGCTTACCCGACGCGCGCAGCGCCGCGACGACCTTGGCGGCGACCTCCGGGGCCGGCGGCTTGCCGACGACCAGGATCACGCGCGTGGCGGGATCGGCCGCGAGCGCCTCGATGGCCAGCAGGCTGGTCATGCCGCCTACGGCCGCGTTCTTCATGTCGCGGCCGCCGGTGCCTATGGCCTGGCTGATTCCTGAACCGTAGCGGTCTATCAGGCAGGTGGTCTCCTGGAGTCCCGTGCCCGAGGCCGCTACCACGCCGATCGGCCCGCGCCTGACCACGTTGGCGAAGCACAGCGGCTTGCCGTTGACGATCGCCGTGCCGCAGTCCGGGCCCATCATCAGGAGCCCCTTCGAGACCGCCAGCTTCTTGAGGGCTATCTCGTCTTCCAGCGAGACGTTGTCCGAGAACACCATCGTGTGCAGGCCGGCCTCGAGCGCCTTCCTGGCTTCCCTGGCGGCGTAGGCGCCCGGTACGGATATCACCGCGACGTTGGCGTCGGGATCGCGCGCCAGGGCGGCGGAGAGCGAGCCTACCTTGGCCACGCCGCCCGCGGCCTCGGCGGCCTTCTTTTTCGTAAGCGACTCGAAGGCTTCCTTTACCGCGGCTTCGGCGGCCTGGTCGCCCTCCGCGTCTACGGCGACGACGAGGTCGTTCGGGCCGAGGCCGTCCAGTTCAGCCGACGGGAAGCCCATGTCGCCGAGGAGCTCGACGTTCATCGGCGTGGCCATCGCGACGATGGCGTCGCGTACGCCCGCTATGCCCTTGAGGCCGCGCGTCGCGAGCATGAGGAACACGGAGTCGTAGTAGGCGCCGCGCTTGACAGTAATTCGTTTCATCGCATCACCGGATCCTTCCGTTCATATCATAGCGCATCGCCGTATTTAGGGCGATGCCTTAACGCCTCCACGAAGCCGGCCAACGCGTCGCGGCCGGAGCTGGCGCCCTTGCCTAGGGCGGCCCGGACCGCCCCGCGCAGCCCGGCGGCGGTTCCGCCGAGGGATCGGCCGGCGCCGACGAGCTCCTGGGCCAGGTCGGCCAGGTAGGCCGGCGGCGCGCCGGCCAGGGCTCCGGCCAGCAGCGCCCGCCCGGCCGGCGTCGTCCGCCCGAGGGCCGTGGCTAGCGCGGCCCTGAGCTCCGGCCAGGCCTCCCCTGGCCCGCCGGCCAACAGGTCCCCGGCGGCCAGGTACCCGGCCAGCCAGTCGTCTCCGGCCGGCGTCGAGCCGGGCCCGAAGCCGACGATGTTCGCCGGGAACGACTCGTCGCCCCGCAGCCGGGCGAAGGCGGCCGCGAAGGGCCCGCCGCCGTGGACGCTCACCTCGTCGGCCGGCCCTTCGGCGACCGTCGCGGCTATCGCGTCGGCCGCCGCCGCGAGCGCGGCCCGATCCCAATCGGCGGCGAGGCTCGCCGCCGCTTTCGCCAGCCCGGGGCGGGGGTCCCAGCGCGTCGCTCCGTCCGCCGGGACCGCGAGCGGGTCGACGCCGCCGGCCGAGAGCGTAAGCGCGGCCTCGTCGAGCCGGACGGAGGCCGCGGCGCCGCCGCCGGCCGAGGCCTCGAGGGCGGCGGCCCTGAAATCTGCGAATCCGCCGTCGAGCAGTATCGCCCGGGCGTCCATATCGCGGACGTCCCCGATTATCGCCACGGCGGCGCCGTCGGCGTGGATCAGGGCCACGGCCCTCGACGCGACCCACGCCAGGGACGCCGTCCAGGGCGCCCGCGGCGCGAGGCAGCCTATAGCGCCCACCGTCATCGTCATGCTCCTCGCCAGAAGAAGAGGGCCGCCCCGGAAGGGGCGGCCCGTGTCATCGTCCCCTCAGGAATGCGTCAGTCGCAGTCCGCCTTCGTGACGTCCTTCGGCCTGAGTATCAGGTTGAGGACTATGCCGAAGATCGCGGCGAGGCCGAGGCCGGACAGCTTAACGTTCCCGATGGCGAAGCTAGCGCCGCCGAGGCCGAGCACCAGCATCGTCGCCGTGATGATAAGCAGCTTGGAGTTGCCGAGGTTGAGCCTGGCGTCGACCATGTTCTTGATGCCGATCGACGAGATCATGCCGAACAGCAGGATCGAGATGCCGCCGATGACCGGGCCCGGTATGGTGCCGATCAGCGCGGTGAACTTCGGGATCATCGCGAGCACGATAGCGAAGCACGCGGCGATGCGCATGACGACCGGGTTGCGAACGCCGGTAAGGGCGACGGCGCCGGTGTTCTCGGAATAGGTCGTGTTGGCCGGGCCGCCGATGAGGGCGGACAGCGAGGTCGCGAGGCCGTCGCCGATCAGCGTGCGGTGGATGCCCGGGTCCTTGATGAAGTCCTTGCCGACCACGTTGCCGATGGCGAGGACGTCGCCGAAGTGCTCTACCATCGTGACGATGGCGATGGGCAGCATGATCGTGATGCCCTCGACCGAGAACTTGGGCAGCGTGAATTTCGGTATGCCTATCCAGGCGGCTTCCCTTACCGAGCCGAAGTCGACGATGCCGATGATGATCGCGAGCAGGTATCCGGCCACCAGCGCTATCAGCACCGGCAGGTTGGACAGGAACTTCCAACCGAATTTCGGGAACGCCACCTTGACGAAGATGCCTACCGCGAAGGTGAACAGGGCTACCAGCCAGCAGCCGTTGCCGCCGATGGCCTCGGCGATCGCCGGGGAGTTCGTACCGTTGGCGTTCTGGATCGCTACCGGGGCCAGGATGAGACCGATCAGGATGATCATCGGGCCGGTGACCTGCGGCGGCAGGATCTTGTGCAGGTTGTCGTACGGGACGAATTTGAAGATGATCGCGACCACCACGTACAGGAGGCCCGCGACGACGATGCCGCCGAGCGCGTATGGCAGGCCCTGGCTGGCGCCGACCGCGACGATGCCCGGGATGAACGCGAAGGAGCTGCCGAGGAACACCGGCACCTTGAATTTAGTGACGATGTGGAACAGCCAGGTACCTACGCCGGCCGCGAACAGCGTCACGCCCACGTCGAGGCCAGTCAAGATAGGCACGAGCACGGTCGCCCCGAACATGACGAACGTGTGCTGGAGCCCCATCACGACGTTCCTGCCGGTCAGATCTTTTTCTTTATCCACGGCCTACTCCTTCCGCGGGCGGCGTTCTCGGCCCTCCGCCCGCGCTCTATCGGCGGTAGCCTCCCCAGCGGCCGACGGCCGCCTTCCGGGGGGCCCCGCGACGGTCGCCCATAGGGCTGACCGGTCGGTCCCGTACGGTCGCCTCAGTTCCTCTGCCTCGCCTCCGGCGCTGAGCGGCACGAGCCTATCGGCGACTTGGTGATCCAGTTGTCGATAGGCTCCTTGTCGCGTATCGCGCGCCAGACGTCCTCGAAGCGCATCGGCATGTGCGTGATCTCGGCGCCGGTCGCCTTCTGGATCGCGTTGCCGAGCGCCGCGGCCACCGATATCATCGAGTGCTCGCCGACGCCGCGCGCCCCGTAGGGGCCGTCCACCTGCGGCGTCTCGACGACGGCGCACTCCACCTCGAGCGGCAGGTCCTTGGCCGTCGGTATCTTGTTGTCGGTGAACGACGGGTTGAGCAGCCGGCCCTGCTGGTCGTAGATGTAGCCCTCGCAGATCGCGGTGCCCAGGCCCTGCATCATGCCGCCTATCGCCTGCCCCCGGACGATGTCCGGGTTGATCGCGCGGCCGACGTCGTAGATGCTCGCTATCTTGAGCACGCGGTACTCGCCGGTCTCCTCGTTCACCTCGACGACCATGCCGTGGGCGCCGAAGGTCCAGTCGAGCGCCGGGTTGCCCTCTCCGGTCTCCTTGTTCAGGTTGGACAGGCCCTGGGCTATGTAGCGGCCGACGCCGATTAGCGGCCCGCCGACGCCCGACCCGTTCGGCAGCGCGAAGCCGACCGCCATCGACGCGAAGCTGACGCCCTGGTCGGCGCGGTGCCTGACGAAGACCCTGGCCCCGTCGTGGTCCAGGTCGCGCGGGTTGGCGTGGAGCACCTCGGCGGCCACCGCGTAGGCGTTCTTGAGCAGGTCCTCGGCGGCCAGGATCGCCGCGTTGCCCGACAGCAACAGTCCCTTGGAGGCGACCGTCTGCCAGTCGTAGGGGTCTCGGTCGGTATCGTTCTCGAAGGCTACCTTGATCTTCTCGATCGGGAAACCGAGCCGCTCCGCGACGATCTGCCGTATCGAGGCGTAGGTTCCCTGGCCGTAGTCGGTCAGGGCCAGGTTGACGAGGACCGAGCCGTCCTCGTTCATCTTGAGCACGACCGCGGTCGCCGTGTACGACGGCATCGCCGGCGCCTTCTGGAGCGCCGCGACGCCCTTGCCTATCTTCCAGCCGGTCGCCTTCTCGCGGGCCTTCTCGGCGTCGCTCAGGCGGCCGTAGCCTATGCGGCGCGCCGCCTCCTCGATGCACTTGACCACGTTGCCGGTGTGCTCGACGATCTTCTCCCCGGTCAGGGTGACCGAGCCGGGCCTGAGCGCGTTCTTGAGCCTGAACTCGAGCGGGTCCATGCCGATAGCGGTCGCGACCAGCTCCATGTGGCGCTCGATGGCCCAGTGGAACTCGACGTGGCCGAAGCCGCGGTACGCGGTGCCGTAGGGCTTGTTCGTATAGATCGTGTACGCGTCGATCCAGGCGTTCGGTATCTCGTAGGACCCGGAGGCCGAGTAGCCGGACGCCCTCGTTACGTTGACGGCGTAGTCCGCGTAGGCGCCGGAGTCCCAGTACATCGTCATGTGCTGGGCCAGGATCCTGCCCTCGGCCGAGACGCCGGTCTTGATGCGGTAGGTTAGCGCCGAGCGGCAGGGCAGGAGGCTGAATTCCTCCTCGCGGCTGGCCTGGAACTTGACCGGCTTGCCGCCGGCCTTGCGCGACAGCACCGCGCAGAGCGGCTCGACGCCGATGCCCGCCTTGCCGCCGAAGCCGCCGCCGACGTAGGGGATCTGCACGCGCACGTTTATGTGCGGCAGCCCGAAGGCGTGGCAGAACAGGTTGCGCACGGTGAACGGCGACTGGGCGCTCGTCCAGATCGACACCTTGTCGCCCCGGCCCCATTGCACGATGGCCACGTGGGTCTCCATCGGCACGTGCTGCACCGACGGGCAGGAATACTCGCGCTCGACGACGTAGGCCGACTCGGCGAAGCCCCGCTCGACGTCGCCCTTGCGCAGCTTCGTATGGTTGGCGATGTTCGTGCCCGGCTTGGGCGTGAAGACGGCCTCGATGTACGAGTACGAGCCGAGGTCCGGGTGGACGAGCGGCGCGTCGGGCTTGAGAGCGTCCATATGGTGGAGCACCGGGGGCAACGGCTCGTAGTCGACCTCGATCGCCTCGACCGCGGCCCTGGCCTGCTCGAGGGTCTCGGCGGCGACCGCCGCCACGGCCTCGCCGTAATGCCTGACCTCGCCCTTGGCCAGGATGTACTTGTCGACGATATACAGGCCGATGTGGTAGTCGAGCTCGTCTCCGGTGACGATGGCGCGTACTCCCGGCATCGCGGCCGCCTTGGAGACGTCGATGCCCTTGATGCGCGCGCGCGCGTGGGGGCTCTTCTTGAGCTGCACGTGGAGCATGCCGGGAAGCTCCATGTCGCTGACGAAGGTCGCCTCGCCGGTGAGCTTCTCGACCATGTCCGGCCGGCCCGCCTTCTTGCCGACGTACTCGAGGTCGTCGGGGCTTATATCGTCAAACATGCTCGAGCTCTCCCTTCTTCTCGGGGCTGCCGGTCAGGTCGAGCACGGCCTCGACTATCTGGGTATAGCCGGTGCATCGGCAGAAGTTGCCCTCGATGGCCTCCTTGACCTGGTCGGCGCTCGGCTTCGGGTGCTCTGAGAGCAGCTCCTTGACCGACATCACCATGCCGGCGGTGCAGAAGCCGCACTGCACGGCGTGGTTGCGCTCGAAGGCCTTCTGTATGTCCGACAGCGACGGGCCGTCGGCCTCGCCCTCGATGGTCCGTATCGTCGCCCCGTCCGCCTCGACCGCGAGCACCATGCACGAGTTGACCGCGCGCCCGTTCATGATCACGGTGCACGCGCCGCACTCGCCCATGCCGCAGCCTTCCTTGGTGCCCATGAGGCCGAGATCCTCGCGCAGGAAGCGGAGCAGCGTCCTGTGCTCGGCGCAGTCGCGCTCGTACGCGAGCCCGTTGACCGTTAGCTGTATCCTCATGTCACTTAACCTCCGTGAACAGGCGCCGGGCGTAGACGCCTATCATGTGCTCGCGGTACTCCTTGGTCCCGCGCACGTCGCTGATCGGCGATACCGACGCGAGCACCTTGCGCGCGGCCTCGTCCGCCGAGTCCTTCTCCGTTACCGAGTCGACGAGGACCGGCGTCGGGGCGGCCGAGCTGACCGCGAAGCGCAGCTCGCCGTCGCGCCTGGTCATGAGCACGCCGACGATGCCGAGGTCGTGGCCGGCTATGCGCTTGAGCTTGAGGTAGCGGCCGCGCGCCCCGGCCGACTCGGCCGGCACGACTATGGCGGATAGGAATTCGCCGGGGGCCAGCACCGTCTTCTTGACGCCGGCGAAGAACTGCGAGAACGGCACGACCCGCTCGCCGGTCGCAGAGCGTATGACGGCCTTCGCGCCGAGGCACAGCAGGGCGGGCGCCATGTCCGAGCAGGGCGACGCGTTGACCACGTTGCCGGCCACGGTCGCGCGGTTGCGTATCTGATGGCTGGCGAGCTCGTGCGCGCAGTCGCAGAGCGCCGGATAGCGCTCCCGCGCGTCCTTCGACCGCAGGATGTCGTTGACGGTGACCGCCGGGCCGATCGAGAGGCCGTCGGCGCCGTACGACAGCCTGTCCGCTCCGCTATACTTCTTCAGGTCGATGACGACCTTCGGCTTCAAGACGCCGTTGCGTATGCTCGGGATGAGGTCGGTCCCTCCCGCCAATAGCTTGCCGTCGTCCTTATGGCCGTCGAGCACGGCGGCTAATTCAGCCGCCGTCCTCGGGGCCAGGTACCTGAACTCGTAGACCATGTGTGCTGCCTTTCACGCGTACCTATGAAACAAAAACCCGGATCGTTCGAACCGGGCTTCCTGTAAGGAAATACTACTAGCTTGCCTTAAGTTAAGACACCGTTCTACTAAGGTGTCAAGGAAAATGTACCCCGGCGTCGGCTTGTGGTCGATACGGTTTCATGAGACAATCGGCCCGATGGTCTCGTTCCCTATCGATACCGAGGGCGGTCCGCAGGTCGTCCTGGAGCTCATCTACCGCCTCAAGGTCAAGGACGTGATGAAGCGCGACGTCATAACCGCCTCCGCCTCGTCGAGCCTGCGGGACATCCAGCTCTCGATGCGCGACCGCGGCATCACCGGCGTGCCGATCGTCGACGGCGACAGGCTGCTCGGCATCGTGTCCATCGGGGACATCATCCAGGCCCTTGACGGCGGCTGGATACACGAGCTGGCGGCCGACCGCATGAGCACCGCGATCATCGTGCTCGAGGACGACATGCCGCTGTCGTTCGCCATCACCTATTTCAACCGCTACGGGTACCGGCGCTTCCCCGTGCTCGATAAGCACGCCTCGCTGGTCGGCATCGTCACCGCGGCGGACGTGCTGCGCGCGCTGCTCATCGAGATGAACCGCGAGGTGGAGAAGCTCGAGGAGGGCCTGGCCGGCCGGGCGGCCGCGGCGAGGGACGCCGCGGTACCGGCGGCGTCCGGGGACGCGGGCGAGGCGGGCCTGACGATGAGCTTCGTCTCGCGGCGCTTCGATTTCGAGAACGCGGGCAAGGCCTCCGCCGAGCTCAAGAAGGCCCTCAGGGGGCTCGGCGTCGACGCGGCGTCCATACGCCGGGCGGCCATCGTCAGCTACGAGCTGGAGATGAACCAGGTCATACATTCCGACGGAGGCGTCATGGAATTCTCCGTGGCGCCCGGCTCTGTCAGGATAGTCGCGCGGGACGAGGGGCCGGGCATCGCCGACGTCGAGGCCGCGCTGACCGAGGGATTCTCCACCGCCAACGAGTGGATACGCTCGCTCGGCTTCGGCGCCGGCCTGGGCCTGCCGAACGCCAAGCGATCGTCGGACCGATTCGAGCTTTCGTCGAGGGCGGGCGCGGGAACGACCGTGCTCGCCGTCATTACGTACCAGGAGAGATCATGAAGGTAAGCGATCTATCGACCCGCCTCGGCTTCGAGGCGATCTGCGCGCCGGCGGGGGACGCCGACGTCACCGACGGCTACGCGTCGGACCTCTTGTCCGACGTCATGGCCAAGGCCGGGGACGGCTCGGTGCTCATCACCATCCAGGCGCATAAGAATACCGTCGCGGTCGCCTCGCTGATAGGCATCCCCGCGGTCATCATCTGCAACGACCGCCCGGTGCCGAGCGACATGATCGAGGCCGCCGAGGCCGAGGGTGTCGCGCTGCTCCGGACGCCTAAGACGCAGTTCGAGGTCGCCGGGACGCTCTATCCGGAGCTACGGGGCTAGGCGGGACCCGGGGCCTCGGCATGCTCGTCGCCTGCGACTTCCATAACCACTCGTGCCTATCGCCGTGCGGCAGCCTGGAGCAGTCGCCGTCCGTCCTCGCCAGGCTGGCCCGCGAGCGCGGCCTCGGCCTCGTCGCGCTGACCGACCACAATAGCGCCCTCAATACCCCGGCCTTCGCGGAGCGCGCCGCGGCCGAGGGCGTCGCGGCGCTCTACGGGATAGAGGCGACGAGCGCCGAGGAGGTGCACGTGCTCTGCCTGTTCTCCGAGGTGCGCGCGGCCCTCGATTTCGGCCGCTTCCTGGAGGAGCGATTGCCTCGGCTCGCCTACGATCCTGATAAGCTCGGCGACCAGGTGGTGGTCGACGCAGACGAGAACGTGCTGGACCTGCCCCAGCTGTACTTCGGGGCCGCCCTCGAGCTCGATTACGGGGAGCTGTGCGAGTCGGCGGCCGAGCGGGGCGCCCTCGTCGTCCCGGCGCACATCGACCGCCCGATGTTCGGCGCTATATCGCAGCTCGGCTTCCTGCCCGACGGCCCCTACGCGGCGGTCGAGGCGGTCAGGCCGTTGCCCGACGGCGCGGCCAGGGGATACGCGGTCATAACCGGCTCGGATGCCCATTATCCGGAGCACGTGGCGCGGCGTCCGTTCGGGCTCGAGCTCGCCGACGGCTGGGACTCAGGCGGCGAGGTGGACCTGGAGGCCGTCCGCGCCGCGCTGGTCGAGGGGCGGGTGCGCCTGCCGTTCGCCACGTGAGGCCGGCCGCGCTTGCGGCTATCTTCCTCCTCGCGCTCGGGCCTTGCGCCGGCCGTCCGGCCGCGCTCGGCGCCGCCGACGTCGACGACGCCGCGGTACCGACGGCCCCTCCGCCGCGCGTCGCCGGCAGCGAGGCCGACTATACCCTCGTCCTGGCCGGCGACGAGGCGTCGCTGTCGGACCGACTGCTCGTGCACGTCGAGGGGCCGAAGGGCCTGCCCCTGACGGCGTTCGGCGCCGAGCCGGATAGGACGCTGTTCTCGCGGCTGCCCGAGAGCGGCAGGCGCGGCGTCGGGAGCGCCCTGAGCGAGGACCCGCTCGCCTCGTCGACCCTGTGGCTATGCTTCAGGCTCGATAACCGCTCGCGCGGAGCGGCGTTGACCATCGTCGTCGACGGAGCCGGTTTCAGGCCCCTTTCGATGGTGATCGTGGATGGCGACGGCCGGATCCAGCATTACGGCGGCGAGGCGCTCGATTCCATGCGCATAGAGTCGAGCCTGGCCGACCTGTCGGCGTACGCGCTAAGCGTGCCGCCGGAATCGGAGAGGACCGTCTACCTGCGCCTGCCCGCGGGCTCCCGCTTCGGGCCGGGCGTCGGCGTCTGGTCGCACGGTGCCTTCATGGAGCGCTCGGAAGCCAGGCTCGCGCTCATGAACGGCATAGCCGGATTCGCCGCGGCCGTCTGCGCTATCTACCTGCTCCTATCATCCCGTCATTGGCCCTCGGCTTACACGGGCCTCTCGCGGCGCGCCGACCGGGCGCTTTCCTACGCCATGCCGATCCTCGCCTGCGCGTCGGTGCTGCTCGGCCGGACCGGCGGCGTTACGACGCTGGCCTCCATCGGCGGCGGGGCCAGGTACGCCCTCGCCCTGGCCCTCGGCGCCGCGGCGGCGGCGACGGAGTGCGTCCTGGCGGCTCGGCGGACCTCCGCGTCGCGGTCGGACGGCGGGCTCGACTCGCGCCGGGTCGCCGCGGTCATGGCGACGAGGGCCGCGGCCGCCCTGGCCTTCGCCTCCGCGGCGGCTTTCGGCCCGCTGTCCGTCGCCTCGCTGGCGCTTCCGGCCTGGCTGACCCTTACCGTCAGCCTGGCCGCAGGCTCGAGGCTCTCGTCCATCGCCGGCAGCTCGCGCGCCTCGCACGTCGAGTCGAAGCGGCTCCTGGCTAGGCTCGAATCGGAGACGAGGGGCGGCATCGACTTCATGACGGCGACCGCGGCCGCGCTCCGCGGGCCTCTCCACGGCATGATCGGCATGCTCGAGGACTTGGACGCCTTGGTCCAGGACGCGCCGCGATCGGCCCGGGCTTCGTCGGACCTCGCGTTCGCGCGGGCCGAGGCCGCGCGCCTCGATATACTCGTGTCGAATATCCTCAGCTATTCGGGCATGGGGCCGTCCAGGCTCGCGGCCGAGAACGTCGACCTGGCGTCGGTGGCCAGGTCGGCGGCGAGCCTCCTGCGCGTATCCATCGCCGGCAAGGGCGTCCGCGTCGCCGTCGACGCGCCTGTCGTCGAGATCCGCGGAGACATAGGCGTGTCCCACCGGCTGCTCTATACGGCGATGAGCCACGCCTCGAGGGTAGCCGGCGCGTCGACGGTCAGGGTCACGGCGTCGTCCGACGAGAGCAGGGTCAGGGTCCTCGTCCAGGACGACGGCGCGGCGCTGGCCTCGCCGTCGGGGGCCGTCGTCGACAAGGGCGCGTTCAGCCAGGAACGCCTAGAGCTCGATATCGACTCGATCGTGCTGGGCCGGCTGGCCGGCCTGCTCGGCGGCTCCTACCGCATCGAGCGGCGGGCCGGCATGAACGTACGCGTGTTCGACCTGCCCCGGCAGGCTCCGTTCGGCGAGTCCGTCACGGGGCCGCGCGCCCTATCGGAGTTCCCGTCCGCGGCGGAAGCGGACTGCGACGGCCATGGCGAGCCGGCGCGCCCGGCCGGGCGGGTCCTCGTCGCGGGCAACGAGCCGGTAGCCCTCCTGTCGATCAAGCGCAGGCTCGAGTCCTCGGGCTGGTCGGTCCGCGCTACCGTGTCGTCCGCCGACGCGCTCGAGATGGCGCTCGGGAAGCCCGCTCCGTCGGCCCAGGCCTCCGACGGCCAGCCCTACGACATCGTCATCATAGACTCGTCGATGCCCGGCATGAGCGGCTTCGAGTTCTGCGAGTCGGTGCGCCGCGGTAAGTCGCCCGAGGCGCTCCCGATCATCCTGCTGCTCGAGCCGGGCCGGGTCGACGAGGTGGAGCGGGCCTTCCGCGCCGGCGCGAACGACTATATCGTCCGCCCGGCCTCGGGCATCGAGCTGGCCGCCAGGGTCAAGACCCTCGTCGACCTGTCGTCGAGCGTCAGGCGGGAGCTGAGGCATGCCACCCGCCTGGCCGAATTCGACAAGTACCGGACCCTGGCGATGCTGTCGGCCGGCGTCGCGCACGAGATCAATACCCCGAATAACGCGGTGCTGCGTACCGTGCCCATGCTCAAGGAGATCTGGAACGGCATCGAGCCGGTCGTCGAGCGCCTGAGCCGCGAGGAGGACGGCTTCAGCCTGGGCGGCTTCGGGTACGACGACCTGAGGCGCGACGTGCCCGACATGCTCAACGACCTCTATATGGGCGCCCAGGACATAAAGAAGATAGTCGAGGGGCTCAAGGACTACGCCAGGTCCCCGTCGGAGAGCTCCAGCCTGGCGATCGTCGACGCGAACGAGGCCATCCTCTACGCCGCGCGCCTGCTCAAGCATACGATCGCCGTGTCCACCGACCGCTTCTCGATGACGCTGGCCGATAGCCTGCCCAAGGTCAAGGCCGACAGGCTCAAGCTGACCCAGGTGATCGTCAACGCGCTCGAGAACGCCCTCCAGGCCATCTCGGGCAGGTCGGACGGCGTCTCCGTGAGCAGCGAGTCGGTCGACGACCCGGAGCTCGGCCGCTCGGTCGCTATACGCATCGCCGACGAGGGCGTCGGCATGGAGCCGGAGGTCTTGGCCTCGGTCTTCTCGCCGTTCTTCACCACGAAGCGCGACCGCGGCGGCTCGGGGCTCGGCATGCCGGTCGCCCTCGGCCTGGTCCAGGACATGCGCGGCACCATCGATATACAATCGGAGAGGGGAGCCGGCACTACCGTGACGATACGCATCCCGGTATGGCAAGGCGCGGAGGGCTGACCATCATGGACGAGAAACGCGGTTCCGTTATAGTCGTCGACGACGACGTGGGGGTGCTCCGGAGGCTGGATCGCCTGCTGCGCTTCGAGGGCTACGGCGAGGTGATCATGTGCGAGCGGGCCGACGACGCCTGGCCGGCGCTGCGCTCGTCGCGGCCGGTGGCCATGATACTCGACCTGATGATGCCCGGCGTCGACGGCTACGCGACCCTCGAGCGCATGAGGACCGAGCGGCCCGACGTACCGGTCATCGTCGCCACCGCGATCGACGACCTGGATACCGTCGTCCGCTGCATGAAGGCGGGCGCCTTCGACTACGTGCCCAAGTCGGCCGAGACCTCGAGGCTGCTGGCGAGCCTCGAGCACGCCGCGATGATAGGCAGGCTGCTCGACGACAACAAGGCCCTGCGCGACAGCCTGCTCCAGGACGACCGCAGCTCCCTCGGCTTCTTCGAGGGCATCATCACGCGCAACAAGAAGATGACAGACATCTTCAGGTACCTGGCGGCGATCGCCAAGAGCGACAAGCCGATACTGATCTGCGGCGAGTCCGGCACCGGCAAGGAGCTGTTCGCGTCGGCGGCCCACGCCGCCTCCGGACGCTCGGGAGAGCTCGTGACGGTCAATATAGCCGGCCTGGACGACGCGATGTTCAGCGATACGCTGTTCGGGCACAAGCGCGGGGCCTTCACCGGCGCCGATACCGACAGGCTCGGCCTGATCGAGCGGGCCAAGGGCGGCACGCTGTTCCTCGACGAGATAGGCGACCTGCCGCAGCAGAGCCAGGTCAAGCTGCTACGGCTGATAGAGCAGCGCAGGTACTACCCGCTCGGCGCCGACATGACCCGCTCGTCCGACGCACTGATCGTCGCCGCGACCAACCGCGACCTCGAGCGGGCCTGCGCCGAGGGCTCGTTCAGGCCGGACCTGTACTTCAGGCTGGAGACGCACCTGGTACGCCTGCCCCCGCTCCGCGAGCGCCGCGACGACCTGCCGCCGCTGGTCGAGGCCTTCGTCGCTAGGGCCGCCGAGAAATTCGGCAAGCCGGCGCCGGGCGTGCCGGCCGAGCTCTACGACCTGCTCGGCGCCTACGATTTCCCCGGCAACGTGCGCGAGCTCGAGTCTATGGTGCACGACGCCGTCGGTCGGGCCGACGGCAGGACGCTGTCGCTCGATTCGTTTCGGCGCCGGGTGTTCAAGCCGGGAGCGCGGCCGGTCGCCGCGTCTCCGGTCGCCAAGAACGTGTTCTCCGCGCTGACCACCCTGCCGACCATCCGCGAGGCCTCCGACGCGCTGATCGAGGAGGCCCTGGCGCGCTCGGGCGGCAATCAGGGCGTAGCCGCCGGCCTCTTGGGCCTGTCCAGGACGGCCTTGAACCGTCGCATCAAGCTCCGCGTCGAGGAAGACGCCTGAGCCGGATCTCGGGCGGGCAGTAGCGTCTTGGATCCTGCCTATCGTCGCCTCCGACTCGAATCGCCGAACCTATGGGGTGTGCAAAATTCGACATGAATAAAATTCCTTGCATTGCTAGTAAGTCGTTATTTAAAAACAAGATATAAGTCGAATAGCTATCTCTTGCCGCCTGTCAACGCAATAATTCGACAACATTGTCGCTACGTCAATAGTTGTCGAAAAGATAATTTCTTTAATTATAATGAAATAGAATCATCGAAGCCGATCTCGGCATTGGCACGTTTCTTGCACTATAGGAATGTGGTTGGTTGTATCCCGAGCCATGTAAAAATAGATAGGTAAACAAGTGATGTATACAAGTCGAGTTAAAAAATCGGGATGATGTAAATATCGTGCATCCGAGATAGCGGAGCGTCAGGGCCGACGTTCCGCTTTTTTTTTACTCCGGGGCCGGCGCAACCTCGCCGGGCGGCCGCGGTCGAACATGGCAAGGACGCGGCGCTCGACGCCGTCCCCGAAAGGTCGCTCATGTCAGATCGCGCATATTCAGCTCCAGCAGCATCCCCCGCCCGCTATCCGCTCGGCGAGGAAATCGCCAATGCCATTACGCACGGCGTCTGGGCCCTCCTGTCCGTGGCCGGGCTCGTCGTGCTTATCGTATCGGCCGCGACGCGCGGAGACGCGTGGCACGTCGTCTCGTTCACCATATTCGGCGCCAGCGCCGTCGTGCTATTCACCATGTCGACGATATACCACGCCGTCGCCGCCCCGAGGGCCAAGAAGGTCCTCCGGGTCATCGATCACTCGTCGGTTTACCTCCTGATTGCCGGTACCTACACGCCGTTCGCGCTGACCGCCCTGAGGCCGACGATAGGGTGGGTCGTGTTCGGCGTCATCTGGGGCGCCGCCGCCCTCGGCATAGCGCTCAAGCCCTTCCTGACAGGCAAGATGAAGTTCGTGTCGACCGCGGCCTACGTGCTGATGGGATGGATCATCGTCTTCGCGTGGAAGCCGCTCGCGGCGGCCGTCGACGCCTCCGTCCTGCGGTATCTCGTCGCCGGAGGCGTCGCCTATACGGTCGGAGCGGCCTTCTACCTGCTCAAGCGGCGGTGCTGGACCCATCCGGCGTGGCACCTATTCGTCGGCGCCGGCGCCACGCTCCATTTCTTCGCGGTGCTGGCGCTGCTGCCTCAGGGCTGAGGCGGGCTCGGGCGGGCGGCTCGCGGCTTCGCCCGTCCGGGGCGGCGAGGCAGCCGAGGCTTCTTGAGCCAGAGTATCCTGGACGCCGCCGACGCTACGGCCAGGCCGCCGGCTATGGCCCCGGCCAGCGTCAGCGTCTCGAAGCCGACGCTCGCCGAAGCCGCCGCCCGGCCGTTGACCGCCTCGAGCATGGTGCGGTACATGCCGGCTCCCGGCACGAGCGGGATGATGGCCGACAGGATGAAGAGGGTGGCTGGTCGCTTGAATAAGGCTGCCATGGCCTCCGCGTAGAGGCCGACGGCGACGCTCGCGGCGAAGTACGATAGGGTGTCGGAGCCGCTATACGCCTTGAAGGCCAGGTAGGCGCCCCAGGAGACGGCCCCGCCGAGGGCGGTGAACGGCAGGTCGCGGAGCGGGGCCCTGAACAGCACCCCGAAGCCGAGGGTGGCCAGGAAGGCCCATGCCAGCTGTATGGCCTGGCCGTTCACGGCGCCAGCCCCGGGAACAGCAGGGCCAGCTGCAGGGCCAGCCCGACGCCGATCGATATGCCGGCGGCCGAGATGAACGCGTCGGCCGCCCGGGCTATGCCGGCTACCAGGTCGCCCGCTATCAGGTCGCGTATGGCGTTGACGATGAGCACGCCCGGCACGAGGAGCATGATGGAGCCGATGATCATCGCGTCCGTATTGCCGGCGACGCCGACGGCCTCCGCCCCGATGGCGACGGCCGCCGCGAAGGCTCCGCCGACTATGTTCGAGAAGAACACCGACAGCTTCATGCTTCCGAGCGCGGACGTTATCTTGCCTATGACGAGGCCGATGCCCGCGGAAACCAGCGCGTCGTTCCAGGCGCCGCCGAACAGCAGGCAGAAGAAGCCGGTGACGAAGGCGGCGCCGAGGTCCGGCAACGGCCGCGGATAGGCCCCGAGGGCGTCTATCGCGCACAGCTCGCGTTCTATCCCGTCCCTATCGAGCCTGCCGGCCACGGCGTCCCTCGCGAGCGCGTTTACGCGGGCTATCTTATCAAGGTTCAGCTGGTGCTTGCGTATGCGCCTGACGACGGCCCTGCCGCGGCCGTACTCGTCGTCGCACGACGCCATGAAGCCGGTCGGCGTAGCGAACGCCTCGGGCTCGAGCGCGCCGAGCGACGAGGCCACGGCGGACATCACGTCCTCGGCCCGGTAGGTCTCCCCTCCGGACTCGAGCACGATGCGCGCGGCCTCGGCCGACAGCCTGAGGGCGTCGTCGACCCCGCTATCGTAGTCCCGCGTCATTCGAGCCCGACGTACATGGCCATGGTCACGTGCAGCATGCCCTCGTCGAAGAAATGCTCGTTGCCGGTCCATGCGTTATAGATAGGCATGAGTCCGCGCACGCCGAACGCGAAGGTGAAATTCTGCTGGAGGTACACGTCGAAGCGCAGCGAGGCGGACGGGTAGAACCAGCGGCCGTCGGCCCAGAAGTACGACGCTATAGCCGCCAGGTTGGCGACCATCGCGTCCTCGACGCCCGCCGTCGCGTCGTTCTTGAAGGAGGCCCGTAGCACGAAGGCGGGCCCGAGCCCGAAGGCGCCGCCGATGCGCTCGCCGAAGCGGAAGCTGGCGGTCAGGGGCAGGTCGACGATGAAGCCGAGCACGAAGGCGTTATTGCCCTCGCCGGTCTCGGACTCGGTCGGCACCGCCCGGTCCTCGTACCACTTGTAGTTCGTCCAGTAGAGGTCGAGCGCCGGCTGGAGGCTCAGGAAGAAGCCCTTCGAGAACGATATGGCCACCGATCCGCCCAGGGTGTTCGTCACCGGGACGAGCGGCAGCGGGTCGTACTGATTGTTGACTATGATGACGCCGAAGCGGCCCGACGCCGCTTCGAGGTCCCAGGCGGCCGCCGAGGCGATCGCGGCCGCGAGTAGGGCGGCCGCCAATACGATTCTCTTCATCGTAACCCTACTATAGCGCGCCGTCGGCGGTATTCATAGGGGCGTCTATGATCATCAGGCCGCTCGCCCATAGCTCGGGGAAGGAGCCCGCCTCCCAGAGCAGTACCAGCGCCCCGTCGAGCAGGACCGCGTCCCTGACGGTCGCGCCGGGATAGGGCGGTACCGGGGCGAAGCTTTCGGCGTTGCCCGAGCCGCCGCCGGCCAGCACGACGCGCCAGTCGTCGGTGGCTACGCAGGCGAGGTCGCCGTCGAGATGGCCCCAGGCCGGCGCGGCCTGGCCCGGATCGCCCCGTACGTAGGCCCGCCGCGAGCCGTCGGGCAGGCGCGCCTCGAGCAGGATAGGGCCGGCGACGGCTGCGGCCGCCGTCCGCAGCGCCCGCGGGGCCCGCTCGATAGGCTCGGGGGCGACGAGGCGCTCGAA
>Ga0116151_10001845_pt1 | contig 19771 bp, 20 predicted proteins | sample AD_UKC117_MetaG_FD_89893 | JGI IMG/M metagenome (GOLD analysis project Ga0116151, IMG submission 89893) | Active sludge microbial communities of municipal wastewater-treating anaerobic digesters from Hong Kong - AD_UKC117_MetaG | ecosystem: Engineered > Bioreactor > Anaerobic > Digestate...
AACTGCACGTTCGACACGCCCTCCGAGTAACCAGCGACAACCGCGCCGTACCACATGGGGATGACGGGCATGTCCTCGGCGAGGACAGCCTCGCCCTGCTGGAACAGGTCGATGCCCTCCTGACCCGGCTTGGCCGAGGCCTCGTCCATGAGGTCGTCGAACTGCTTGTTCGACCAGTCACCGTCGTTGGCGGACGCCCCGGTCTTGTACAGCGGGACCAGGAAGTTCTCGATGGACGGGTAGTCCATCTGCCAGCCGGTACGGAACATGCCGGTCATCTCCTTGTTCACGACCTCCGTGCGGAAGGTTGCGAAGTCCGGAGTCGGCTTGCCGACGCAGTCGACACCGAGGGAGTTGCTGATGCTGACGCAGGTCGCGTCCACCCAGCCCTTGTGGCCACCGTCGGCGTTGTAGCCCAGTGTGAGCTTGCCGTCGAAGCCACCGGCCTGGTCGAACATCTCCTTGGCCTTGGTCGGGTCGTAGTTGCAGTACTCGCCACACACACCGGCCTTGTAGCCGTTGACGACCGGGGACACCCAGCCAGTGGCGGCCTCACGCGTTCCGTTGAACACGTTGTTGATGATCGTCTGGCGGTCGATGGCCATCGAGATCGACTTGCGCAGGTCGGCGTTGTCGAACTTCTTGTCGTAGATCGGGAAGCTGATCGTCTGGATGATGCCAGCGGCCTGCTCCACGACCCGGTCACCGAGCACGCTCTTGTACTGTCCGCCCGCCAGACCGGAGTCCGGAATGGTGTCGAGCACGTCGAGGTTGCCGGCCTGCAGGTCGGCCCACGCGGCGTCGAGGTCCTGGTAGATCTTGAACTCAACACCGGGGATGCTCGGCTTGGCAGCGCCCGGGTAGTCCGGCCATGCCTTCAGCTTGATGGAGACCTTGGGGTCCCAGCTCTCGAACTGGAACGGACCGTTGCCCACCGGGTTCTCACCGAACGCCTCGGGGTCGTCGAAGAAGACCTGGGGCATCGGGGCGAAGCCGGAGTAGCCGACCATGACCGGGAACTGCGAGTTGGGCCGGCTCAGCTTGACCGTGAACTCGGTGTCGCTGACGACGTTGAGGCCGGTCATCTCCTTGGCCTTGGGCTTGCCAACTGGGTTGCCCTCGTCGTCGAACTCACCCTGTACCTCGGCGAAGCCCTCGATGGGCTCGAAGAAGTACGAGTTCAGCGCAGCGTTCGGGCCGTACGCGGCCCAGTTCCAGGCGTCCACGAAACTCGACGCGGTCACCGGGGTGCCGTCCTGGAAGGTCCAGTCGTCGCGGATCGTGACCGTCCAGTTCTGCTGGTCGGTGGATTCGATGGCGGTCGCCACTGCGTTCTCGGGGGCAGCGGTCTCCTGGTTGTAGGTGACCAGACCCGTGAACAGGTTGTCGACGACGTTGCCGCCACCGGTTTCGTTGGTCGTCGCCGGGATCAGCGGGTTCTGCGGCTCGGAACCGTTGACGGTCACGTACGTCGCGCCGTCCCCACTCCCGCCGGAACCACTGTCCGACGACCCGCCACAGGCGGCGAGGGTCAGCGCGATGGCGCTGGCCCCGATCACCACCGGGGCGGTCTTCCTGAGTCCACGCATGGACTATCCCTTCTATGAGTGCCCACATCTGTCAGGCACATTGTGTTCGGATTCCGTGAAGAATCCGGGTTCCCCCGCCGTCACAGGCTTGCGGATTTCGCCGATCTGTGGCATTGGGGACAACGGATTTTCCCCACCATTGTGCCAACGTCTGTCCACACTTTGCGGTCAAGGGTCACCTAATCGTTATCGAGCGACCTGCGCCCAGAGGTTAAGCAGGATCCACTTCCGGGTGAATATGGAACGACGCCGCTACGCCGGACGTCGGATTCGACGTGGCACAGTGGTGCGCGAGGAGGTGGCATGGTGCGTAGGCGCACGACCGCGGGGGTGGCGGTGCTTGCTGCCCTGGCGGCCGGAACCACAGTCACCTACGGGCTGGAGGGCAGGCCCGCCTCCGGGATGCTCGTGATCGCCCACCGGGGCGCCTCCGCATACACGACGGAGAGCAGTGCCGCCGCCTACGAAATGGCCTCCAACGTCGGAGCGGACCTGCTCGAAGGAGACTTGGTCATGAGCCGCGACGGCGTGCTCGTGGTGTGCCACGACATCGACCTGAGCAGGGTGACCGATGTCGCCGGCAAGTTCCCCTGGCGCAAACAGCCGCGGGTCTTCAACGGCGTCACGTACGAGGGCTGGTGGGTCGACGAGTTCACCTGGGCCGAACTGAGCACGCTCACCAAGCCCAACGGGCAGGGGCTGTTGAGACTGGACGATCTGATCTGGCTGGCCCAGAGCCGAGCCGAATCGCTCTACATCGAGATCAAGGAGTCCGAGTACTTCGCGGCCCCGCAGCCCAATCGGCCCAACGCTCTGGACATCACGGGAACTCTGATCAACACCCTCCTCGCAAAGGGCCTCGCGGGCCGCGGTTCCTCGTTCTGGGTGCAGTCCGACAACCCCAACGATCTGGTGCGCGTCAAGCAGTGGGCGGGCAACCGCACGGTGTTCCTGACCCGCAGTGTGAGTCCGGATGACGTGGGGTACTTCCCCGGCTTCCGGCAGTTCGCCGATGTGCTCGGCGTGCCCACCACACGCGCACGCCGCGGACTGGTGCAGCAGGCGCACGCCGCGGACCTCGGAGTGCATGTGTGGACCCTTCAGGGCAGTCGTGACGCCTACCGCAAGGCCGCCGCGATCGGCGCCGATGGAGTCATCACAGACTTCCCGGACCTCGGGGTGGATGTGCGCTCGCGGCAGCGGGGAGGCGACCGGCCCAGCGGCCTGACCAGCCGGGTCGAGAACGGCAGCGCGATCGCGACGTGGACCGCGAGCCCCGGGTCGTGGTACGCGGTCACCTTCGACTTCGGTGATCCGCTCCTGGCACCCACCCAGTGGGTGCAGGGCGGGTCTGCGTCGATCCCGATGGCAGACGCGAAGAATGTGGACATCACCGTCGCGCGCTTCGACGGCGCCCGGATGGGCGGCGACGCGTTCACCCGGGCATCCATCGTGCCGATCTCCTACGACGAGCCGCGCACCAAGACCCGGGTGCGCAACGTCTCGGCGGTGGTGTCCAGCGACGCGAAGACCCGCATCACAGGCGTGATGGAGCGGCAGAAGGGCGCGAAGTGGGTGCCCTTGCGCAATGGCGCCGGCTGGCTGCGGGGCCGCGGCGAGGACGTGAGCGACCTGCGTCGCAAGTTCCGCTCGGACAAGAAGGGCGAGTTCTCGCTGACCGTCAAGGTGCGCAAGGACATCCTCGACGGCTACGTCCCCGAACGCTCCTGGATGGTGGGCGTCACCGCCACCAAGAAGCTGAAGCCGTCGAGTTCGGAATGGATCGACACCAAGGAGGGGCCACCGCCCGCTCCGAAGCGCCCGGGCCGCTCACAGAGCCTGCCCGCCAAGGACGTCAAGGTACGAGTGCGCTGAGGTTCAGCTGTCGGCGACCTGGATGTCGAAGTTCACCGTCGAACCCTCCACCGACGTCACCGTCACGGTGACGGGCAGGCTCTGGCCATCGGCGGTCAGTTCACACGTCATGGTGGTCCCCACCTCCGCTGCCAAATCGCCCGGGCACGTCACGGAGTCCGGCGCGGTGCCGACCTGCGCGGCCAGTTGATCGCTGATCTGTTGTGCGACATCGTCAGAACTCACCGTGGCGGTCCCGCCGCACGCTGCGAGCGCGAGCAGGGATCCGGCGACAAGTGCCAGGGTCTTCTTCATGGGGACTCCTCGAAATGCTGCGGGTACCGCCGAACCTACACCCGTTTCGGACCGGATTCCGAGGCCAGAACGTAGATCCAGGCATCGAGGACACCCTGGGTGGTCGTCACATCGGCACGGACCCGTTCGTAGGCAGACCCTTCGAAGTCATCGAGCCGTGACCAGTGGGAGTCCAGCCAAGGGCTCTCCAGGACGTCGACAGCCACCCGCGGACCAGCGTCGTCCAGCACGATGGCCGGATAGCCGAGCGCTGAACCCCAACCACCTTCGGTCAGGTGACCTCGCACGGTGCCGGGGATCCATGCGCCCTCGATGGCTGCGACGTGGTGATGATTGGGGTGACCGGGTCGCAATGTTCCATAGGTCGCCAGACGGGCCATGACGCCGGAGTCTAACCGCCCCGCTCACACCGCCGGACTCACCTGCTCAACGCCACCTTGATCCCGAACCCGACCAGTACCCCGCCAGTGATCCGGTCCAGCCAGGTCCGCACACCTTGCCGCTCCAGCCACGGCTTCATCAACCGTGTCCCCCAGATCAGCACACTGCACCAGATCAGAGTCTGTGCGACATGGACCAGGGCCAGGACCACGCCGGCGGTCAACGCGCTGGTGTCCGCGGGGATGAACTGCGGCAGCACCGCCATGTAGAACACGCCGATCTTGGGGTTCAGCAGGTTCGTCAGCAGCCCGCGCCGGAAGGAGACGGCTGCGGACTCGGCCCCGATCTGCACCGACGGCATCGCGCCCGCGCGGCGCGACTCCCACACCAGCTTGGCCCCCAGCCCGATCAGGTACAGGGCACCGGCCCAGCGCACGACGTCGTAGGCGACCTGCGAAGCGGCGAGGATGGCGGTGACACCGACTGCTGCGGCGACCCCCCACACCAGCAGGCCCGCACAGATCCCCGCCACCGTGGCGTAGGCCGCCCGAGGTCCACGCAGCACCGAGGCGCGCAACACCAGAGCGGTGTCGATGCCGGGCAGCAGTGTGAGCAGGCCCGCGACGACCGCGAACCCGACGATGGCTGCCAGCATGAGCGCCTCCTTCCGTCCCTGATTGTGTATCCCTGGAGTCGCCTTGGGCTGACCGGGGCTTTGTGACGAAGTTGCGGGGGCCGGCGGGCACTTTGTCACGAAGTTGCTGACTGCCGGGCCGTTCCACCGCTCACCTTCGTGACAAACCCGCCGGGCAGGCGCCCACCTTCGCGACAAACGCCGGCCAAGGCAGCAGCACGAAGCTCCCGAGTCCAACGACAGGCACCTGCCCTGTTGGCGGTCCTCGACCGACGCACCTGTTGCGTTCAGCGCTGTTGTACGGTGGCGCCGTGACGCCTGTCGGGCTGGGCACCATGACGAACCACCTGCTGAGTGACCCTCGCTTCCGAAGGTTGGCGATCATCTCCTCGCCCACAACGGGCAATCCCGCGCTGGGGACGATCGACGTGGCTCGAGCAGACGCGGCCCTGGTCCTGCAGTACGCAGCCGAAGGTCAGCCGGGCTGGTTGCGCCTTGAGGACATCCGCGAGGAGGTCGAGCGGTCCCACTTCACCGGGGTCTTCGACGTCGCGATGATCGACCCCTTCCACGCCTACGGTTCGTCCTTCGAATGCATCGCGTTGGCTCTCACAATGCTGAGACCGGCAGGGGTGCTCCTCGTGCATGACTGCCTGCCGCCACCCGAGTACACAAGTCCCACGTTCGAGCCCGGCAACTGGTGCGGGACGACCTTCGCCGCCTTCCGGGACCTCTGTGTCGCGAACGGGCTGAACTGGTTCACCCTGGGCACCGACTTCGGGATCGGCGTGGCCGTCAAGGGCGGTGCTCCGGTCGATCGACGGGTTCCCGACGACGGGTGGACGGAACAGAGCCACGACGACTACGTGACCCGCTACAGGGCCGAGCCGTGCGTATTCATGCAAGCGGTCGACGGTGAGGACGCTGCTGCCGCTGTGGATCTGGCTCTCGACGGCGAAGCAGCGGATCACCTCCGTATGCCGTTCCCCGGTTGGCCGGAACTGAGGGAACGCCTTCACGAGTCGTCTGACCGGTCCCGCGAGCAACATCGCGAGGACGAACGCGCACTGCGTCACGAGGTAGATGCATTGCGCGAGCACATCCGGACTCTCGGGGATGACCTCGACGCCCTGAACACGCAGAACCACGGTCTGCGGGAACAGATCGCCCAGCTAGAGGCCCAGGTTGTGGAAACGGGGCGGCCCACCTGGCAGGCTCGGGCACTGCTCAAGAGCGCTCCGAGGGCCGTCCGGGCTCGCCTGGTGCAACGGGCGAGCCGGAACCGCACGTAGGACACATCTCGCGGAAAACGACCCAGCGGAACTCGACCCCGTCCCCGTCGGCGGCCCCGGCCCGGATCCCTCAGTCCACCACGGGGTCTTTGTGACGACGTTGCGGGATCCGCGGGGCGGTTTGTCACGAAGGTGCGGGCTGCCGGGCGGTTCCACCGCGCACCTTCGTAACAAACCGGCCGCGCAGGCGCCCAACTTCGCGACAAAGACCGCTGGGCCCCGCTTCCTCGACCACCTCACACATTCGAACAAGGTCACCCGAACCTGGCCCGAACCCATGTGCGCAGGGCGCGGCTACTCGCTTCCCGCTGGAGGCTGCAACCTGAACTCGACCACGTCCCCGTGGTCCGACATAGGCTTGGCACGAGTTTCCCGGAAGGCACCGCCAATGGACGATGAGGACTACCTTGCCCTGCGTGAGAGAGCAGAACGAGGCGAACGCGACGCCCTCGACCAGTTGGTCGAGGAGGCGGCCAACCGCGCGGATATTCGGGAGTTGCGGCGCCTTGCGGACTCTGGCAGCAAAGACGCACTTGATGAACTCGTGCAGCTTGCTGGGGAACTCGGCAACCGCGCTGAATTGGCGCGATTGGCGGCCGGGGGTAGCAGCGACGCACGGGACGTGCTTGCGGAGATGGACGAGTCAGCATCGCCCTAGCGGATCTTCCCCCTACACGTTGAAGCGGAACTCGACCACGTCACCGTCCTGCATCACGTAGTCCTTGCCTTCGATCCGCACCTTGCCGTGTGCCTTCGCATCCTGCATGGAACCCGCCGCCATGAGTTCGTCGAACGAGATCACCTCCGCCTTGATGAACCCCTTCTGGAAGTCGGTGTGGATCACCCCGGCGGCCTCCGGCGCGGTGTCCCCCCTGTGGATCGTCCATGCCCGCGCCTCCTTGGGCCCCGCGGTCAGATATGTCTGCAGACCCAAGGTCTCGAAACCGACCCGCGCCAGCGCTTGGATCCCGGACTCCTGCTGGCCGATGGACTGCAGCAGGTCCAGCGCCTCGTCCTCGGGGAGTTCCGACAGTTCGGCCTCCACCTGCGCATCGAGGAAAACGGCCTCCGCCGGAGCCACGAGGTCGGTCATTTTCGCACGGAACGCCTCGTCCGACAGTTCCTCCTCGTCGCAGTTGATGACGTAGAGGAAGGGCTTGTTGGTCAGCAGGAACAACTCGCGCAGCGGCTCGGGGTCGATACCGGCGGAGAACAGCGTGCGCCCGGAGTCGAGGATCTCCTTGGCCTGCTGGGCGGCATCGACCACGGCTGCACGGTCCTTGTGCAGACGTGCCTCCTTCTCCAGTCGCGGCAGGGCTTTGTCCAACGTCTGCAGGTCAGCCAGGATCAGTTCGGTGTTGATGGTCTCCATGTCCTCGGCTGGCGACACCCTGCCCTCCACGTGGACCACATCCGGGTCGTGGAACGCTCTCAACACCTGGCAGATCGCGTCGGACTCGCGGATGTGGGACAGGAACTTGTTGCCCAGACCCTGACCCTCGCTGGCGCCGCGCACGATCCCGGCGATGTCCACAAACTGCACAGTGGCGGGCAACAACTTCGCGGACCCGTAGAGGTCGGCGAGTTTCTGCAGGCGCGGGTCGGGCACGCCGACCATGCCGACGTTGGGCTCGATCGTGGCGAAGGGATAGTTCGCGGCGAGCGCGCCGGCCTTCGTGAGGGCGTTGAAGAGAGTGGACTTGCCGACGTTGGGCAGGCCGACGATTCCGATTGTCAGGGACACCCAAGAAGTGTAGAGATCCCCGAAAGATGTCGTACCCATCGGGCACCGTGGGGACATGGTCACCATCACACCGGTCTGGCTGGTCTTCGCGGCTCTCGTCCTGGCCGTCGGCGCCTTCGTGGCATACCGGCTCGGAGCCGCCTCGGCCCGCCCACGGATCGCCGAACTCGAGGGCCGCTGCGCCGCGCTAGCGGAGCAGGCACAAGCCCGGGGCTCGATCGATGCGACCCTCCAGCCCCTGCGACAGGCGATGGCCGACCTGACCCAGCAGGTGGACTCCGCCGAGCGTTCCCGGGTGGCGGCCATCGCCGGTCTGTCCGAACGGCTCGTCACGGTGGGCCAACAGGTGGGCGACGCCACCAAGGACGTCACCGCGCAGGCCCAACGGATCACACAGGCCCTCTCCCGCACGCACAACCAGGGCACCTGGGGTGAGATGCAGTTGCGCCGACTGGTGGAGGCTGCGGGGATGCTCGAGCATGTCCACTTCGTGGAACAGCACACCGTGACCGAGGAGGCCGGACAGTTGCGCCCGGACATGGTGATCAGCCTGTCCGAGGGGCGGCAGGTCGTGGTGGACGCCAAGGTATCCCTCGATGCGTTCCTCGATCCGGATCTCGACGAACAGGCGATCGCAGCACGCCATGCGGCTGCTGTCACCGACCACATCACGCGACTGTCGAGCAAGAAGTACTGGAAGGCCGTCGGCACGCCGGAGTTCGTCATCCTGTTCCTGCCGGCCGAGCACATGCTCGGCGTGGCGCTGCGGGAGCGTCCCGATCTTCTCCACACCGCCTTCGACCGCAAGATCGTGCTCGCCACACCGACGACGTTGATGGCGACTCTGCGCAGCGTGTCCTGGGCATGGCAGCAGGCGGCCATGGCCGACCAGGCCCGCGACGTCCTGGCCGCAGGCAAGCAGGTGCACGAGCGTTTGTCGACGATGGCGGGTCACCTGGAGCGCCTCGGCAAGTCGCTGGCCGACTCGGTCGGGCAGTACAACCAGTACGTCGGCTCGCTGGACAGCCGGGTCCTGCCCTCGGCGCGCAGGCTGGCGCAGATGACGGACCCGGATGCTGACGTGGTGTCGATCACCGAGATCGATGTCAGACCGCGGACGGTCCAGATCGACGAACGTGGCGACGCGATCCGTGACACCGGGTAGCGCTGCACGCCCCACGGTGAACTGCGGGTTACGGTGGTGTGGTGAGCACCAAGGAGCCGACCGTCACGGCCGACCCCGGGGTGTCGGTCGACCTTTCGCCCGAGCCCGCGGCAACTGCGGCTACCGTGGCCGATGTGAGCCTCGACCAACACTCCGTCGAAGAGGACAGCAGGGGCCTCGGCGTCGGGCTGATGGTGCTGTTGGTCTTCACGGTCACGATCCTCACAGCGTTGGCGGACACCGCGTTCAACGGCAGCATCACCTACATCACCGGCGCCGTCTTCGTCGTCGTCTCGGTGGTCGCTGCGGCAACAGTTGGTTACCGCGACCTCTCGACGACGATCATCACTCCGCCTCTGGCCTACTTCACGGCGATCGCGATCTCCGGCCAGCCGGACCTGCTGAACGGCGCATCCGACAACCTGCTGCTGCGCGAAGCCGCCATGGTGGCGGCAGGACTCGCCGTCAACGCCCCGTGGATCTTCGCCGGCACCGGTGCCGCTGCGCTGATCGTGATCGTGCGGCGCTGGATCCTGCACCGCTGATCAGGAGACGGATGCCGCCTTCAGGTCGCGGCGCAGTTCCGGCGGCAACGCGAAGCTGAGACTCTCATCCACCGTCTTCACCAGTTCGATCTCGTCGAAGCCGAGATCCTCGAGCGCGTCGAGCAGTTGCTCGACCAGCGACTCGGGCACGCTGGCGCCGGAGGTCACACCGACCGATTGCGCCCCGTCGAGCCACTCCGGCAGCAATTGCCCCGCGTCGTCGATGCGGTAGCTGCGCGCACCTGCCTCCTGGGCCACCTCCGCCAGGCGTACGGAGTTGCTCGAGTTCTCCGATCCCACCACGATGACCACATCACAGTTGGGGGCGATCTCCTTCACCGCTGCCTGTCGATTCTGGGTCGCGTAGCAGATGTCATCGCTGGGCGGGTCGATGAGCATCGGCAGCCTCGTGCGCAAACGCTCGACGGTCTGCATGGTCTCGTCCACTGACAGTGTCGTCTGCGACAGCCACGCCACCGGGCGATCAGGGTCGATCTCGAGGCCGTCGACGGCCTCCGGGGAGTCCACGACGGTGATCGCATCCGGGGCCTCGCCAGCAGTACCTTCGACCTCCTCGTGCCCCTCGTGACCGATCAGCAGGATCTGGTAGCCGGAGTCCGCGAACCGCTTGGCCTCGTTGTGCACCTTGGTCACAAGCGGGCAGGTGGCGTCGATGGTGAGCAGGTTGAGTCGTTGTGCTTCGTCGTGGACGCTCGGCGCCACACCATGTGCGCTGAACACCAGTCGGGAGCCGTTCGGCACCTCGTCGGTCTCGTCGACGAAGATCGCGCCCCTCTTCTCGAGGTCGGCGACCACATGCACGTTGTGCACGATCTGCTTGCGCACGTAGATCGGCGGCCCGTACAACTCGAGCGCTTTCTCCACGGTGACGACCGCACGTTCCACCCCGGCGCAGTAGCCGCGAGGTGCTGCCAGAAGGACCTTACCCACTCCTCAATGCTACGTGGGTTCCTCGACCTGCGCCTTTGCCGCCTCGATGCGACTCTCGACCTGCCCGAGCAGCACGTCGCAATGGGCGGCCAACTTCTCCCCACGCTCCCAGAGTTCCACGGACTCCTGAAGGGTCACGCTGCCGTCCTCGAGTCGCCGAACGATCAACTCGAGCTCCTCGCGGGCGGCCTCGAACGTCAACGCCTCCCCCAGCCCCTGCTCCTCAGCCATCTGTTGCTCCCTCCACGTCATCAACGGTGGCATCGAACTGTCCGCCCTGAACCCGAATGTGTACCTGTGACCCCGGCGGCGGGGACTCTCGCACCAATGCGCCGTCCGGCGACATCACCAGTGCGTAACCCCTGTCCAGGGTGGCCTGCGGGGACAGCGCCCGGAGCTGCAGATCCAGACTGCCGACGTCGACGCGGCAGCGCGCCAGGTGGCGGTCCATCGCCGGCACGAGCCTCGACCTGCTGCGCATGAGCTCGTCCTTGCGATCCCTGAGGATCGCGGCTGGGTCCTGCAGCACCTTGCGCAGCCGCCAGGAGTCGAGCAGTCGCCGCTCGTGCCCGACCCTGGCCGCCATCAGCGCTCGCATGCGTGCCCGCAGTCCGGCCAGATCGGCGACCACCTCTGCCACATCCGGCACAGCCAGGGTGGCTGCGTGGGTCGGCGTCGCGGCCCGGGCGTCGGCGATGTCATCCAGGATCGGGCGGTCCGCCTCGTGCCCGATGGCACTGATCACCGGTGTGAGCATCGCAGCGACTGCCCGGATCAGGCCCTCGTCGGAAAAGGGCAGCAGATCCTCCAGTGATCCACCGCCGCGGGTGACGATGATGACATCGACATCGGGATGGGCCTCGAGCTCCGCCAGTGCCGTTTTGACCTGGGTGACGGCCGAACGACCCTGCACCGCGACCTCCCGAACCTCCAAGCGCACCGAGGGGAACCGGGCGGTCGCGATCCGCCGGACGTCCTTGAGCGCATCACTGTCACGGCCGGTCACCACACCCACCGCCCGCGGGATGAGTGGACGGCGGCGCTTGCGATGCGGAGCGAACAGACCCTCCTGCGCGAGCAGTTGCCGGCGGCGCTCGATCTCGGCCAGCAGATCTCCCACCCCGGCGAGATGGATCTCCGAGGCGCGCAGCAGGATCCTGGTCTGTTTCGTGACCTGGACGCTGACCAGCAGGATCACCCGGTCGCCCTCGGCCGGTGCCCGGGGGAGATCCGCGAACTTGCGGGGATGCACCATCACATCGGCGCTCAGGTCGCCCTGTTCATCACGCAGCGTGAAGAACGTCTGGCTGCCGGCTGAGCGGATCTTCGAGATCTCACCCGCCACCCACGCCTGACCCAGACGTCCCACCCAGTCCTGGAAGTGCTTGAGCATGACCCGTAAGGGCCACGGCTGCTCCATCGTGGGCGTGGTCATGCCGACAAACGACCCGCGAAGTCTGCCAACTGCTCGTACGACACGGACCCGGTCACGACGACGGTGGAGCCGTCGGATGAGCGCACCAACGAACGCTGGTCGGTGGTGGTGTACCGCTGCCAGACCTGACCGTCCACGGTCATCTCGCCGTCCGGGGAACCATCAAGCGTCTGTTCCTCGATGAAATTCTGTGCGTCACCGTCGGTCTGGGCCACGGCGATGTACTGGTCGTCAGGGGTCACGTAACCCAAGAACCACACCGTGGCATCACCATCGGCTTCGAACCTCGCTGAGGTCGCACGCCAGTTCCCGGTGAGCCCTGTGGGCGCATACACCGGGTAGCCCGCTTGCTCCCTGGCCGACAGCAGCACCGGGGCTGGATCCACTGTGCGGACGGGGTCCGGGGAAGGCCGCCAGACCACCACGAACAGGAAGGCCACGAACAGACCGACCACGGCCAGGCTGAGGACCAGATCCCGCAGACCGCGTTTCGTGCGCTCCGAACTCATAGAGCCATTCCAGCAGGTGCCGTGGGAGTCGGCACGGGCTCCGGGGGCTCGGGAGGCTTGCGCTGCTTGGGTTTCGCAGCGTCGGTGACCGCACCCTTCAGCGGCACGCGGCACGCGGGCACGGTGCGGAACTCGTACCCGCGGGCGCGCAGCAGGGGGATCAGGCGTTTGACCGCAGATGTGGTCGCACCGCGAGGTCCGCCACCGTCGTGCAGAAGAACGATCGCCTTGTGGTGCACCCGGCTCGAGATGTGGTTTGTCAGGTATGTGGCGTCCTGATGCGAGAAGTCCTGCGGGTCCACCGTCCACAGGATCTGCTTGAGCCCGAGCCCTCCGGCAACGCCGACCACCGTGGAGTTCGTAGCACCGTAGGGGGGCCGCATACAAGCACCTGCCCCAGGACCGATGACCCGTTGGGTCGCCGCGAACTGGTGGTGGATGGCCTGCGGAGACAGGAAGGTCAGATCCGGATGGGCCCAGGTGTGGTTACCGAGTGCGTGCCCGGCCAGCCACAATTCGGTGGCCCGCTGACGATCGGCAGCGACGAGGCTGCCGAGCACGAAGAAGGTCGCCGGCACGTGTTCGCGGGCCAGTACCTTCAGCAATCGCGGATCGTTGCTGGGGTTCGGACCGTCGTCGAAGGTCAAGTACACGATCTTGGTCGGCGCCTTCTGGCGGGACTTCTTGTCGGCATGTGCCGGTCCTGCGACGGCGAACGCCACTGCCGCCGCGAGTACCGCGGAAACCACTGCCGAACCCCACCTGCGCACACCTCAAGTGTCGCACGCACAAGCCCGCCAACCCGTTGTCTGGGCACGCCTGTGGACACGTCCTAGGCTGGGTCCATGCCGGACTTCCGATACGTCGACATGCTCCCCAAGGGCGAGGACGAGACCCCCTACCGATTGATCACCACCGACGGGATCGAGGTGGTCGACCTCGGGGGTCGGCAGTTCCTCCAAGTCTCGCCGGAGACGCTGCGGACGGTGACTTTCGAGGCGATGCGCGACATCCAGCATCTGTTGCGGCCGGGGCATCTGCAGCAACTGCGGAACATCCTCGACGATCCAGAGGCGTCGGCCAACGACCGCTTCGTGGCGCTCGATCTGCTGCGCAACGCCAACATCGCCGCCGGCGGCGTGCTGCCGATGTGCCAGGACACAGGCACCGCGATCATCTCCGGCAAGCGTGGGCAGCGAGTGCTCACCGAAGGTCCCGACGAGGTGGCACTGTCACAGGGCGTGTACGACGCCTACCAACAGTTGAACCTGCGCTACTCGCAGATGAGCCCGCTGAACATGTGGGAAGAGATCAACACCGGGACGAATCTGCCTGCGCAGATAGAGATCGCCGCGGACAGCAAGCCCGGTCACGAATTGCAGTACGAGTTGTTCTACATGGCCAAGGGCGGCGGCAGCGCGAACAAGTCCTACCTGTTCCAGGAGACCAAGGCCGTCCTCAATCCGGAGACGTTCCGGACGTTCCTCGACTCGTCGTTGCGTGCGCTGGGAACCGCGGCGTGTCCGCCCTACCACCTCGGCATCGTCGTCGGGGGCACGAGCGCCGAGTTCGCGCTGAAGACGGCCAAGTACGCCTCAGCGCGGTACTACGACACCCTGCCCACCCACGGTGGCCCCGACGGCAACGGCTACCGCGACGTGGAGATGGAACAGGCGGTCCTCGAACAGACCCGCGAGTTCGGGATCGGCGCTCAGTTCGGCGGCAAGTACTTCTGCCACGACGTGCGGGTGATCCGCCTTCCCCGGCACGGCGCCAGCGCTCCCATCGCGATCGCAGTGAGTTGTTCGGCCGACCGGCAGGCCCTGGCAAAGATCACACCGGAGGGCGCGTTCCTCGAGGAACTGGAACGAGATCCCGCGCACTTCCTACCCGAGGTGACCGATGAGCACCTCGACGACGACGTGGTGTCCATAGACCTGAACCGCCCGATGCCGGAGGTCCTCAACGACCTGCACCGTCTCCCGGTGAAGACCCGGGTGAGCCTCACGGGCACGCTGGTCGTGGCGCGCGACATCGCCCACGCACGGATCAAGGACCTGCTGGACAAGGGCCACCCGATGCCGCAGTACATGAAGGACCACCCTGTCTACTACGCCGGACCGGCCAAGACCCCCGAAGGCTACGCGTCGGGGTCGTTCGGACCCACGACCGCGGGGCGCATGGACTCCTACGTCGATCAGTTCCAGAAGGCCGGCGGGTCGATGATCATGCTGGCCAAGGGCAACAGGTCGAAGCAGGTCACGAAGGCCTGCCAGGACAACGGTGGCTTCTACCTCGGTTCGATCGGTGGACCCGCGGCGCGCTTGGCGCAGGACTGTATCCGCAAGGTCGAGGTGCTCGACTTCCCCGAGCACGGCATGGAGGCCGTGTGGCGCATCGAGGTCGAGAACTTCCCGGCCTTCGTGGTGGTCGACGACAAGGGCAACGATTTCTTCGCCGAGACCATGCGCCCCATCGCCACCCGGATACCGGTGGGTCCGCCTGCGGACTGAGGGCGGCGCCCCGGCCGCACCCGATTGTGGCGTGAGGGCGGCGCCCCGGCCGCACCCGATTGTGACGTGAGGGCGGCGCCCCGGCCCGCACCCGATTGTGACGTTGTTGCGACCCCGGGGACCCCGTTTGTGATGAAGGTGCTGGGTTCGAGCGCGCAGACCGAGCACCTTCGTCACAAACCGCCTCGGGGAGGTCGCAACAACGTCACAAACGCCACAAGAACCCGTATGGACGGCCACCAGACACACCAAAGCCCCCGCATCCCAAACATGCGGGGGCTTGCTGGTGGGGTTGGATCAGTACCAGCCCTTGCTCTGGAAAGCTCTCCAGGCGCCGTTGGGGGTGCCGTAACGGCCCTTGATGTAGGACAGGCCCCACTTGATCTGCGTCTCGGGGTTCGAGCGCCAGTTCTTGCCGTGGCTGGCCATCTTGCCGCCGGGCAGCGCCTGCGGGATGCCATGGGCGCCGGACGAACTGTTGTGCGCGTGCTGGCTCCAGCCGGACTCGCGGTTCCACAGGTTCACCAGGCTGCGACGCTGCTTCTTGCCCCAGCCGTACTTGTACTGCATGTACTGCTTGGCGTACCACTGGTTGTACTTCTTGGTGCCGAACTTGTACGGCGCCCGGCTGCGCGACGGGGCCTTGGCCCGGGCGGAGCGCTTCTCCTTGCCCTTGGCCGTGACGGTCGAACTCGCCGTGGTGTCAGTCGTGTTGGGAACGGTCTCGGTCGCCAGTGCCGGCGCGGCGGCCAGGCCGAGCATCAGCGGCATGCTGAGCGCAGCGGCGGTGGCGCGGGTCTTGTGCGAAATCATGCGGATATCTCCTGAGGGTCGGTTTCTCTCGCACCTCAGTGATGCCCTCGGTCAGGGCAGGCGAATCGTGAGCCGGGTCACACCGGGGATCGGCTCAGTACCAGTGGTGCCGCTTCCAGAACGCCCAGGCCTTCACGGGCGATCCGTAGCGCTCCTTGATGTAATCCAGGCCCCAGTCGATCTGGGTCTCAGGATTGGTCCGGTAGTCCTTGCCGTGTGTGCGCATCTTGCGCGCCGGCAGGGACTGCGGGATCCCCCACGCGCCGGACGACGGGTTCACGGCCTTGTGGTTCCAACTCGATTCCCGGTACCACAACTGCTTGAGTGCTCGGAACTGTCGCGGTCCCCAGCCGTAGCGGATGGCCGATGCCTGCTTGGCATACCACTGCGAGTAGGCGATGGTCCCGAAGCGCGCAGGTGCTTCCGAGCGACTGGGCCGGGGCAGGTCCCGGCTGTCTGCCTGTGCAGCCACCGGTGCGGCCAGCAGGGCGGCGGAGGTGAAGGCGATGGCGAGGCGACGTGCGGTCATATCAACCCACTGCTCAGGCGCTCCGGATCGAGGTGCGCTCACGGACCCGTGGTCGGCGTCACCGCAGCCCGGCTCGATCCGCCGGAAGCATGCCGCTGGGACGCTACTGGTGGTGATGGCGGGCCCGCTAGACCGCTCCCAGACGGCATCAGCGCGGTTCCGCACCCCACACGGGCACTTCTCACTACCCACCTTCCTGACACCACGGATCATGTGCAGCAGTCCCGGCGTGACATACATCACTGTTCGTGGGGGCAATTCGGGCGTATCCGACAGTTCGTCAGTACCAGCCGCGGGAATGCGACGAGGCGAGCGCCCCTGCCGGGCTTCCGTACACGGCGTCGATGTAGGACAGGCCCCACTTGATCTGCGTCTCGGGGTTGGTGGCCCAGTCGGCTCCGTGCGAGCCCATCTTCGAGCCGGGCAGCGCCTGCGGGATGCCGTGCGCCCCTGACGAACTGTTGTGCGCGTGCTGGCTCCAGCCGGACTCACGCTGCCACAGTTGTTCCAGCGCCGAGAACTGGTCGGCACCCCATCCGTACTTCTGCTGCATGTACGCCCGCGCGAACCACTTGTTGTACGCCACAGTGCCGAACTCGTAGGGGGATGCACTGCGAGTCGCGCGCTGATGACGGTCGGCGTGGTCCGCGGCTGCGCGCCACACCTTGGGGCCGGGCAAAGCGGTCGACGTGCTCTTCTGGGCCGGGGCGCTCAGCTTCACTGAGGCAGCGACCCCGATGGACTCCACGGCCGGTGCGGCACTCTGCGTGGCGAAGAGCAGCACCGTGGCCGGCACCGCGACAGCGAGGACGCCGATTCCGACGCGGATGGGACGTGCTGGCATGCGTGACCTCCAGAGGGACTCTGGAGATACATGCCCGCATGGCCGGCACGGCAAGCGTGAGACGGCTCACAGGCGCGCCGATCGGTCAGTGCGGGAAGTCCTCGAGCAGGTCGGTGACCAACGCTGCGATCGGTGAGCGTTCCGACCGGGTGAGCGTGACGTGGGCGAAGAGCGGATGCCCTTTGAGCCTCTCAACCACAGCGACGACACCGTCGTGCCGGCCGACGCGCAGGTTGTCACGCTGCGCCACGTCGTGGGTCAGGACCACCCGGGAGTCGCGGCCTACGCGACTGAGCACCGTGAGCAGGACGTTGCGTTCCAAGGACTGGGCCTCATCCACGATGACGAAGGCGTCGTGCAGCGACCGGCCGCGGATGTGGGTGAGAGGCAGGACCTCCAGCATGTCCCGGTCGACGATCTCGTCGACAACCTCCTGGGTGGTCACCGCCTGCAGGGTGTCGTGGACCGCCTGTGCCCAGGGACCCATCTTCTCGTGTTCGGTGCCGGGGAGGTACCCGAGTTCCTGTCCACCCACCGCATACAGCGGGCGGAAGACCACCACCTTCCGGTGCTGGCGGCGTTCGAGGACGGCCTCGAGACCCGCGGTCAACGCCAGGGCGCTCTTGCCCGTGCCTGCCCGGCCGCCCAGCGACACGATGCCGATGCTGGGGTCGAGCAACAGGTCGAGGGCGATGCGCTGCTCGGCACTGCGGCCGTGCAACCCGAACGCCTCCCGATCCCCGCGCACCAGGCGCACCTGCTTGCCTTCGGTGACCCTGCCCAGGGCCGACCCCGTGTCGCTGGTCAGGATCAGTCCTGTGTGACACGGCAGGTCGCGCGCCTCGTCCAGATCGCAGACCTCCAAGCGGTACAGGTCGTCGATCCAAGGAGTACTGACGTCGACCTCCTCGATGCCGCTCCATTCGCTGGCCGACGCCAACTCGGCGCGGTACTCCTCCGCGATGAGGCCCACCGCCGAGGCCTTGACCCGCAGCGGGAGGTCCTTGGAGACCACCACCACGTGATGGCCCTCGGCCGCCAGGTTCCGGGCGACCGCGAGGATGCGGGTGTCGTTGTCGCCGATCTGGAAACCGCTCGGCAAGATCGACGGGTCGGCGTGGTTGAGTTCCACCCGCAGCGTTCCACCGCTGTCCAGCGGCACCGGTTCATCGAGCCGGCCGGCCTCGACACGCAGGTCGTCGAGCAGGCGAAGGGCGGTACGCGCGAAGTACCCGAGCTCGGGGTGCGTGCGTTTGCCCTCCAGTTCCGTGATCACGATCGCCGGAATCACCACTTCATGCTCATCGAACCGCAGGATCGCGTGTGGGTCCGAGAGAAGAACGCTGGTGTCGATGACGTAGGTACGGAATGGGTAGTCAAAGGGCACGCTCGGCCTCCGTTTCCACCGAACCCGGCACAGGTCCGGTATGCGCCGACACTAGGGGCGCCAACAGCGCACACGGGTAACGCCACGCCGACGACCCGCAACGTTTACCTGAACGGTTGGGTCCGGGCGGCGGCCGCGAGGGTGCCGCCCGGAGGGAGGTGCCCGGCATCCGGGTTGACTACTGCCCGCCGAGCGTACAGAACTGGTTGGCGACTGCGCGCAGAGGTGAACCCCCACCCAGTAACACGCGGCATGCGGGGCTGAATCCACCGGATTCACGGCGTGTCGCGTACGGAAGTGGTTGCGGCTGTGGGCCCCTCAACCAGTTCCGTACGCACCGCGCGCGTGAACGGGGTCGCCTCAGTTGCCGAACCGGCGCTGCCGGTCGGCATAGGCGCGCATGGCCCGCAGGAAATCCACCCGCCGGAAGTCGGGCCAGTAGGCCTCGCAGAAGTAGAACTCCGAATGGGCGCTCTGCCACAGCAGGAATCCGGACAGTCTCTGCTCCCCCGACGTGCGGATCACCAGATCCGGGTCCGGCTGTCCTCGGGTGTACAAGTGCTCGGCGATGTGCTCCGGTTCCAACACGGACGCCAGATCGTCCAGCGTGGTACCACGCTCGGCGTGCTCGGCGAGCAACGACCGCACCGCATCCACGACCTCACGACGTCCGCCGTAACCGATCGCCACGTTCACGGTCATGCCGTCGATGTCCCGAGTAGCGGAATCCGCCTCCTTCAGAACGGTGGTCGTCTCAACGGGCAACAGATCGAGGGCGCCCACGGGGTGGATGCGCCACGCCCCGGTCGCGGCCAGCGCCTCGACGGTGTCGGTGATGATTCCGAGCAGTTGATGCAGTTCCTCCTGAGGCCGCGCAAGGTTGTCGGTCGACAGGAGCCACAAGGTGACCACCTCGACATCGACCTCGTCACACCAGCGCAGGAACTCGGCGATCTTCTCCGCACCCGCACGGTGGCCCGTCGAAGCCGACGTGCCCTGCAAAGAGGCCCAGCGCCGGTTGCCGTCGAGAATCACACCGACATGGCGGGGGATGCGATCGGAGTCGAGGCCCGCGAGCAGTCGCCGCTCGTAGAGCGAGTACGCCATATCGCGCAGGCCCATTGGCCACCTCCTTGCCCGCAGGGTACCCCGCGGGCAAGCCCGTCGGAGCGGCTTGTGACCCTAATGTCACCTAGAAGTCGAGGCCGCCCTCATCCTCGTCATCCTCTTGTCTGCTGCGCCGCTTCTTGTGCCCCTTGCCCTTGTCGCGC
>Ga0116151_10001847_pt1 | contig 19758 bp, 20 predicted proteins | sample AD_UKC117_MetaG_FD_89893 | JGI IMG/M metagenome (GOLD analysis project Ga0116151, IMG submission 89893) | Active sludge microbial communities of municipal wastewater-treating anaerobic digesters from Hong Kong - AD_UKC117_MetaG | ecosystem: Engineered > Bioreactor > Anaerobic > Digestate...
AGAGATAGCCGCCGGCCTGTCCACGTGGCACAATCGTGATCTTCTGGATCGGATCGGCATTCTCGCAGAGGTGGGCAATGACGGCATGGCCCGCTTCATGATAGGCAAGCACCTTCTTGTCGTGTGGCGAGATGAGCCGACTGCGGCGCTCAGGGCCACCGAGGCCAATGCGCTCCACTGCTTCCTGCAGTTCTGTGGTGCCGATGGCCCGCTTGTTGCGGCGCGCCGCCAGAATGGCTGCTTCGTTCACCACATTTTCCAAATCAGCACCCACAAACCCAGGGGTTTGGCGGGCAATCATATCGAGATCGACATCGGGTGCAATCGGCTTCCCCTTCACATGCACATTGAGAATGGCACGACGCCCCTTGACATCGGGGCGATCCATCGTCACGCGTCGATCAAAGCGACCAGGGCGCAACAAGGCGGGATCGAGAATATCCGGCCGGTTCGTGGCCGCAATCAAAATCACATTGGTATCGGTGCCAAAGCCATCCATCTCCACCAGGATCTGGTTCAACGTCTGCTCGCGCTCATCGTGTGAACCGCCCAAGCCGGTGCCACGGTAGCGACCAACGGCATCGATCTCGTCGATAAAGATAATACAGGGGCTGTTGCGCTTAGCCTGCTCAAAGAGGTCGCGCACGCGGCTGGCACCGACACCGACAAACATTTCGACAAATTCTGAGCCGGAAATGCTGAAGAAGGGCACACCCGCTTCGCCGGAGACCGCTTTTGCCATCAACGTTTTACCGGTGCCAGGAGGGCCCACCAACAACACACCTTTGGGAATTCGTGCGCCGAGGGCAGCGAACTTCTGCGGTTCTTTTAAGAACTCGACCACTTCTTGGAGTTCTTGCTTTGCCTCATTGGCCCCGGCAATATCATCAAAGGTGATGGTGGGGCGATTGCCGGTAAAGAGGCGCGCCCGGCTCTTGCCAAACGAAAGGGCCTGGTTGTTGCTGCCTTGGGTTTGGCGGAAGAGAATAAAGAACAACCCGGCAATGAAAACGAGTGGCAAGAGATTGATCAGGAGCGCCAGCCAGTTGCTGCCGTTGCCGGGGGCATCGTACTGCAGCTTGACGTTGGCCAGATCGGACGCCGGCACCCCAAGACCAATCAGGGTTTGCGTCAGTGGTACACCAGCTTCACGACGAGAGATTAACGGTTGTTCGCGCCCATCAAAGAAGACACGCACTTCTTCGTCGCGCACGACAATTGAGGCAACGCGCCCTTGTTCAATCGACGTGGCAAGTTGCGTCAACGTAATCGATTCGGGCGACTGTGTCGCCCAAGGGGTGTTGTAAAAAATTGCAACACCGGCAATCAAGACCAATAAGTAGAGAAACGCGTTGCGGCTCCAGTTTGCCTTCACAAAATCCTCCTTCAACATAATCGATAGGCCGCAGTTTGGCACTACGAGCTCTGATCTCTTAGAAAACCACGTTTGTTATTCCTGCAGTGAGTAAGGGATCGCATGGGATTTACGTGGCTAGCTGAGAACGCGCGCCATTTTGACCACTGTCTGTCTGGTGCTCCATTTTCAGCTATAGTTTCTCAGAAAAAGTTCCGGGCCGCTTCCACCGGTGGTTCCAAGTGCACTCAGCACGAATCTTTTTCTGAAGGTCTATATAAATTGTCATCTGTAAATTGTAGAGATATTACTCCCATGGAACCGCAAGTGTATCGCTTGCCCAAACTCAGGTTTCCAAACAGAGCAAAGTGATTGTTGCGCAATTCGGATGGATCCATTGCGAATTCCACTACGCTGCGGTCTAGCAGAACAGTATACCAAAGAAGATGACGTTTTGGCTAGTGATCTAAGATACGGTTCAGCAATTCCAAATTTGGCAATCGACGTGGGAAAGCAGGCCCAGATTCTTGGGCAGGCGATTGCCGGCGGGCTTGCTCAGGAAATACCCGGTGTGGAGAGCCAGGATTGGAGTGAGGAAACACATGCAAGGTAGGAGGTCAAGAGGAGGGTAAGCGACCGCGGCGGATGTATAGCACAGCGACCAGCAACGATCGCGTGCCGGGGCTACTGCGCCAAGATCTGTACGAACTACTGTGCCACAATCTGCGTTGTTGTTGGTTTGTGTTGCTGCTGGTAGCGCAGCTCTTCTGCTCGACGATGGGCCGCGGCTAACGCTTCTTCGCTGTAAATTTCCGGATACTTATCGGCTAGCTGCGCCGATGATCGGCTCGCCATAATGGCAGCCAAAACAAGCAAACCAGCGGAAAGAAAACTTGCGCCAATGATGATAAGTACGATAAAAACAAAGGTACTCATATTGGTCCTCTTCGCCAAGTAGCTCCGTCAGAACGGGAATCCACCGTAGTTGTTCGGCTCATATCATAGCCTGTAACATTTTCACAGGCAAACATTTACCTTGTACAGCCATGCTTTTACCTTGTACAGCCATGCTTTTGAGATACAGCAATTCCCAATTTGGCCGAAACCTGTCATTCTGGGCGAAGGAACGGAGCGAAGAATCTCCAACTTCCAGCGTAGAGCTTCTTCAGCAGTTGCCTCAGAATGACAAATTTAGCATTGCTGTTTGAGACATGAGTGCTTTCCTGGGAACCGAAATAATATTACGGTGAGGACTATCTCAGTTCCAGAGACTATAAACGTATGACTATTCACTAAGTTTACAGCACGTTACATCATTTGTCCAATCCTAAAAATTTCTAAAAAAATTGCGATGAATTCCTTACCATTTGATATGGTACAATAGGTAACAACGCCTAGTTTCGGAGAGAACAGCATAACGTTGGGCGCCTTGGCGCCATGTACACCACCATACACACCTATAGATGTTGCCATTTCTGCCCCTCGCCGAAGGGCCCATCAAGCGCAAATTACGTCGCCGGACAATGGCGTGCAACAGTATAAACTTGAACATATCCTTGCGGTAAACGTCATGGTATAGATTACGCTTCCCTATCGAATTACTGACATTTCTACCGCAATGACGCAACGAATGTAAGGATACTTTATGTCACATGTCTATTTAAGCTACGCGCATAGCGATAAAGATTATGCCGACATTATTGAGGCAGAGTTAACCGAACGAGGCCACTCCACGTGGCGTGACACCTCACAAATTGAAAATGGTGCAGACTGGGGCGATGCCATCAAAGCTGCGCTACACGATGCCTATGCGATTTTGGTCCTCCTCTCATTCGATGCCTTGCAATCTGAGTGGGTACAAAATGAGATGCGCTTTGCCCATGAGCACCACGTTCCCATTGTCATTGTGCAGATTGAAGAGTGTGTCCTTCCGACAGAACTGGAGAACGCGCCCCAGGTCAATTTGCAACGCTTGCGGGAGTTGCAGGGTATTGAGCAACTAAACCTCTATCGCCAAAGCATGAGCACCTTGATCAGCCTGGTGGAAGAAACACGACCTGTTTTGCGCCATTTGCGCGCGCTGGCCAGCCCCGATGATCTCATTCGTGAACATGCTGCCCAACGGTTGGGCGAGTTGGGCGATCCGATTGCCACACAGGCGTTGATCCGCACACTGACCGACCCCGATGTAGATGTGCGCTTTGCGTCGGCTGAGGCACTGGGCAAATTGCGCAGCGAATCTGCACTGCGCCCACTCATCCGCACCCTTGCCGATGATGACCCGGATGTTCTGGCAGCCGCGGCAGCCGCCCTCGGTGAGTTGGGTTTACCCGATGCCATTAGTCAATTGGACGAGTTGCTCTCGCACCACGATCGTTTTGTCCGTGCTGCGGCGGCATTGGCGCTCGGGAAATTGGATGCGATCAATACAGTGCGCACATTGATCTTCCTGATGCGCAATGATAGCATTGGCGATGTTCGACGGGCAGCGGCCCATGCGCTCTGTACCATCGGGGGGTCAGAAGCAGAACGCGCGCTGAAACGCGCGGGAATTCACTGTGCCGATCTGCATTAAAAAAATGTCAAACGTTTCAAACATCGCTCATATGGGCGAAGAGGTGAAGTTGGCGCGGTTCTCTCTGAGAATTTATCAATTTCACCCGCAGACCTATATGAGCCTCAAAGGTTAAGGAGAAGTAGCCATGACCGAACCGATCCGCTTTGGGGTTATCGGTGGCAGCGGTGTCTATCAGATGGAAGCACTGCAAAATGTAGAAGAGGTGGCCCTGGAGACCCCATTTGGATCACCTTCTGACAGTTACATGGTTGGCACCTTGCACGGAGAGCGGGTTGCCTTTTTGGCCCGTCATGGCCGGGGGCATCGGATCAACCCGACACGCCTCAATCAACGGGCCAACATTTATGGCTTCAAGATGCTTGGGGTTGAGTATCTGATCGGCGTCAGTGCATGCGGTAGCTTGCAAGAGCGCTATGCACCCGGCCACATTGTGATTCCCGATCAACTCTTTGATCGGACCAATGAGCGGGCATTGAGCTTCTTTGATGATCCCACTGTCGGGACCGACGGCTTTGTTGCTCACGTCAGCGTCGCCGATCCATTTTGCGAGCTGTTGAGTGAAATCTGCTATCAAGCTGTTCAAGAGAGCGGCGCCACAGCTCACTTTGGTGGCAATTTTGTCACTATCGAAGGGCCACGATTCAGCACAAAAGCCGAAAGTCGTGTCTTTCGCAACTGGGGAATGGACATCATCGGCATGACAACAACACCGGAAGCACAATTGGCCCGTGAAGCGGAGATGAGCTACGCGGTCATGGCCCATGTCACCGATTATGATGTCTGGCACGAGAGCGAAGAGGCAGTCACCGTGGAAATGGTGATCCGCACCTTGCAGCACAACGCCGAAGTCGCCAAGACATCGGTGGCAAATGCGCTGCGTCGCCTGCGCAATATCGGCCCCTCCCCCTACGCCAATGCCCTGCAATATGCCTTTATCACCGACCGGGCAGCTATCCCGGACCGTGCGATTGAACAGCTTCGCCACATTGTGGGGCACTACTTTTGATGAACCTTCATCATAAAAATTTGCCCAACTTACCCAACTTTGATACACTACACGACTGTCCGAAAATTTTCTATTTCCATTGGGTTACAACTTGGGCTACAACCGAATTTTCAGGATAGATTTTTCATGTATGGAATCTACGGGCGCGATTGAGCTCGTTCTGTATAATTGTTTACGACAGAAGCTGAACAGGGAGCAAGAATCATGGCAAAGAAGGGTCCTCGTGTCTTAGTAAAGATGCGCAGCACAGAAAGTGCGCACTTTTATCTAACCGAAAAGAATCGCCGCAATGATACCGGTCGTATGGAATTACGCAAATATGATCCGGTAGTGCGTCGTCACGTTGTCTACCGTGAGACGCGCTAGCGATTCCACATCTTTATCCGTTTTATCTGTGCATTTTTCATTCGTGAAGATGACAACTGATAGCGAGCAGCGCAGGGGTTTACCTCCTGCGCTGTTTTTGTGTCAAAGATTTACAGCTTTGTAAGCAGTTGTCGTCTTAGGCCGTTCCAAGGAATCAAATCCCTCCGTAGGGGCGTGCCCTTGTGATCGCCCTGGGGCACCGGCAAGCGGATGCCCATCCATGGGGGATTCAAAATCTTGGAGCAGCCTTATACATGGGCACAGGGATCTCTGACAAGTGGCAGGAATGCTCTGATCGCTAGCTTTGCGGCTGCGCCCAGATCGATCGTAGTTCAATGACGCGCTGAACGTCGTTTAGCTATCTGGTATTTGTTGGCCTTTTGTTGTAAGATTTTCCTGTTTTCGTAGTTTTCTGATTTTGAGCTATGCTATTGTTGTACTGAAACTTGTTGTACGAGGTTTGTATATCCTGAGGTTTGTATGTGGAGAGAATGTGAAGGGAACATGCGACGTAATCTTATGGTACTAACGGTTAGCCCCATTGTCCTCTTTTTGGCGATGGTACAGGCCGGTAGAGCAATGGCTGTAGACAAAGCAGACCAAATCGCAGAGACCACTAAGCCAGCAGCTTCCTTCCCCGCCAGTCGAGTCGACGAACGTACGGCCCCCCCCTTTTTGCTTCCAGCGCTACAAATTACCACAACCGCACCGGCACCGGCATTGGTCCCACCGGCCCTTGGCCCAAGCAGCACCACCACCACCACGACGGTGACGCCGGATATTGAGAGTACAGATACCGTCACCGAATCAACCACGCCGGCACTCGTGCCGACAGAGGAGGCAACCATCACGCCCACCCTCACGACAGTTCAGGTGCTCACCGACACACAAGAAAGCTCCGTTGACAGCACCGACACCACGGCCGCGCAAGCAGAACTAGATGCTGCTTATGCGTTGCCCATTGAAGGCACGATTATCGCCAATCGCACGGAAGCGAATGTGCGCTTCTTTGTAGAAGGCGCAACCTACGAACTCGATCCATTGCGCTCCATCGGCCTCGATCTGCCTCGAGTCACAGCGGTTCTCAATCTCTATAACTGTGATGCCGCCACACCAGAAACCACCGAAGGCTGTTTCTGGGATCCCTATCTGCTCGACCGTGACGGATTTTATGAAGTTGTGCCGGGCGCCGATGTTGCCTCTGCCAGCAATCTCACGCTGCAGCCCGCCGGCTCACCGCCGGTCAATCAGATCTGGTTGCAAAACCGTTCTGGGAAACGGGAGACAATCTTTTACGAAGGCGAAGAGATTGAGCTACCGCCGGCAGCAGTTCATGAGTTTTCGTCTGCGGCCGATGTTCCGGCGATCATTTATCTGCGCAGTTGTCTCGTGTTGTCCGACCGTACAGTTTGTGAGTGGGTTCCCGCCGATGCGGAGCCCGGCTTTTACTACGCATTGGAAGAGACGACCATTGCCGGCAGTTTGCCGAACAGTGAAATCGTGGCGCTGGAGTTGCGCCCCATCCTCTCCAAAGATGGTGATCCCGTGGAACTACCTGCGCAGGTGAACTGCCAGTTGCAGGTGCCCACCCTCAATGTGCGCAGTGGTCCCGGTCTGGAATATCAGATCATTGCCAAGATCCGGGGCACGGAACAAGAACCGGGTCGTGTAACTGCCGTTGGTCGTGACAGCCTTGGGGACTGGTTGGCCGTTGATGCCCGGATTGCACCGGGAGGATGGATCGTCGCGAGTTCCAGCTTTATTCAGTGCAACGGTGATATTAACAGTCTACCCATTGCCGAAATAACCGATGGACGGCTGGCACCAACACCCGAGCCCGTTGTGACAGCGCCGGATGTCAACACCGCACCAGCCGAAGAAGGTGCGGCCGAGGCGCCTGCTGAGGAAGCGACACCAGAACCGGAAGCGGCCGCACCGCTTACGCTCGCCGAGGGTCAAGCATTACTCATTGTCAACAATGGCTTTGATCAAGAGGTGCGCTTTACCCTTGATCAACGATTCCGCATTGAGCAAGGGGTCAGTGAATACGATTTGAAACCAGGTGAATCCATCAGCCTGCTCGTTTACCCAGGACAGGTAGCCTTTAGCGTGAGCAGCCCGTGGCGCGGCCTCAGCGGCAACTCCGAGTTCTTTATCGACAACAAAGAGTCACGCACCTTGTGGTTGGTCTTTGTCCCCGATCCCGATGGTTCCGGACGCTGGATTCTGCAATACTAGCTTCTGGACGCAGAAAGTGACAACAACCGGGGCTGCATTATGTGCAGCCCCCGTTTTGCGTTAAGAAACATGTAATACCTTCGCTTCGCTTTTCGACTATACTAGGTGCCGAAGCAAGTTATCGTGGCACCGTGAAATCGAACACGTAGCAGTGCACGGCAGCCGATGCACTTCGTATCTGTCCGCAAGTTCTCTGTTCCCACCAGGTTATAACCGCATTTACGGATAGATTCTCAACCGTTGTTCGCAATGGCGGCAACGCTACCCAAGGAGGTACATGTTGATGCAACACCACAAATGGTTTATGCCACTCGTCCTTATGGATAACCCATTTAAAAGTCGCACGTATGCAGGGTACTTTTACACGAGAGTGGCTGTGCGACTTTTATGGGGTTTATCTATTAGCAGCCTACTTGCAGCCTGCACAGTGCCACGGGCACCCGCCGCGCCGATCGGCCAACGGGTGTTAATTCCCACACCGGAGTCACGTCCGGCGCCAACCCACACTGTTGAGTCCACGGCCATCACCAACGCGCCCGTCGACATGGCGGTGTCCAGCTCGCCACTGACAGCAGAGCAGAACGCGCTGCTGGCTCGGTTGCCAAGTCGCGGGGCAGCCCCCGAACTGTTGAATGAGACCTGGTTCAATTCGGAGCCACTTCGGTTGGCCGATCTGCGGGGGAAAGTAGTCATCGTCGAGTTTTGGACTTATGGCTGAATTAACTGCCGCAACGTGATTCCCTCGGTGAGGGAATGGTATCAACAATATCAGGATGATGGCCTGGTCCTCATCGGCGTGCACACCCCCGAATTTGCCTACGAAAAAGATCTCACCAACGTACAGGCCGCGATTGCCGATCTCGGTGTTACCTGGCCCGTGGCCATCGATAACGACTGGGCAACCTGGCGCGCCTACAACAATCACTACTGGCCCGCGGCCTATCTCATCGACAAGGCGGGCAACATCCGCCTGCTCAAGATTGGTGAAGGGCAGTATGAGTATACCGAATCAGTCATTCAGGCACTATTGGCTGAGCCACTGCCCGGTTGAGTCTGTATAACACGAGATACGAGGCAGGGAGAGACGAGACATGAGACCGTATTGGGTCGTAGTCGTTCCTTGCCTCTCCCCTCTCCCCTTCCTCGCTCCTTGACAACCCCTCGCCTTTCCGACTACACTTTTATGCCATACCCATTATCCAGATTCAGAATCCATCCCGTCAATCGGTTGTGACTCATGGGATACGTCTACCGACAAGAGTTACCGATGAGATTGCCACAGAACATTACAGGATAGACACAAAGGAGCAACCATGCAGCGTTATGGTCAGGTGCTTGGCATCAAAACGGAAAACATTGCAGAGTATACGCGGCTACACGCTGCGGTGTGGCCCGGTGTGCTCAAGATGATTCACGAATGCAACATCCGCAACTATTCGATCTTTCAGAAGGACAATCTGCTCTTCGCCTACTTTGAGTACATCGGCGATGACTTTGCGGCCGACATGGCCAAAATGGCCGCTGATCCCACCACACAGGAATGGTGGCAGGTTTGCACGCCGCTCCAGGATCCGCTCCCAACCCGCGCCGAGGGGGAATGGTGGGCCACGATGGATGAAGTATTTCACACGGATTAGTTGGACGGTCGGACAGTTGGGCGGTCACCGAGTAGCGCACATTCCTGATGCGCAGCCGGTTTATTGTCACAGACTCGCTTGTGTAAATAGATTGCTGAAGACAGATTGTGAGCAACACGGCTATGGCAGAAATCGCGCCATGTTGCCAACAATCCGTGTTGCCAACAATCCATATCAACAAATTTCCCAAATAGAAAGCCCGGTATGCCCAATCCAACCTTCCACACCACCCACCGCTCCGATCAGATCCACCCAACCGTTTTTGTTGCGCCCCATGCTGTCATTGTCGGCGATGTGACGCTGGCAGAGCAGTGTAGCGTCTGGTTTCACGCCACCTTGCGCGGCGATGTTGAACCGATTCGCATCGACGAACGCACCAACATTCAAGAAGGGGCGGTGCTCCATGTTGATCCCGGCTACCCGGTGACTGTCGGCACCGACGTCACGATTGGCCACCGCGCCATTGTCCACGGTGCCACGGTGCAGGACCATGTCATTATCGGCATGGGTGCGACAGTGCTCAACGGCGCGGTGATTGGCGCAAATTCGATTGTTGGCGCCAATGCGTTGGTGACAGAGGGGAAAGTTTTTCCACCGGGCTCGCTGATTTTGGGCAGCCCAGCCAAGGTGGTGCGGACGTTGACGGATGAAGAAATTGAGCGGATTCGCCAGGGCGCCGCAACGTATGTGGCGCGGGCCGCGGCCTTTAACTCGGTGCGGTCCGATTAGAGAGTGATAACAGCATCTGCCCTCTGCTCGTTGCCCGCTGTTCGCGCCACCGATTTTTCGCCCAGACATGGATTTCCAAGGAGAGCGCAATGAAGACAGTGACCAAACGCGAACGGCTGGAGGCGACCTTTGCCGGTGACACCGTGGATCGCCCAGCAGTGGCCCTCTGGCGGCACTGGCCAATCGACGATCTGCATGGCCCGGAATTGGCGCGGGCAACATTGGCCTTTCAAGCAGCCTACGATTTTGATTTTATTAAGGTGACACCCAACAGCAACTATTGCGTCGAAGGCTATGGCGCGGAGACGCGTTGGATCGGCAACGAAGAGGGCACCTACAGCTGGGGGAAACGGGTGATTCAACAGCCGGAGGATTGGCTTGCGCTGCGACCTCTCGACCCGAATCGGGGCTTACAGGGCGAGGTACTGACGGCCAACCGCATGATCGCCGAGCAGCGGGGCGAGCAAGTTCCTTTTATCCAGACGATTTTCAATCCGTTGGCCCAAGCGAAGAATCTGGCCGGTGAACGTTTGTATGCGGACATTCGCCAGCATCCCGATGCGGTCTTGACAGGGTTGCGCACGCTGACGGAATCCATTCTGCGCTTTATTGCGGAGCTGAAAACGACTGGCGCAGCCGGCATCTTTCTGGCGCTACAACATGCCAGCTATGATCTATTAACAGCGGAAGAGTATCGTACCTTTGGGCGCCCCTTTGATCTGCAGATCCTGGCAGCGACGGCGGAACTGTGGTTCAACCTGCTCCATCTGCATGGTAGCAATGTCATGTTTGATGTGGTGGCCGACTATCCGGCGCAGGTGATCAATTGGCACGACACAGAGACACCGCCAACGCTACAAGATGCGCTGAGCCGTACCCCAATGGCGCTCTGTGGCGGGTTGCGCCAATGGGAGACGATGGTACGCGGTAAGCCGGAGGCCGTACGACGTGAAGCGGTCGCTGCGATGGCAGCAACCGACCGCCGGCGCTTTATTCTGGGCACGGGCTGTGTTACATCGATTGTCGCGCCGACTTGCAATCTAGTGGCGGCGCGACAATCGGTGGAGGCGGGATAGCACGAATTGTGTAAATCTCGGATTGGTCTGGAGGACAGACTGAGATTTGCACATTTTTCGGCATACCGCCTGGTGGAGCAGGGGTAGCACGAAGAGAAGTATCACAAGTGAGCAGGTGGTATGTGGGTAGGGGATTGGCTGTGGTGAAGGTCGGTTTGATTTTTGTTGGCATTTTGATCCTGGCCTACCTCATCTATGTGGGCTATATCTACTATATCCAACGTTGGGTACTCTTTCCCCGCCACCTGCTACCACCGGCATATTCGTCGGTCGCCGATTTTCCCGGCTGGAAACAGCAGTGGTTTGAAACACCGGCGACGCGGGTCGAGGGATGGTTCGCGCCCCCGGTGGTGTCATCCAACCCTGGTGTGGCGCCGCTCTTCATTATTACCCACGGCAACGGCGAGCTAATCGACATTTGGCCACCGCGAGTGGTGCAACTTCAGCGCCAAGGCTATGGCGTGTTGCTGGTTGAGTATCCAGGATATGGACGTTCAACTGGTGAACCGAACGAAGCCGAGATTCGGGCAACATTAAGCGCAGCCTACGATTGGGCGGTGGCTCAGCCCGGTGTAGACCCACAGCGGGTAATCCTCTTCGGCTATTCGGTAGGCGGCGGTGCAATTGGAACCCTGGCGGCACAACGCCCCTCGGCGGCGTTGGTGCTCATGTCCACCTTTTCCAGTGTACGTGCAATGGCACAAGCGCTCTATCTTCCCGGCTTTTTGGCCCGCGATCCCTTTGACACAACCGCCGTCGTGCAACACTACGCCAATCCCATCTTACTCATTCATGGTACCAAAGATACCATCATTCCTCACACCAATAGCATTGCACTGAAGCAGGCGGCGCCCAGCAGTAAATTGCTGCTCCTCCCTTGCGGCCATCACGACTGTGTCGAAGATTGGGAGGAGTTTTGGCTGTTGATTGAAGATTTTCTGCGCGAGCGCCACGTGTTCTAAGCCACGTGTTCTAAGCCACGTGTTCTAAGCCACGTGTTCTAAGCCACGAGTTGTATAAAGATAATGCAAAACAACAGGAGAATGCGATGAACCACAGTGAACAGCGACAACGCACGCACGAGCTACTGCAGCAAAAGGGCATTCACCGCGCCCTCTTTACCAACATCTGCAGTGTCAAATGGCTCACGGGCTTTGCGCCGGCAGTGCAGTTGGGGCCGAATTACTTTGCCGGTGCACCACCGCTCGTGTGGTATGAAAGTGGTCACTTTACGGTCGTCGTCCAAGAAGGCCAGGCCGGCTCCATTTCACATCTGGCAACACTCGATGACTGTGATCTGCTCACCTATGCCGGCTACACGATCGAGCAACCGATTCATGGCGCTGACCGGCTACGCGAAGCACTCGTGCCGCTCTTGCGCAAGAGTGATGGCCCAGGAGCCATCGGTGTCGAAGAACAAGACACCACCCTTCTACTCTCACAGTTGCTCGACCACACGTTGATCCATCGGGCACCCCTCACTCCAATCGACCGTTGGCTTGTCCCGTTGCGCGCAGTCAAAAGTGCCGAAGAGATCCAGAAACTGCGCGACAATTTTGCGTTGACCGATATTGGTCATGCTGCGGCGCGCCGTGCGATCCAAGGAGGGGCTGGGAAACGGGAGATCGATGTGTGGACAGAGATCCACAGCGCCATCCAACAGGCGGCGGGGCAACGCGTGCCCTTGGGCAATGACTGCGTGGTGGGCTATCGTTCCCCCAACAACATTGGCGGCTGGCCCGGCGACCTGGTGATCCGCGAACAGGACAATGTGATTGTCGACCTGAGCACAGTGCGCCATGGATATTGGAGCGACAGTTGCGCCACCTACTATGCCGGCGAGCCAACTGCCGAGCAACGCAAGCTCCACAAAACCTGTGAACAGGCACTTGACTATGCAATCTCGCTGATCAAGCCGGGGGCAGTGGCAAAAGAAATCGACCAAAACGTTCGTCAGTTTATGCGCGATGCCGGCTATGCCGTCTACCCGCACCACACGGGCCACGGTGTTGGCGTCACCGGCCATGAGGAACCACGTATTGTGCCCTACAATGAGTGGGTCTTGGCGCCCAATATGGTGATCCTGCTGGAGCCGGGCGCCTATTTCCCCGGCGAATATGGTGCCCGCTTGGAAGATGCCGTGTTGGTCACCGCAGATGGGGCTGAAGTATTAACCAAGCATGACAAGAGTCTGCCTTAACGCTCTTTGTGCTGCACCGCCGTCTCTCTTCCGCTACTGCCTCCTCATTCTCAAGGAAAGTTTCTCTAAGGGGAATGCTAGCATTTTGAGAAAAGGCCGATGTAGACGGGCAAGAGGCGGAAAGATAGTTGTAAAAGGCTGGTTTCCTTGCGTCTTTGTTATTTTTGGTTTATAGTACTTTGTGAAATTTTGCGCAGTGTGGGGATGACTGTGCCGCTCACAAGTTTGAGTGCCGAGTCGACAGATACGCAGCATTTTAGCCACAGAGCACAGAGAACTCAACCGCCATACGCTCATCAGATAGAATTGCGCGACTACATTATGGGCGCGGTATCGCACGAATTGTGTAAATCGTGATCGGCTCAGAGAGCGGATTGGCGCTTTACACAAGGTTCGGCATACCGCCGCTGTAAGGCTGTCATTTTATTGGCAGCCTACCCAGGTTGCGTAAATAAGCGAACAAATCAATAACCAACCATACAAACAACAGCAATTTGCCAGCCGACAGATAGGAAAGTTGATCATGGGTGAAAATCGTTCATTACTGACCGCGCTTGGCGCTATTTTAGGGTTAGTACTCTTCATCTTTGTGATTTTACAAGCCGTTAGTTACTTCCGCGAAGGTGCAGCCGAATTTGAGGAGATGCAGCGCCAGGCAGGGGCACCCGTTCTTTTGTCAGAGACATTGCACGAAAGTGCCGCTGACGCAGAAGAGGCGCCGGCAGCAGAAGGCGCCGCAGTCGAGTCGACCACAGAACTCACGGCGACAGCACCACTGACCGCAACAGGTGAACTCACGACCACAGAAGCACTCACAGCAGGCGCAGCGATCTCCCCCACAGAGGAAACGGCTGTAGCGGCAGGCGCAGCGATGACCGACACCACAGCGGCGGCAACAGAATCGGTGACAACAACCGAGAGCGTAACAACCACAGCGAGTATAACAGCAACGCCCCCCGTCACAACATCAGAAGTGGTGACAACTGCGGCACCTGTCACCACTTCGGTCGCGGCAACTAGCACAGAAAATGTAACCTCCACGGAAACGGTAACCGAGAGTGTAGCCGCGGCAGACGAAACAGCGGCTGCTTCTTCCGCCGCTGAGGAGACGGCTACGGAAGAAGTAGCACTGGTTGTACCCACTCCCGATGAGGTCAGCCCGATCTTTACCAAAGCCGGCTGTATTGGCTGCCATGTAATTCCGGAGATTCCCGGCGCGCTTGGCGCAGTTGGCCCGAATCTGACTGGAATTGGCACAACAGCCGCCACCCGTGTAGAGGGACTGAGTGCAGAAGAGTATCTCCACCAATCCATCCTTGAGCCCAATGCGTTCATTGTGCCGGAGTGCCCCACGGGCCCTTGTTTGCCTGGCCTCATGGTACAGAATCTCGGTGACGTGTTAACACCAGAAGAGATCGATACAGTTATTGCCTACCTTTTGTCACTAACCGACGAGTAGAGGGGCCAGAGCTGTTTTTCAAGCGGCACAAATGGAAGCGACTCATGTCATTCATGGCATTTTGGTTACGCTGACTTTGATAAGTTGCTTCCATAAGTTCGCTAGTTCCGCGGAAATGTTTCACGCAAAGCCGCAAAGAGCGCAAAGAGCGCAAAGGTCTCACTGGTGTTTTTTGGCGAGCTTCGCGCCGTGGCGTGAGAAAGCGCCGTTTCGCAACAGAAACTAGCTATGCAAGCTGCAACGGCCCCCCGGATCGATCTCAGAGCCGACTCAGAAAATTTCCTTTTTCCTTCCCCCGTTCCATACAAAAACTAGCCACCTGACCAGGTACGACCCTACCCTGGTGGTTCTCCACGAGTACACCTGTCAACCGTATTGTTAGCCATGTTGCCATAACAAAACTTTGTATTACTGGGTTCGTGACAATTTTCACTTACTGGGGAACATGAGGTATGATAGAAGATAACGTAATCCATATTACAGATGAGTATTCCCAACAATTATCATGACGACAGTAAGCCAGCGTGAGTTCGGCCAGCCAACGCCAATCCAGCGCGCAGTGCAGCAGAGCGAGTGCACACAGCAGGGTAGTGCCGCATCTTTATCACCTACAGAAGGATTGGCAACCCAAGCGTCCAAGGCAGAAGTATCAAAAGAACACACACGCTCCTGGTACTGGATGTTTTTGTTGGGGATTCCAGTGTTGGCAATTCTGGCATTTGCTATTTTTCAACCTATCGTTGTGCTTCCCCGCATGGGTTTGGGTCCAGGTTTCGGTTTGACCGAAGGCAGCGGGCAGCGGCTGACGAATGAAGATTTGCGGGGCACCATTGTGCTCTACAACTTCACCTACACCAGTTGCGCCACCCCCTGCCCCCAAACAACACCGGTGATGGCTGAGATTCACAATCTGCTCGACGAGATGAACCTGCAAACTATTCCGGTTGCATTGGTCACCATTTCGTTTGATCCTGAACGGGATGGGCCGACGGTGCTCAGTGCGTATGCCCAACGCTTTATCGACAGCGCCGACCGAGCCGCAGCGCCTTGGTACTTTGTGACCGGTGATCCACTCCCCCTGAAGTATGTAATTGGCGGGGGTTTTGGGACCTACTACCAAGCCAACGACGACGGCACATTCACCTTTGATCCAACCTTTGTTCTGGTTGATGGGGCCGGTATTATTCGGGCCAAGTATCGGACAGCCACACCCGACATCGCCACGATGCAACGGGATATCGAGTTAGTTGCCAAAGAGGCAGTAGAAAGTACGGGGGCGACACGCCTGGCTTATGAAGCAGCACATCTCTTTCTCTGCTACCCCAAGTGATTCTTCCGTGCAGGGGAGCAGCGAAGGCAGAACGATCAAACGACGTACGATTCAGGAATGGCTAAACGGGTTAACAGCACGCAAAATTTTGCTGGGGTTTGCACTCTTTTTATGTATCGCGCTGGGTTTGAATTGGGGGTTGCCCCTGCTACAGCCCCATATCTTCCACGGCACCGTGCTGCAGCCAACAGCCACTGTACAGGATTTTAGGCTCGACACAACGCTGGGAAAACCAATGCAACTCAGTGACTTTCGCGGCAAGTATGTTTTGCTCTATTTCGGCTACACCTTCTGTCCCGACGTTTGCCCACTCACCTTGAGTGAGTTGCAGACCACGGTGACGGAATTGGGCCAGAGGGCGGATGACCAGCAAGTGATCTTTATTTCGGTTGATCCGGCCCGCGATACGGTTGAACAGTTGGCAAGCTACCTCCCCCATTTCAACTCGTCGTTTATCGGTATGACAGGTACAGAAGAAGGGATATTACAGGCGGCAACCCAATTTGGTATTTTCTACGATATTGGCGAAGCGACCAACGGTGGCTACTATACTGTTGACCACACAAGCACGGTCGTCGTGATCGATCCCGAAGGATATGCTCGCCTTGTCTTTCCTTATGGTGTCACGGGGAAAGAGATGGCTGAGGACTTACGCTATCTAATGCGATAGCGCAAAATTGTGTACTGGTCAACGAGATGGTGGCATCAATCAATTCACGCCAAGGCGCAAAGGTTGACAAGTGCTTGGTGAGCTTTGCGTGAGTTCACATCCTGTTGACCAATACAGATTGCGCAAAATTGTAATCCACACAAACATCAATTGACATACCCAAATAGTAGTTATTTCTTGCTGCATCGTTATTTCTTGAGAGGAGTAGTTTGTGAAAGAACCCGTTGCGCCACAAGGCACCATTGCGTTACTTTTGCTCTTTATTTTGCTAACAGTCGGTCTCTGGTTCAATGCATTCGCCGTAATTCTGTCTAGAGGGGTGACCCAATGAGCGACCATCAACCACATGCGCATGCTGCAGGTGAGCACGCCGATGCCGTTGATAACAACCTGCCCAATCTCCATGTCGACCGTTACGAGGGAATTTGGATCCGGATGACGCTCATCATGCTGGTCATCTTTACAATCGCCGTCGTTCTCTCAAGTTTTGCCTGGGGTATTCAACTGCCGGGCTACTATCAACGGATCGACCCGGCAACCCTGTCCGACCCAACTAGCCCTTTTGCCAATCCTGGGCTACGCGAACTGGCGCCGGGCAAATACGAAGCCTACATGACGGCGCAGGTTTGGAGCTTTTCTCCTGCTGAGCTGCGCATCCCCGCCGGCTCTGAAGTGACCTTCTATGTGACAGCACGGGATGTGCAACATGGTTTCAAAATTATGGAAACCAATGTCAATATGATGATTTTGCCTGGTCAAATTTCAACCTTAAAAGCGATCTTTGAAGAGCCTGGTACCTACAATCTGATCTGCCATGAATACTGTGGCGCCGGTGGTCCGACAATTGGCCACCACACCATGTACGCGCAAATTATTGTCGAAGATGCCGCGGGTACAGAGGTAGCAGCAAAGTAATACCCATTGCCGGTTGTGAGGCCATCAATGAACGCCAATTTACCACTGGAAGAAGGGTTCTCATTCATGGCGCTTGCAGAGGCAATTGATAGAAGCAGCCACAATTATGCCGAAGTTGTTTTTCATTCTTACCTGCTAGCAATCAGGAGAAAACTATGTCTGTTCAAGCAATGTCCGCAGGGGGCATTCAAGAAGAAGTAAAACCGGTCTATTTGACGGATAAAGATAAAAAAGTCATCGACAATTTAACGGGCTGGAACATTGGAATTGGCATCGGAGCATTGACGCTGGGCCTTTTCCTGGGTGTGATGCAAGGCTTGGAGCATGCGGGGTTTGACTTCTATTCCCACCTTCAGCCCGTTATCAAGAGCTATTATCAAGGGCTCTCCATTCATGGCGTGCTCAATGCGCTGCTGTGGACCACTTTTTTCATCTGTGGTTTCTTTACCTTTTCGACCACCCGTAGCTTGAATCGACCACTGCGCTATCCGTGGGTGAGCTATTTGGCATTGGGCATGATGGTGGTGGGCACATTGATCGCAGCCTATCCGTTGCTCTCCAACATGGCCACAGTGCTCTACACCTTCTACCCACCGCTCATGGCGCACTGGACCTACTACCTGGGGCTGACGCTCGTCGTCGTCGGCTCGTGGACGGTCGGCTACAGCCTCTACTTTACCTACTGGGCCTGGAAGCGTGAGAACCCAGGCGTGAATACTCCTTTCATTGCACTGGCAGCCCTGATTACGATGGTGCTCTGGCAGATCTGCACGCTGGGTGTTGCCGCCGAGATTCTCTTTATGTTGCTGCCCTGGTCGCTTGGCTGGCTTGGTGGCGTCGATCCGCTTTTGGGCCGCACCCTCTTCTGGTTCTTTGGCCACCCGCTGGTCTACTTCTGGCTACTGCCGGCCTACGTTTCTTGGTATGGCATGTTGCCGGCGCAAACCAATGGGAAGATGTTCAGCGAACATCTCGCTCGCCTGGTCTTCTGGCTATTTTTGCTCTTCTCAACGCCCGTTGGCTTTCACCACCAATACACCGATCCCGGCATTCCCGTCGGTTGGAAGTTTCTCCATACCATTCTCACCTTTGGTGTGGGCTTTCCCAGCCTCTTAACCGCATTTACCGTCGTTGCCTCGCTCGAAGTTGGGGCACGTGCCCGCGGTGGCAAGGGATACTTCGGTTGGATTCGCAAACTCAACTGGGGGAATGCCTCCTATACCGCCCAGAATCTGGCAATGATTCTCTTCGTCTTTGGCGGCATCGGCGGTATGATCAATGCCTCATACAACTTGAATCTTGCCGTCCACAACACCTCCTGGATTCCCGGCCACTTTCACTTGACCGTAGGGTCGGCCACAACTTTGACTTTCTTTGGCATCTGTTACTGGCTCGTACCTTACCTGACGGGACGCAAGCTGATCTCCAACACCATTGCGCTGCTTCAGGCATGGACTTGGTTCTTTGGCATGCTCTTCATGGGCAATGCCTATCATACACTCGGCCTCTACTTTAGCGCGCCACGCCGTACCATGCTTGGTGCAACACCCTACCGGATCGCCGAATGGAATCCCATGTTGATGGAATCGCTGTTGGGAGTATCGTTGCTCTTTATCAGTGCCACGGCCTTCTTCTTTGTCATTCTCTTTACGATTCTCAACCCCAAGAAGTTGGAGACCGCCGTCGAAATGCCGGTTGCACAGCCCCTTGATCCCACACCTGCCCCCAAATGGCTCAATGATTGGACGCCCTGGTTGGCCGGCACATTGGCCTTGATTCTGCTCTCGTATGGCCCCATGCTCTACCAACTGGTCCGCGATGCTCAGTTTATCATTACTGGCTTCCAGCCCTGGCCTCGTTAACAGGCGGAGCAACACGCTTTCCGCTTCTGTTTATCTTCTAAATTTGTCAGATTTGTACTGTGGCCCTCGAGTATGAAACATGAAAAGAGCGCCGGCCTGAGCCGGCGCTCTTTTTTCTCTCTGGGTATTTCACCTTGTGCAACATTTCACGAAAGCTCATCGACTTATTGTGCAATTTGTCCGATGGCAGCGCCGCAAGCGTCTGCTACAATAGTATCACAGCAACAAGATATTGATCTGGGGAGCTCGATATCGCTGTACCTTCTCTAACCTCCTTTGGTTCTCTATGGTTCCTCCTTGATTGGGAAAAGGCCGCTACTCACCGTAGCGGCCTTTTC
>Ga0116151_10001848_pt1 | contig 19755 bp, 19 predicted proteins | sample AD_UKC117_MetaG_FD_89893 | JGI IMG/M metagenome (GOLD analysis project Ga0116151, IMG submission 89893) | Active sludge microbial communities of municipal wastewater-treating anaerobic digesters from Hong Kong - AD_UKC117_MetaG | ecosystem: Engineered > Bioreactor > Anaerobic > Digestate...
AACCTGGTAGGTAAGCCCCGGGCGCGGCAGACCTGTTTTCCAAATACTACTCAACCTAGGATGCCGAGGTGATACCGATGACCAAAGGAGCGAAAGCATATCTGGGCTTCATCACATTGTGTGGTCTGGCCCTATTAGGCTACGCCGGGTATCGTTATTTCATGTCGCTGGACATGACCAATCTTGCGCTGGAAATTCAGCAGATGATCTGCCTGATCGTGCTTTGCATATGCTGCGGATCGCTGCCGATTGTGATTTCCAGAAAACAGCAGGGGTTGGATATCACGATTATCAGTATTCTGGCGGCTGTTATCGTCAAAGGCACATATGCGGCGATGGTCGTATATTTCATCTCTTCTGTGTTTACTGTTCGCAAAGTGCAAAACAAGCACCAGCATATACTCAATACCCCGTTGCATAAGACAGCTTTCAATACTGCAAATCAGATGATCGCAATCTTTGTTCCCGGCGTGCTGCTGTTTGGCGACGGCGGGTTTGCCGGAGAATTGCTTCCCAATGTTATTCTGCCGTCGGCGCTTTACACGGCCGCCGCGTTCCTGCTCAGCAGCAGTGTAATCATGGTGCTGTTCATCATCACCAAGCGGATGAAGCTCAGCGATGCGTCCAGCACGATCAAGGGCATTCTTCCCAACGTACTGTTCGCTATGCCTCTGGGCGTTCTGATGGCCTGGCTCTTCGATATGGAGGGCGGACACTGGATCGCGATGGTCATGCTGTTCCCGCTGCTTCTGGCGCGCTACGCCTGGTCGCTGTACATCGAAAGCCAGACCCAGCATATGCGTTTGATCGAGGCATTCGTCTCCTCGATGGAAGCCAAGGATCACTACACCGAGGGCCATTCGCGCCGCGTAGGCGCGCTGGCGGTGCAGATCGCGCGTCAGCTCAGGTTCTCCAGCGCCAAGATTAAGCAAATTGAAATCGCCGCATTGCTGCATGATATCGGCAAGATCGGCATTGAAGAAACCATCCTGCAAAAGCCCAACCGCCTGAACCTGGAGGAGCAGAAGCGCATCCAGGCGCACCCGCTCATCGGCGTGGAAACGGTACAGCGCGTTGGCATCTCCGACGAGATTACCGAAATGATTCGCCACCATCACGAGCGTTACGAGGGCGGCGGGTATCCCGACGGGCTGGACCATACCAAGGTTTCGTTTGAAGCGTATATTCTGGGCGTGGCCGACGCGTTCGACGCCATGACCAGCGATCGTCCGTACCGTACCGCGATGTCCACCCACGTGGCGATGACGATTCTTGAAAAAGAAAGCGGCAAGCAGTTCCACCCCGAGGTTGTCCGCGCGATGAAGGATTACCTCTACGCGCAGGAAACACCCCGTGTGCACAGGAGCCAGGAAACCACCGCATGATCATTGCCATCTTTATCGTGCTGTCCATTCCGGTTGGATACATGATGGGCGGCAAACTGAAGAATATACCCAATTACACAACCCGCGCACTGGGCTTGCCGATTGCAGCGTTCCTGCTGGAAGCGGCGGCCCCGTTTTTGCGCAAGCTGATTTCCGTGCCGATATCGCAATGGCACTGGATGATCGTCTTGGCGGAATACTTGCTGCTGTTCCTGTTCTGCGCTTTGAATATCAGGTCCAAGCCGGTTTGGATTATCCTTGCGGCGTGTGTGCTGAACTTCTTTGTCATCGCGCTGTTCGGGTTCCAAATGCCGGTTTCGCCGTATGCACGGGAAATTCCGGAAATGGCCGCTGTTATCCAAAAGATTGAATCAGGTGAGTATTTCCGCTATACCATGGCCACCACAGCAGATCCGTTCTGGTGGCTTGGGGACATCATCCTGGTTCCCATCCAGCGTATCGGCGGCTTCGCCAGCATCGGCGACGTGTTGCTTGGGCTGGGCAGCGGCGCGCTGTTTGTGAGCTGGATGCGAACCCCGAAAAAACAGGAACAGGCGGGCGGCGCAAAAAGCTGATTCGGCTGAGTTGTCGGGTTCAGTGTATATAAACCATTGTTACATGCTTGCGGCGCTATACCGCAAGCATGTATGATATACTGGATAGCGAATGATCAGGAAGGGAGTCCTTTGGATGTTTGGCTATGTAACCGCCAATTACAAAGCGTTGTCCGAGGAAGACCGTGCGCAGTACAGGCAGTATTACTGCGGGCTTTGCCGCGCATTGAAACAGCGTTACGGCAACCTGAGCCGCCTGACGCTCAACAACGACATGACCTTCCTGTTTCTCCTGCTAAGCTCCCTCTACGAGCCTGAGGAGGATACCGCAGCCGTTCGCTGTGTGCTCCATCCGTCGAAGCGCATGCAGTACGTCGTCAGCGATCAGGCCGCCTACTGCGCCGATATGACGGTGCTGCTGGCCTACCTGAAAGCGCTGGACGACAAGGCGGACGATGGCGGCATCCGCGCGAGGGCGGGCGTTGCGGCGCTGAAGAGGCCGTATCTTAAGGTGAAAGCGCTGTATCCGGAAAAGGTGGAACGAATCGCTTCAGTTATTCAAGAGATTAACGCCTACGAGGCCCAGGGCGGCGAGGATATCGACGTTCCCGTGAACCTGTCAGGCAAATTCCTTGGCGAGGTATTTCGCTATCGGGACGATGCCTGGGGCGAGGACCTGCGGGCGCTTGGCGAGGAGCTTGGGCGGTTTATCTACCTGATGGACGCGTTTGACGACCTGAAATCCGATGTGAAAAAGGGCCGCTATAACGCCCTGAAGCCATTCAGCGATCAGGAGCAATTTGAATCCTTCTGCGAGGACGGTCTTTTAATGATGATCGCGGAATCCGCCCGCGTATTTGAAATGCTGCCGCTGGAGAAGCATTTATCCATTTTGCGCAACGTTTTGTATTCCGGCGTGTGGATGCGCTACTATCAAAAGACCGGTGCATGTGAACGCGCAGAAGATGAACAAGGAGACGAAGCATGAGCAGAAGTCCGTATGAGGTTCTGGGCGTGCCTGCGACGGCCACCGATGATGAAATCAAGGTGGCATACCGCAAGCTCGCCAAGCAATATCACCCGGACCTCAATGGCGGCAGCATTGCGGCCGAGAACAAGATGAAGGAAATCAACGAGGCGTATAACTTCCTCATCAAGCACAAGGGTCAGGCACAGCCGGGCAGCACCTACAGGCAAAGCGGGCCGTTCGGCGGATATGGCGGGCAACAGTATACCTATACCGGCACGGGGCAGGCCAATCCCTTTGCGGGGTTTGAGGAGTTTTTCCGCCGCGCGCAGCAGTCTAGCCAGTATTCCTCCTACAGTACCTATAACGAAACGGATCCGCGCCTGCGGCAAGTGGAGGCGGCCTATATTCAACGCAATTTCGCGCTTGCTAAACAGTTGCTGCTGGGCATTGAGGATCGGCAGGCCGCGTGGTATTATTGGAGCGCGATGGTCGATTTGGCACAGGGCAACCGTGTGTCGGCCTTGAATAACGCACGGATCGCCGTACAGATGGATCCAAGTCAGCCCGTGTTTCGCGCGCTGTACAACCAGCTGCAATCCGGCGGGCAGGCGTACCGCCAAACCAGCATGCGTCAGGGCTTTATAGGAGGCTTATGCAACAACCCGTGCCTGACCTGCCTTGCGGTGAACGTCGTATGTAACTGCTGCTGCCGCGGCGGCTGTATCTAATATAAGGGGTAGGCAATATGAGCTTTTTGGAACGACTGAAATACTGGTTTCGCAACTTTATGGCAGGGCGCTACGGCGCAGACCGGCTGTCGATGCACATGCTGTGGCTGGGCGTTGGGTTGATATTAGTCTCGACGATGCTGTCCAGCGCAGTGCTGAATATCGTTTCGTTTGCCATATACGCGCTGGCGATCGCACGGATTCTCTCCAAGAATACCATCAAACGTAGCAAGGAAAATCTGCTCTACGTCAACAAAATGACGCAAATCAAAAAGGCAGTCGCGCACAGGCGCAACCGCTTTAAAAACCGCAAGCAATACCGCTATTTCAAGTGCCCAAACTGCAAGGCCTGGCTGCGGGTACCGCGCAAGGCCGGGCAGGTGAAGGTTACCTGCGGTAACTGCGGGCATAAATTCTCTTATATCGCCAAATAAAAAGCGGAGCCTAGCGCTCCGCTTTTTGGATTGCGTTCGCAAGGAAATCCATAGCTTCCACATACCCCGCAAACCCTTTTCCCGCGATGGTTGTCAGGCAGGCGGGGGAGATGTAGGAATGCTGCCGGAACGGTTCGCGCGTATGAATATCGGACAGATGCACCTCAACCGCGGGCAGCCCCACGGCTTTCAGTGCGTCCAGAATGGCAACGCTGGTGTGGGTGTACGCAGCGGGGTTGATGATGATGCCGTCGTATTTCTGGTAGGCGTCCTGAATGATGTCCACGAGCTTGCCCTCGTGGTTGCTCTGGATGACACTGACTTCAATTTGCCTTGCGTCGGCCGCCTGCTGCACGGTTTGTACCAGATCGGCATAAGTCTTGTGCCCGTAGATATCCGGTTCGCGTATGCCCAGCATGTTCAGGTTTGGGCCGTTGATGACCAGGAGTTTCACAGCTGCAGCGCCTCCTTGATGGCTTGGGCTACGTCGCCGATGCTTGCGTTGGAATCAATTTCAAACTCGGCAAATTCGCGGTAGAGGGGCAATCTCTGCTTGTACAGCGTTTCCACGCCATATTGTTTGGACAGTGGTCTGCCTTCATCGGTCAGCTTTTGCAGGTCGCGGTGCAAGAACACGCACACGCTGTTTTGGCGGATCAGCGGCAGGTTCTCCGGCACGGTCACAATGCCGCCGCCTGTGGCAATCACCTTTCCGCTCTGATTGGTTACCTGGGCAAGCGTTGCCGTTTCCAGCTTCCGAAAGGCCTCCACGCCGTCTGTTTCTATGATCTCGGGGATGCTGCGGCCGGATTGCCGCTCAATCAGCGTATCGGTGTCCAGCAGCTCCCGGCTCGTGATCTGCGCCAGCGCGTTGCCAACGGTTGTTTTTCCGCAGGACGGCATACCGATTAAAACGACGTTCATAGTCTGCCGCATGATGCCGTCGGTGATTTCGCCGATCAGCGAATCGCGGATGGGCTTGCCCGTGAATAGCTCGGCGGCGCGCTTGGCCTGCGCTGTGAGCATTTTCAGCCCGTTAACACAGGGAATACCCTTAGCCTCCGCGTCCAGCAGCAGCCGGGTTTTCGCGGGGTTGTAGATGATGTCAATCACCGCCCGGCAGGCGGGGAAATCATCGAGCACGATGGGGGAAACGCCCGTGTGGGGATACATCCCCACTGGCGTGGTGTTTACGATGAGCGCGGCATCCCGGTGCAGATGGAGATTCTGATAGTTGTTCTCGCCGCTGCGGGAGATGACGACGATCTCCCGCGAGTTCCGGTCTTCCAGCACGGCTCGCACCGTAGCGGAGGAGCCGCCGCTGCCCAGGATGACCGCCTTTTGCCCGGCGGGGTCGAAGCTTGTATCATCCAAAAGGGCCGCAAAGCCGAAATAGTCGGTATTGTCCCCAAAGAGCGAACCATCGTCCCGCTTGATGATCGTATTCACGCTGCCGATGCGCCTGGCCCTGTCCGAAAGCTCCGCACAGTAGGGGATCACGGTTTTCTTGTAGGGGATCGTTACGTTCATGCCGTCAAACGCCCGCTCTTCCAAAAAGGCGCGTACGTCTTCCGGCTGGATTTCAAACAGCCGGTATTCATACGCACCCAGGCACGCATGAATCTGCGGTGAAAAGCTGTGCCGGAGCGTTTCGCCCAGCAGACCGTAAACGCTCATACCACTTCCAGATAGCTGCCCAGGTACTCAAACTGCTCGCATGTCAGGTCCAGCGAGTTAATCATCGCCAGGAACTCCTCGGAATAGATCGGCGTATCCAGATCAAAATACAGCATGAACTCAAAATCGCGGTCCGGGATGGGGCGGCTTTCCAGCTTGTTGATGTTGATGCCCAGCGCGTTAAACAGCGAAAGAATGCGGTACAGCGAGCCGGGCTTGTGCGACACAACGAGCTTGACGCTGGTCTTGTCCGAGCCGGGGTAGATCTCCAGCTTTTTGGAGATCGTGATGAAGCGCGTGAAGTTGCTGCCCGTATCCTGCACGGATTCTCTCAGGCAATCCAGCCCGTACAGCGCGGCGCAGGGACGCGAGGACAGCGCTGCGATGTCCGTACGGTCGCTTTCCGCCACCTTCTGGGCGGCCATGGCGGTGTTGGCAACGGCCGTGACCTTGACGTTTTTCAGCTCTTTGAGTAAGCCCGCACACTGGGTGATGGCCTGCTCGTGGGAGAAGATCTCTTTGATATCTCCAAGCTTCGTGCCGGGCTTTGCCAAAAGGTTATGGTTGACCTTCAGGCGGGTGGAGCGCACGATGTAGAAATGATAGTGCATCATCAGGTCGTAAATCATGTTGATGGAACCTGCGGTGGAGTTTTCAATGGGCAGCACGCCATAGCGGCACAGGCCCGAATCCACGGCGGCAAAAACGCTTTCCCAGCTGGCGCAGTACATGATGTTGGGCATTGAGAACAGCTTTTCGCAGGCCAGCTGGCTGTACGCGCCTTCGACGCCCTGACAGGCCACAAACGGGTTCTTGGGGAAGTTCTTGTCCGTTTGGTCGATGGCTTCCCGAATGGTCTCCAAAATGGGCGATACCGGCCGCAGTGTCTGCTCCTGAAAATTGCGGGACAGATCAAACAGCTGATGGTAGAGCGCCGAAGCGTAGGATTTGAGCTCCTGAGGGGTTTGGTCCAACACGCTGGCGATCTTCTGGCGTTCGCGCTGGGAATCAAAAATCGGAATTTTGTTCTCATGCTTGTAGCGCGCAATATCGGCGGACGTGTTCATCCGGTCGATAAAGGCGCGGATCAGCCTGTCGTCCGCCGCGTCGATCTGCTCCCTGAAATCTTTCATGTCCATGCTTTTTCTCCTAACGCTCTTGATTGCCTAACAGTATATCACAGACGGCCACCGCGGCGGCGGCTTCCACAGCCGGCACAGCGCGGGGGACAATGCAGGGATCGTGCCTGCCTTCGATGGTCAGCTTGACGTTTTCACGCCGGGAAAGGCTGACGGAGTCCTGCTCGATGCCGATGGATGAGGTCGGCTTGAACGCCGCCTGAAACAGGATTGGCATGCCGGTGGTGATCCCGCCCAAAACGCCGCCGTGATTGTTGGTCTTGGTGCGTACGGTATCGCCGTCCATCACATAGGGATCGTTATTCTGGGAGCCGTGCAGGCGCGAGCCGGCAAACCCGCTGCCAAACGAGAGCCCCTTCACCGCCGGAATGCCGAACACAATCTGGGCGATCCGATTCTCAATCCCCGCAAACATGGGGCTTCCGTAACCTGCCGGAACGCCTGTGACGGCGCACTCAATTATCCCGCCGACTGAATCTTCCTTCGCCTTGGCGGCCTCAATCTCTGCCAGCATACTGTCCCAGGCCGATGCGTTCAGTACGAACGGTCTGTCGCCGGTCAAGGCGCTGATCTGGGGGTTCACAGGGTCAAAGGTGATGTCATCCGCATTGCCGATGGACAGGATATGCGCGCCGATGGCGATGCCGCGCTGTTTAAGATACTGTAGGCAAAGCCCGCCCGCGATGCAAAGCGGCGCGGTGAGCCTGCCGGAAAACTGGCCGCTGCCTGCGATATCGTTCTGTCCGTGAAACTTTACAAATGCGGAATAGTCCGCCTGAGAGGGCCGGGGCACGTCGCGCAGGGCGCTGTAATCAACGGAGCGCGTATCCGTATTGCGGATGATGGCCGTAATCGGCGCGCCGCAGGTTTTGCCGTCGGCAAGCCCGGCGATGAACTCCGGCAGATCGGCCTCCTTGCGCGGTGTTGCGTAGGATGCTCCGCCCGGCGCACGCCTGGACAGGAAACGCTGTAAAACGTCCCTGTCGATGGTGAACCCGGCAGGAAAACCGTCGATCACCACGCCGATGGCCGGGCCGTGCGATTGCCCGAAAATTGTTATTTTCAGTGTTTCGCCGTAGCTGTTCATGCGCTTTCCTCCGTTACGACGCCGCCCAGCGATTTGAGGTCTTCAAAAAACCGGGGATAGGATTTATTCACCGCCTCGGCCTGGTCGATGGTAACAACCTCGTTGCACAGGACGGACGCAACGGCGGCCATCATGGCAATGCGGTGATCGTTGTGCGAGGATACCCTGCCGCCGTGCAGTTCGTTTTTACCATCAATGAGCAGGGAATCATGCGTCTCGGTAATCTGCGCGCCGAAGGTGCGCAGCGTTTCGCTGGTAGCGCTCAGGCGATCACTTTCCTTCAGGCGCAGGCGCGCCGCGCTGAGGATGCGCGTTTGCCCCTCGGCAGCCAGCGCAACAACAGTGATCATCGGAACCAGATCGGGGATATCGCGGACCCCCATATCGATCGCGCTTAAGCTGCCGCCGCTCACAGTTACACCGGATTCATCGGTCGACACAACCGCGCCAAAACGCTGCAATACATAGATAAAGCTTTTATCGCCCTGCATGCTGCCCAGATCCAGCCCGGTGATCGTCACCGGGGTATCCGAAACCGCACCCAGTACTAGCCAGGGCGCCGCATTGCTCCAGTCGCCTTCCACAGTCACAGAACCGGGAGACTTAAATTGCTGCCCGCCTTTGATGAAAAAGCTGCCGCCGCGTTCTTCAATCACAATTCCGAAGGACTTGAGCACCTGCAGGGATAAATCCACATACGGGCGGGATTCCAGCTTGCCCAGCACGTCGATTTGGCTGTCCTCAGGCAGCAGCGGTAAGGCGAATAATAGTCCCGTAATAAACTGTGAGGACACATTTCCTTTGATTTTATAGATGCCGCCTGTCAGCGCGCCTGATACCGTCAGGGGATTGCTTCCCTGCGGGGATAAGGTGCAGTGGTGCGCGGCGAGTTCTTCATATAAAGGCGATAACGGCCGCTGTGATAGCCTCCCGTGCATCTCAAAGCTCGCGTCAGCCCCAAGCGCACAGGCGACGGGCAGCATGAACCGGAGCGTGGAACCCGATTCGCCGCAGTTGAGCGTACGGGGCCCGGCAGACAGCGGACGCGTGAGCGGAACAACGGTCAATCCGCCATCCTGATCGGTGATCCGTGCGCCTAGCGCTTCCAGGCAGCCGACCGTCGCCCGGATATCGTCATTGATATCGCTGCAGGTGATCCGGGTCGGTTTATCGGCAAGCGCGGCTGCGATCAGCACACGGTGCGCGTGCGATTTGGAGGCGACGGCTTTCACGGTGCCGCCGCGCGGCGGGCTTTGAATGCTGACTTTCATACTGCTTCCCTCTGCTGTCTTACGGTAGCCCAAGGCTTACCAGCTGTTCATAGTCGTCCATGGCAACGTCCTTCAGTAAACAGCGACCGAAATCCTCAATCCATACCCAGGTGATGGTATTGGTTTGGCGTTTTTTATCCATACGCGCGGTATCGGCAATCTGCTTTGCGGTAAAGCCTGTTTCCGTCGGAAGTCCGTGAAGCTCAAACAGCCTGACAATCTCGTCAGCCACTGCCTGAGAGCACACGCCCTGTCTGGCGCAGATGCGCGCAGTGAGACAGGTGCCGATAGCAACCGATTGACCGTGGGACAGCGAGTATTGGCTAAGCGTTTCCACTGCATGGCCGATGGTATGACCGAGATTGAGAAGCTTGCGCTTGCCCGCCTCCCGTTCGTCCGCTTCCACGATATCGCGCTTGATCTGCACATTCAGCTTAACAAGCGTCTCCAGGTTGGGCTTGACGGGCTGATGGAGAAGCGTTTTCAGCTCCCCGCCGTTCAGGATGGCATGCTTGATTACTTCGCCCATTCCGCTGGCATACACGGCCGGTTCCAGCGTGTCAAACAGGCGGTAATCACACAGCACCAGGCTGGGCTGATAAAACGCGCCTGCTAGATTTTTTCCGGCCTGCAGATCGATACCCGTTTTTCCGCCAACGGAGGAATCCACCGCCGCCAGCAGCGTGGTTGGCATCTGCACGACCTTGATACCACGCATATAGGTGGCGGCCGCAAAGCCTGCCAGATCGCCTACGACACCGCCGCCCAGCGCCACGATGGTATCGGTGCGACCCATCATGTTTTCAGCCAGAAAGTTGAGCAGCGCGATATAGGTTTCGGCGGTTTTGGAATGCTCGCCATTTGGGAACACAAAGCTGAAAACCTTGTTCCCGCTGGCGGTGAGCTGCGTTTGAAGCGTATCGCCGTACAGGGCATAGACCGTATCGTCCGACACAATAGTAACCGCGCCGTTTTGTATAATGGGGGACAGGTAGGAGGCAGCGCGCTGTAGCAGACCGTCGCCGATGAGGACGTTGTAGGAGCTGGACGCGTGTACGGTCACGGTCTCCATCAGCCGTCCACCTCCTCTTTGATCCTCACACCTTCGGACAGGAGCCTGTGCAGCTCGTCCTTATCGTTTTCTTCCAGCGCCTTGCGGTACTGCGCCAGAGACTCCATCAGAATATCCAGTTCCTCTACCAGCATATCGCGGTTGAGTAAAAACAGCTCCATCCACATGTTCGGATCCAGCCAGGCCACCCGTGTCAGGTCGCGGTAGCTTCCGGCGGAAAACCCGTCGTGCTTGCGCGCTGTGGGGCTTTTGATATAGGCGTTGGATACGATGTGCGCCAGCTGCGAGGTGAAGGCGATCATCTTGTCGTGCATCTCCGGCGTGGTTACGGTCAGGCGGCCGAAGCCCACGGGCTTGAGCGCTTTTTCCATGCGGTCGAACAGCTTGATGCTGTCGTTGGATTTGGGTACCAGAATCATCGACGCGCCGTCGAACAGATCAGCGGAGCTGTTTTTGAACCCGGAGGTATGCTTGCCGGCCATCGGGTGTCCGCCAACGAACGTGAAGCCGTGCTGATCGGCGATGGCAAAGCATTGCTCGCAAACCGCGCGCTTTACGCCGCAGCAGTCAAACACGATGGTTTTGTCTTGAATGTAAGGCGCGATGCTTTGCAGATATTCAATCGCATCCGCCGGGTAAATCGCGATCAGAATCGCGTCGCATTCCTTGATGGTTTCGGGATTGAGTTCGCCGTTGATCGCGCCGTCCAGCTTGGCGATGCCCAGGATGGCCGCGTTGCGGTCGTACCCATATACGGCTTTGACCTGCGCCCGCTGATAGGCTTTGGCAAGCGAGCCGCCGATCAGCCCGAGTCCCGCGATACCGATCGTCAGCCCGTTATTCGTTGCTGTCATGGAACAGCACCTCGCGAACCTTTGCCATCTGCATTGCGATCTCTTCAAATTCCGCAGGCGTTACGGACTGGGGACCGTCGGACATGGCGTTTGGCGGATCGTTATGCACCTCGATCATTACCGCGTCCGCGCCGGCCGCGACAGCAGCCATGGCCATGGGTTTGACCAGCTTGGCCATGCCGGTAGCATGGCTGGGGTCGATTACCACGGGCAGATGGGAAAGGTCTTTGAGCATCGGGATCGCCGATAGATCCAGGGTGTTGCGTGTATAGGTTTCAAAGGTGCGGATGCCGCGTTCGCAAAGCATCACGTTGGGGTTGCCTTCACTCATAATATATTCGGCGCTCATCAACAGCTCCTTGAGCGTATTGGCGAGGCCGCGTTTTAGCAGAATCGGCTTTTTGGTTTTGCCGAGTTCCTTGAGGAGTTCAAAGTTTTGCATATTCCGCGCGCCGACCTGAATGACGTCTACGTCTTCAAACAGCGGCAGATGGTTTGCGTTCATAATTTCGGTTACAATCGGCATGCCGGTAAGCTTGCGTGCTTCGAACAAAAGCTCCAGACCTTCGGCTTTCAGCCCCTGAAAATCATAGGGGGAGGTTCTGGGCTTGAACGCGCCGCCGCGCAGCAGCCCCGCGCCGGCAGCCTTGATGCTCTGGGCAATGCCCAGGATCTGTTCCTTGTTCTCCACTGAGCACGGCCCCGCGATGATCTGGAAGTGGCCGCCGCCGATTTTCAGGTTGCCGATCTCCACCACGGATGGATCCGGATGGAACTTGCGGTTGGCGCTTTTGAAGGGTTCTGTGATCCGCATGACCGACTCGATGATGTCCAGGCTTCTGAGCAGATCGATATCGATGGACGTGGTATCGCCAATCAGGCCAAGTATCGTGTGATACTGACCCTTGGATACGTGAACGTCCAGGTTGCGGCTTTTGAACCATTCAATGAGGTTGTCGATTTTTTCCTGTGGGACGCCGAGTTTTAACACTGCTACCATACTACTGCACCTACTTCTTCATAATGAAGGCATGCAAGGCAAGCCTCGCATGTCCCTTTTGCTCCCGAAGGAACAATTGCCTGCCGGATCAGGCGGGTTATCTGCGTCGTCCGGATACCGTACTACTCTATGCCGGGCCGTATGGGTCATGCGTTGTATACAGTCCCTTATCCTTAAATTTAACATAGGAACTGTTGGTGTGTCAATACACGGCGATTGACTGCCTGGTACTGATCAGCGCTGTTTTTGCGCGATCCGGCAGCCGATAGCTCCGGTTGGGCAGGTATCGGCACACCGGAGGCAATTGATGCATTCGGTGGAATCTGGCCGCTCCGCCTTGACCATCTCGATGATCGGTAAACTCATGGGGCAGGCCTTGGCGCATTTTCCGCAGAATATGCACTGCGCGGGCCTTGTTTTATAGCAAAAACGGGATAGGATGCAAACATCAGGCGGAAAGCAGAGAATAAACAGGCCGAAGGCCTGTTCAATATTAGGTTGTTTTATTTCGTAAGCGCCAGGGTAGTTGTAGTAGCTTCATTCGTACAGCGTTTCCAGCACGATATCCATTAGGAATTGCATACGCAAGGTTAAATCGTACCTCCCTTCATGGAGGCACCAATCGTAAACGATGCCGCGCCCAACCACGAACAGAAACTCTTCCAGCTCGACGGTTTTCATCTTGCTGTGTACCAGGCCTTCATCTATCTGTTGCTGGAGAATAATACACAGAAGCGTATGCATGTACCGATGCCGGTCGACAAACGCCTTGTTCTCACTGTTGAAAAATAAATGCCGGGTGAAATCCAGCCCCTTGCCGGAAACATAATGCCCGTAATGCCAAAAGAAGCGGATGAGCTGCTGTTTGCCGGAAAGCTTGTAAATATCGGGTACGACGACATCCGCAAAATACCGGTCCGCAGATTCGAAAATGGATGAAAGGATATCTTCCTTGGACTTGAAGTAGTTGTAAAATGACCCGACCGATACCTTGGCTTTCTTGCAGATGCCCTCAATGGTCGTTTGTTTGACGCCGTTGGTTTGCATCAATAAAATGGCGGCATCATAGATTCTGTTCTTGGTTTGCTGCGCCTGATATTCGCGGTTGGTCATCATCTCGGGGATCTCCTTCCAGCGCAACGCCGATTTACTTTACAATATATCATACCGATTATCAAAGATATGTCAATCTCAGTGCGACCGCAGTGCGGATCAATATGGGTTTTGGCGCTGCGGGTACGCACCGGAACGGGGAAAACAGTTGCCAAGCATTTGGTTTTTTGCTACTATGCTAGGTGTTGAAATAATGTTGTTTAAAGGTGAGAATATTGCAAAACCGGGATTTGACCAGCAGGCAGTTCCAAGCCGAGGAAACCCACAAGAGGATTTACGATACGGCTTTCGGCTTGATGACGAAGAAGGGCTTTGACAGGATCACGATTAAGGATATCAGCAAGAAGGCGGGCGTATCGATTGGTACGTTCTATCATTATTATAAGTCCAAGGATGAAATACTGCATGAGGTCTATAAAAAGGCGGATGATTATTTCAAGGACAGCATCGCCAATATACAGGCGGAAAGCACACCGGAGATCATCATTGAGTACTTTCGCTATTATGCAAGGTTTTCCAAGCAGAATACCGTCGGGTTCACAACGCACCTGTATAATATCGAAAATAAGTTCTTCCTGAAAAAGGGCCGTCTGATGCAAACCGTATTGGCGGACATTCTCCGCAAGGGGCAGGAGGCGGGCGAGATATTGACGGCCAAAACGCCTGACGAGCTTGTGGATTACCTGTTTCTGATTGCCAGAGGCATTGTGTTCGACTGGGGTCTCAGGGACGGGCAATACGACATTGAAGAGAAAATGACCGAGATCATGACGCTGCAGGTTCAGCTGCTCAAAGCGTAGAACACCTGGTAAGAGAATGTGAAAACCGGATGAAAGGGCAAGCCTTTCATCCGGTTCATTGTTGCCGTGAATTACGCCTTTTCCAGGGTGCTGGGATCCAGTGTTCTCACATACGTACCGCAAAGGTTGTTGGGGTTGATTGCTTCGCGGATCTTGTACTGATAGGCGAATACCCAGGGCTGCGGCGCTTTGGAGAACATTTCGTTATGCTCTTCCTGCGTATAGCTGTAGCCGTCCATGTGACGCACATCGGAGTTCCAGCGGCAGAAGTCCGGGCCGAAGGCATACTTGTTGTGCATCTGCTGGTTGCCGTCCACGAACTTCGCGGTGCCCCGGACAGATTCCTTGTCGTAGGCGTCGAAGTTTGTGAAGAATTCCCAGCCGGTCGAGCCGCCGCCGCCGATGCTGGAAACGCCACCCATGGAGGAGTCGCCGCCGGTGGCCGCGATGTGGGTGTAGGTCTGCTCCCAGTGCTTCTTCATGCCTGCGGCTTCTTCCGCGACCTCGATGGCCTTCCACACGTTGCCGGTGAGGCCGAAGGTGCCTTCGTACGCGCCGCACATGACGTAGTTGAGGTTCTTGTGGCCAAGACGCGTCAGGTAGAGAAGCGCGAAATCGTGCATGTCCTTTTCCAGCATCATTTCGTTCTTCCAGCCGCCGGTCTCCTTGAGGATATAGTCCACGGCCGCTTCCTTGTATGCCATGTCGCGCTCGGTGATGCCCGCGATGATGACCTGATACTCAAGCTTCATGCTCTTGTTCTGCTCCTGCAGGTACGGGTCTTCCATCAATTTGGGCAGGTCGCCAAGCTGAGCGTCCGGATTGGTGATGATCTTGAGCATAAACGCTTTGAGATCGCGGCCGAACATGTTGAACTGCCGGTGCCCGGTGTAGAGCACGTCGCACTCATAGAAGTACTGCGTGGAGCGCGCCCAGGCTTCCCAGTTGGGGAAACACAGGGTATAACACTTGAAGTTGTCGCCCAGATTGGCTTTGTAGGCGGGCACGGTGCCATAGGTGGGGAGCACTTTGGGGCCCGGCCACGGGTGCAGCCTGACGGCCATCTTGGTGCAAACGCCAAACGTACCGGCAGCGCCGAAGATACCCCTGAGGAGGCCTCTCTGGCTGGGACCGGGGCCTTCGCCGCAGAACCAGCCGTCGCCCGCGCCCCAGGAACCGGTGCGCATCACTTCGCCGGAGGGCAGAACCCATTCCACGCCCAGCATGTTTTCAGAGCCCGCGCCCATGGAAATGGAGTTGGGGCCGAATGCCGCCCAGGAGGAGAAGTTGGCCAGGGTAGAGGAGCTGCAGCCTACGCCGGGGATGTTCAGGTTCAGGCCGTATTTCATGGCTTCGGCCTGCACGGTCGCGCCGATGGCGAAGGGCTCAATGATAGCGGTCATATTTTTCTGGTCAATCGTGACGCTCTTCATGCGGCGCGTGTCCATCTGGATGGCGAAATCGCCGCCGATGTAGCCCATGGTGGACCAGAAGGTTGTGGATGCCTTGAACTCGATGCCGTACTTATTGCAGATACGGATTACGCCCTGGACTTCCTCGGTATTGCCGGGCAATACCACGGCCTGGGGCAGCGGCGTCCAGTGCTCGGAAGGGCCATAGTGAGCCGACGACTGAGCGGGAACGTTGCGATAGGATTCCCTGACACCCAGGTTCCTGGAAATATTCCGTTTACCAACGATCGCTTCCAGCGCCTGGTAAATTTCATTAGACAAAGTCATACTCTTCCTCCTCTCACAGTGCTTGCTGCACGAGATCGATGATGTCAAGAACCGTGATTGTCTTGCCATCTTCGCCTACAGCATTGTCAAAGTTGTCCTTGCACCAGGGGCATGCGGTCACCAGCACGTCCGCACCGGTCGCGTTGGCCTCGGTTACGCGCTCGCCAGCCGTCCACGCGGAGAATTCCGGGTTGGAGTCTTGGCAGTTGGCGCCTGCGCCGCAGCACCAGGAGTATTCGCGGATTCTTTCCATTTCAATCAGCTTCACGCCGGGAATAGCCTTCAAAATGTTACGGGGCGCGTCGTAAATGCCGTAAGCGCCGTTGTAACGGGGCTTTCTGGGCTCCCAGGTATGGATCTGGTTGAAGATCTTCTTTTCTTTGCCTTCCCAGGGGGTATAGTCTTCGCCCAAACGGCCAAGGTGGCAGGGATCGTGATAGGTCACGGTCATGGGCACTTCCTTGGTGAAGGTGAGCTTGCCTTCCTGGATCAGCTGGTCGATGTACTCCACAACGTGCAGGACTTTCACATCCAGTCCGAGCTTGGCGTACTGACGCTTGAAGGAGTGGTAGCAGTCCGAGCAGGGGGTTACGATCGTTTTCACGCCCGCAGCCTTGAACGCCTTGATGTTGTTGTTCGCGCCCTTTTCGAACTCCTGGAAAAAGCCCATTTGCTTGGCGCGGCCGGTGCAGCAGTTGTCTGCAGCGCCAAGGGTGCCCAGTTCAACGCCTGCGCCCTGCAGCAGCTTCACGGCAGCGCGTGCCACTTCCTGCAGTTTGGGCGTATAGCTGTATTTGCAGCCGGCAAAGAAGGCGACTTCGCCTTGTTCCTTAAGCAGATCCTTCATGTTCAGGCCTTCGGCCCAATCCATGCGGTTTGCCTTTTTGGTGCCCGGGATCATGCTGTTTTCCTTGGCAAGGTTGTCCATAATGGGCTTCTGGCCCGGCAGGATCTTGCCGTTTTCCACAGCGTAGGCCTTTTGCTCGATGTTGTGATCCAACACGTCCAGGTTATAGCGGGTAACTTTGCAGCCGATATCGCAATAGCCGCAGGAGGTGCAGGAGTGGATCAGGTCGGTGACGGTTTCGTCCATTTCGGCACGGCCGTCCAGCAGGCTCTGGCTGAGCTGGAAACGGCCGCGGGCCGAATAGGTCATGAAGTTGTAGTATCCGATGCTTGGGCAGTTTTCTGCAAATCTGAGGCTCTGTACTTTATCAAACGGAATAAACTTACAGCCTGCGCAGTTGCTGCAGCGCTCCATCATGGGTCTGTAATCTTTTAAAGCCATCTTTGTATCCTCCTTTTCAACCGATTAATGCAGGGTGAGTTTGCCGGTGTTCATGATATTGTTCGGATCAAAGATATTCTTCATCCGCTGCAGCAGTACGTAGGACTGCGCATCTTTATTCAGTTGGATATTGCACCAGATGCCGTAGGGGCGCGCATAGTAAGCGCCGAGCTTGGACATTTCACGGCTTGCCATTTCGTACAGAGCCTTAACCCGTTTGACTTCGACCGCATTGGCGGCGTCATAGGGGAGGTTGAACTCCAGATGCACGGATGTGCCCATGTGCTGGGGCTGGATGTACACGCCGATATCCTCGGAGGGATAGCCGGCCTCCACAGCCAGTTCGTACATCAGGGAGATGAACTTGCTTGTCTTGTCAAGCGTAGTGATGAAGAAGATATCCTGGAACGCACCTTTGGCGGTTTGCTTCCAGTACGTTGCGCCGGAGGGGTTTAAGACCTTTTCATTCAGGTCTGCGCCCACAACGCCGGGAACCGAGGTTGCAAGCGGAACGCCTGTCAGCTGGGCGATGTCTTCCAGGTCTTTGGACTGGCCTTCCACTTTCATTTCCGGCAGCATAATATCACCGGAAACGCCGACGGCCGCGACCCAGTTGGGCAGCTCGGCTTTCAGACCGGCGATTTTTTCACGGGTTTCGCCAAGCAGGGTGGCAAGGTACGCGCGGTTCATCATGAAAATCTTGTCGCCAAAGCGGGACCAAATGACCTTGTAAACAAACGCTTCCAGATCGGTCGACTTTTTGGCGGGGGCAAGAAACATCTTCTTTATAGTAGGAAGCAACTCGCATTTCAGTGATGCCCAGGTCACGATGCCCATGCTGCCCTGTGCCTGGAGCACCATACGGAGCATGTCGGTCATCTGCGGGCCGTTGGGGTGCACCTGCCACTTGGCAAGATCCCACTGCTTTTTCAGATCCTTGGGCGCGTTGCCGGCTTCGCCGGTGTAGATCTGGTTGCCGTCGCCGTAGGTGACTTCGGTGCAGCGGATCGGTTCGGTGTAGTTAAACTGGTGCAGAACGTTGAGCCGCGGTTCGATCTCCAGCACGCTGGTCACCACGGATTTGTTCGCTTTGGGTGTCAGGGGAACGGACAGGGTCATGCCTTCTTTTGCCAGCGCGGGCAAAAGCTGCTCGTAGGTAACGCCGGGCTCGACGATGGCCATCCTCTGCTGGCGGTTGATGCTGAGGATCTTGTTCATGCCGCTCAAGTCAACGATCACCGCTTCGGGAACGCTGGGAACCGTATCTCCTTTGAAATGCGGTGCTGCTGAACTGACCGGGACTAGCGGGGTTTTGGTCTGGTTTGCCCATTTGACCAGTTCCTGGACCTGCGCGGCGTTTTCAGGTTTCACAACCATTACCGGCATCATGGGCGTGGCAAAACTCTGGTCTTTGGAATACGACTCCAGAACTTCCGGACTATCGATCACATTTTGCTCTCCGACAATCCCAACCAGTTCTTTTTTGATGCTTGCCAAAGCTGCTTCCTCCTTTTTCTCCTAGGTATTAAATTATAGTATGATGAACGTATTCATCGAACTATGTTCATCTTGATCTGCAATAATTATATAATACTATGATTGATTTGTAAAGAGCTTGCCGAAAATAATGCTTGACAAACGCAAACCTTTAGAATAATCTGTAGTTAGAATGAATGGTTTCGGTGAATGATATCAGCGCAAACCAACTGAAGGCAAAAGAATAGTATAGACGCACTGGGGGTGAACGAGTTTAGTGATGATACCATTGTACCGAAAGATCTGAGAGATCCGAAGCATTCACCGCGAAAATCAGTTTGCACCAAAAAAAGGAGGATACAAGGATGAAAAAATCACTGAAACGGAACGTTACCATTTTGCTGGCAATCGTACTGTCATTCACCCTTATGTCAGGCGCAAGCGCTTTGACGCTGAACATGAGCACCTTTATGTCCAATATGCACCCCCTGCACACGAATGTTTTGCAGCCCTTTGCCGACGCTGTGAAGGAAAAGACGGATGGCCGTGTCGAGATCGTGATCCACGCAAGCAACTCTCTGGTTGCGGCAACCGACGCGATTGATGCCGCGGAAGCCGGCATCGTCGACATTACCTTCATTCTTCCCGCTTACACCCCCGGCAGATATTTGCTGTCTTCCATCGAAGAGTTCCCCTTCATGTTCGACACCGCCTATCAGGCAAACATGACGGCTGCCGCTGTGATGGATACCCTGCAGGAGTATGACTATACCACGCTGAAACTGCTGTGGTTCGGCAGCACCGACGTTGGACAGATCTTCTCCAAGAAGCCGCTGAACTCCGCCGCCGACCTGACGGGCTCCAAGCTCAGGTCCCCCGGCACATTCTACAACGACGTCGTAAAAGCCCTGGGCGCGATTGAAGTCTCCCTGCCCGTCAGCGACCTGTATGACGCCCTGGACCGCGGCATCGTGGACGGCACCTTCATGGCGATTACCGCGCTGAAATCCTTCAAGCTCGGCGAAGTCGTATCGGATGTCTACATGTGCAACATGTACGTCACCCCGCTGGTCATGGTTATGAACTTGTGAATGTCAACGAAAATCTGAGCCAAGTGCTAACCAATATTTGAGCCACTTGTGCGAACGAATACTTGAGCCACCAACGC
>Ga0116151_10001855_pt1 | contig 19694 bp, 16 predicted proteins | sample AD_UKC117_MetaG_FD_89893 | JGI IMG/M metagenome (GOLD analysis project Ga0116151, IMG submission 89893) | Active sludge microbial communities of municipal wastewater-treating anaerobic digesters from Hong Kong - AD_UKC117_MetaG | ecosystem: Engineered > Bioreactor > Anaerobic > Digestate...
GCTGGCTATTATTGTCAATTTTTGGTTAATCAAACGGACATCGGCATTGTTTTCATCGAGCGTAACCTATCTCATGCCAATTGTTTCAACAATGTGGGGCATCATTGACGGCGAATCTTTTTTACCTGGTTTTGCAATATGGATGGTGATTATTCTTGCAGGGGTTTATATGGCCAACAGAGCAACAAAGAAAAAAACCGGCTGATTGTCGTTTCCCCTGTTTGCAGCCAGGACAAATCATTTCAGGATTTTAAACAGTAAATTCTCGTACGCTAAAAGTGGATGGAACAGTTGATATCATTAGACAGCATATTCCATTTCACTGATTAGTTTAATTTTGTTCAAATTTTAAGAAATTGGCAGCAAAGAAATCACAAGAAGCAATGGATACTCCTTTAATGAAGCAATATGTCTCCATTAAGGCCAAATACCCTGACGCATTGTTGCTGTTCAGGATAGGTGATTTCTATGAAACTTTCGGCGAGGATGCAGTCAAAACTTCTTCCATTCTTGGTATAGTGCTGACCCGTCGGGCAAATGGTGCTGCTTCTTATGTTGAGCTTGCCGGATTCCCCCATCATGCTATTGATACCTATCTTCCAAAGCTTGTAAGGGCAGGCCATCGGGTAGCTATTTGCGACCAGCTGGAAGACCCGAAACTGGCCAAGAAAATTGTGAAACGCGGCGTTACCGAACTCGTAACACCGGGTATTTCGTTCAACGATAAAGTGCTCAATCACAAGGAAAATAATTTCCTCGCAAGCCTCCATCTGCTCCCAAAAAATTCGGGAATATCTTTTCTTGATATTTCTACTGGTGAATTTTACCTGACTGAAGGGCATAATGATTACATTGACAAACTCATTCAAAGTTTCAAACCTGTTGAAATCATTATTCAAAAATCGAAACGGCAGCAGTTTACCGAACAGTTTGGTGAGAAATTTTATCTGACAACATTTGATGACTGGGTCTTTACGGAAGATTTTTCGAGAGACCTGTTGCTAAAACATTTCGGTACAGCATCGCTGAAGGGGTTTGGTGTGGAAGAGCTCTCCAACGGAGTAATTGCTGCCGGAGCAGCTTTTCATTACCTTAACGAAACACAGCATCACCAGTTGGCACATATTCGAAAGCTGTCACGCATCGAAGAGGATAAATATGTCTGGCTTGATAAATTTACTATCCGTAATCTGGAATTGCTGAATTCCAACAGCGAAAATTCAGCTACACTTATCGGAGTAATGGATAAAACCATATCGCCGATGGGTTCGCGAATGATGCGCAAATGGATTACCATGCCACTGAAAATCAAACAAAATATTGAAGAACGACTGGATGTGGTGGATTATTTACTCAATAACCAGGAGCTGACCGAGATATTGAAGGACAATATCAAACAGATTGGCGATATCGAAAGATTGATATCAAAAGTGGCAGTTGGGAGAGTAAATCCGCGGGAAATGATTCAACTGATGCGGGCATTATTTGCTATAGAAAAAATAAAGGAAGGGTGCGAAAGCTCTGATTCCGGGCCATTGAAAAAAATAGCCGATCAGCTTAATCCCTGTCAATTGATACGAAGCAAAATTGAAAAAGAACTCGAATCAGACCCTCCGGTAATGATAAACAAAGGTCATGTATTTCGGTCGGGAGTATCCGAAGAACTTGACGAATTGCGTACGCTACTCTATTCTGGAAAAGATTACTTAGAAAAGATCAAAAAACGTGAAATCGAACGAACAGGAATAACCTCACTGAAAATCGGTTTCAACAATGTTTTTGGGTATTATCTCGAAGTTACCAATGTACATAAAGACAAGGTACCGGAAAACTGGGAACGCCGGCAAACTTTGGTCAGCTCCGAACGATACATCACCGGGGAGTTGAAGGAGTATGAAGAAAAAATCCTTGGTGCTGAAGAAAAAATTCTGGAGATCGAAAACCAATTGTTTGGTGGTCTCGTGCTCAGTGTTGCTGATTATATTGAACCGGTTCAGTTGAATGCACTGCTGATTGCCCGGCTCGACTGCCTGCTTTCTTTTGCGGATATTGCATTCAACAATGGTTATGTCAGACCTGAGATAAACGACTCTTATGTGATCGATATTAAGGATGGCCGCCATCCGGTGATCGAAAAACAGCTCCCACCCGGCGAAGCATACATTCCCAACGACATTTCTCTTGATAACAAGAAGCAGCAGATCGTAATTGTTACCGGCCCTAACATGTCAGGAAAATCGGCCATGCTTCGCCAGACTGCTCTCATCGTGCTAATGGCGCAGATGGGTAGTTTTGTTCCGGCAGGAAAAGCTTCAATAGGACTGGTGGATAAAGTATTTACCAGAGTTGGTGCTTCAGATAACATTTCATCGGGGGAGTCTACCTTCATGGTCGAAATGAATGAAACTGCCAGCATTCTCAATAATATTTCCAATCGCAGTCTGATTGTACTCGATGAAATCGGACGCGGAACATCCACTTATGATGGGATTTCCATAGCATGGGCAATCGCTTCCTTTCTTCACGAACACCCGGTTTTCAGAGCAAAAGTTCTTTTCGCCACACATTACCACGAACTGAATGAAATGGCTGCTTCGATGAGTCGTGTAAAAAACTATCACGTATCGGTAAAAGAGATTAACAATAAAGTAATTTTTCTCAGAAAACTTGTCCCTGGCGGTACTGAACATAGTTTTGGAATCCATGTGGCCAAAATGGCCGGGATGCCCTCTGAAGTAATTGACCATGCTGAAAAAATGCTTAAAATACTCGAAAAAAACCACAGCCAGGACGAACTTAACCAAAAATTGAAATCTTCTGCAAAAAGCGGAAATGATTATCAGCTTAGTTTCATCCAGCTTGACGACCCGCTTCTTTTACAAATCAAGGATGAAATTCTGAATACGAACATTGATACCCTTACTCCGGTCGAAGCACTGATGAAGCTCAATCAAATCAAAAATATGCTAAAGAAAAAATAAGCCAGAAAGCACCTGCATTTTACCGTAAATGTTTTGTTTAGTCCTTATCAGTTAAAATTTCAGATATCATGCTCAGGATCAAAGAATACAACCGCCATGCACTTAAAACCGCATTTTACTTTTTCATTTTCGGTTTTTTGTGGATACTGCTCTCCGATAAAATACTTTATCAGGTAATCACCGATACCAGTCTGGCAGCACGCTTTCAAACCTACAAAGGCTGGCTTTTCATTTGCCTTACAGCCGGACTCATCTTCACTATAGCCCGCAGGCAGTTCAAAATGGTGATGGCCTTGAATCACAAGCTGTCTGTCAGTGAGCAGCGCTACAAACAGATAGTTGCATTGTCGCATGACGTGATCTGGACATTGAATCCCGACCGAAAAATTTCATTTATTAATCAGGCCAGTGATTCATTTTACGGTTATCAGCCCGAAGAAATGATCGGTAAACGTTTTTCAGAATTTATCGACAACGAAACATATGTCCATAATGAACGTATGCTAAACGAAAATCTTAAAAAAGGAATTCATTCCATTAAATACAATACCGTTTTTACCAATAAAAAAGGTGAAAGATTCTATTTTCAGAATAATGTGAACGTTGTGTTTGATAATCTTGGAAATATTGCCGAAATTATCGGTGCATCAAAAGATGTTACCAAGGATAAATTGTATGAAATTGAATTACTGGAAAACAAGCAGCGGCTTGAAATAGCTCTTGAAGGTGGCCAGTTGGGATTGTGGGATTATGACATGGCATTAAACCTTGTGTATATCAGCGAACAGTGGAAAGAAATGGCTGGCATCACATCAGCCGGAAACCAGATCTCATTCGGGGATTATTTAGGAATGATACATCCTGATGATCAGGAAGCAGTGAACAATATCCTCGATTTGTTTTTAAAAGAAAAGCCGGGAGTTTTTGTCATCGAATACCGGATGAAACACCAAGCCGGTTCATGGCGTTGGATAATGAGCAAAGGCAAGGTAGCAGGCTGGAATGATCAAAATCAACCGGTGCGGTTGATAGGAACAAGTCAGGACATTACTGTTAAAAAACAACTGGAGCTTGACCTGAAATACTGGCTGGATATTTACAAAAGCTTCATCAAATATGCAAATGAAGGGATATTTCTGCAAGAAATCAAAAAACCAATTGAACCAGGGATGTCAATTGATGAACAGGTAGATATCCTGTTCAATCATGGGTATATAAAAACCTGTAATGATTCTTTCGCAATCATGTATGGATATGAACATTCCTATCAGATGGAGGGCTTTACACTGGCCAGGCTGCAGGGTGGAGATCAAAATCCTCATAACATAGCTTTTCTCAAAAAATTTATTCATTCAGGGTATCGCCTCAACAACGAGATTTCCATTGATGTGGATAAGGAAGGCAATCAGCTTTACATTTCCAATAACCTGGTCGGAATTTATGAGAAAGACCGCCTGGTAAGGATATGGGGAAGCCAGTATAATATCACTCTCCAGGTACTTGCACAAAAAAAACTGGAAAATTCTGAACGTCGCTACCGCCTGTTGTTTCAAACCAATCCGGTGCCGCTTGCCATTGTTGATCTGGATAGTTTTCAGTTTTACGATGCCAACAGTGCTGCTGAAAAACTTCTGGAAACGCCCAGAGAGGAACTGATTAAGATGAATATTCGTGATATACGGCCGGATATTTCTTTATACTCTTCACAGGAACTGAAGACCCTCCTCCGAAATGAACTCTCGAAAACAACTGAAGTTACCCTCCAGGTAAAAGGAGAAAAAAAGATCATTGCTGAAGTCAAAACAGACCTGATTGAGTACGAAGGAAATAATGCCATTATTGCAGCCATCAACGATATTACCTTGTTGAGAGAAGCCGAAAAAATGGTCATTCGATCGCTCATTGAAGGTGAAGACAGGGAAAGAAAAAGAGTAGCCAAAGAAATTCATGACAGTCTGGGGCAAAATCTTACTGCTGCCAGCCTGAATTTCGGTACTATCAAAAGTGCAATCGAAAATCTGGATAAGCAACGACAAGAAAAGTTTTTACTGGGTTATACCTTTCTGAATGCTGCAATTGAAGAAAGCCGGAATATTGCCCTTAACCTGATGCCTAAAGCCATTGATGATTTTGGACTTGTTCCCGCACTTAGATCACTTTTTAGCCAGATTGAGAAATCGGCAGAGTTTAAAATTACCTTTTATGAAAATTTAAGAAACGAGGTCAGACTGCCCCGAAATGTTGAGTTAAACCTTTATCGCATCACGCAAGAGGCACTGAATAATGCAATCAAACATGCCCATGCAAACAGGATTTTTGTTCAGTTGTTATTGCATAAAAAAGAAATTATTTATACTTTTGAGGACGATGGAAAAGGGTTTGATTACAAGATCACTGTCAGAGAATCGAGAGGCATGGGTATTATCAGCATAAAAAACAGAGTAATGGCTATGTCGGGAATTTTCGAAATTGACAGTGCACCCGACAAAGGAACTGTAATAACAATTCAAATTCCGCTGTAAGCAATGAAAAAAAATGATGATATTATCAGGATTCTTCTGGTCGACGATCACCAGATCGTTCGCGATGGAATTATCTCCCTTTTGCAAGGCGAGTCCAGATTTGTCATTGTCGGACAGGCAGAAAACGGGGTTGAAGCTCTCGAAAAAATAGAAAAGCTTTCTCCCGATCTTGTTATCCTCGACATCAACATGCCCGTAATGAGCGGACTTGAGTGTGCCAAAGTGGTTACTGAAAAATTTCCAGACGTCAGAATTCTAACGCTTACCATGCTAAATGAGCAGGAACATATCAAGAATATGTTGGCAGCCGGAGTTGGAGGTTACATTTTGAAAAGCTCTGGCCATGAAGAACTTATCACTGCCATCAACACGGTAATGGAAGGGAAAAATTATTTCAGCGAAGAAGTGAAAAACGTCATTATGATGGAAATGGTCAAGAAAAAAAATACAACAGGAAAAATAATCGGTGACCCTATTCCACTTACTCCCAGAGAATTGGACGTTCTTAATCTGATTGTTGACGAACTCACAAACCATGAGATTGCCGAAAAATTATTCATAAGTGTTCGTACGGTGGATGCCCATCGTCGTAACCTGCTCGAAAAAACAGGATCACGAAATACTGCCGGACTTGTGAAATTTGCCATCGAAAACAATCTCATCAAGAAAAAAAAATAATTTTTTACTTGTCTTAATCCCGCTGAAGTCACTTTCATTTCTTATCCCAATAGGTTTATCTGCTGATCATGGAAATCCGTATTTTTTGCTATTAAAATCGATAGCAACTCACTTTTCTTTGTATCTGATTTACTCTGTAGTCAGCGAATACTCTGATGAAAACACTAATCATTGGAAATAATCAGTCGATAAATCAGGCATTTAGCGAGTTAATGAATGAAGAACTTGCCTGTTCTTTTTCATTTATTGATCCTTGCCGGATTCACAATAAAAAAACTCCGGCCGAGCTTAATGCTGATTTGATTTTCATTGATTTATCCTCAGCAATAAACGACAGCCGTGACTTCGTTAAAAACGTAAGAAGGCTGAAACCTGAAACTCCGATCATTGCCCTGCACTTTTACAAAGATATGGCGTTGATCGAAGAAATAATGCAGGCAGGAGCATCGGCCTATCTGTTGGTAAATACCAGTTCTTCAGAGCTTAATAATGCAATTGAAAATATTTTAAACGGGGATACCTACATTTCGCAGGATATTTAAAAATTTGAGATCAGCAGATTTTAACTAAAATAGGCATTTTTACCTATAATTAAAAATACGTTTTTTCGCTGAAATCCAGAATTTGTTGAGAGCGTACTTTTGCTTCGTGAATTTGATTAAAGACTAATTCAATATACAAACATGTAATCACGTTCTTTTTGGGATTGAAGGATTTGTTTTCCATATAGAAAAGAGAGAGTAATTGGTTTTCATAATGAACAGGGTTTTTAGGTTAAAAGGTATCGGGAAACCGTCTGCCGAAAATAAGTTTAAATTTATTGACTTGACTTGTAACTGTTTAATCACTTGTAATTCTGTCGGCGGATGTGAAACTAAGTTGAATCTTCGAATGGAATGATGAAATTTTGATGAGAAGAGGGTAATTTTAGTTTCCCGGTATTAGAAAGGCTGCTAACACGTTTGGCAGCCTTTTTTTTTGCCCCTGAAAGCTTACTTTTTTTAGTTTTGCAAAAATGTTTAACTTAAATAGTTACCTCAAGAAAATTTTTAATCATTTATCAATTCACTGTAACATGAAAAATTTCTGTAAAACGATGGCTGTGTTTATGGCTTTGTTGCTGGGTATTCAGCTTGTTTCGGCCCAGGAAAAAACTGAGAAATCAGGCTATACTTTCACTGATGAGATCAGATTGGCCACAACTCCTGTAAAAAATCAGCATCGCTCTGGTACCTGCTGGAGCTATTCAGGCATCGCTTTTCTGGAGTCAGAGTTGCTCAATCAGGGTAAAGGCGAGTACGATCTTTCAGAAGCCTTTGTTATCCGTCAGACTTATCTCGAAAAAGCAATTCAATATGTCCGCTGGCACGGGAATGTCAATTTTGGACCAGGCGGAGCAGGCCATGACGTTTTGAAAATAATTGAAAAATATGGCATTGTACCTGAAGAAGTATTCAGCGGTCTGGTTATTGGCGAAGACCTATTTGTGCATGGCGAAATGGATGAAGTGCTGAATAGCTATGTCGAAGCTGTCGTTAAAAATAAGAACAGAAAACTTAGCCCGGTTTGGCTTGAAGGATTTCAGGGATTGCTTAATGCTTATCTTGGTCCCTTCCCCGAAACATTTACCTTTAAAGGGAAACAATACACGCCAAAATCCTTTGCTGAAGAATTGGGAATTAATACCAGTAAGTACACCGAAATCGGATCATTTTTGCATCATCCTTTTTATGAACCTTTCATTCTCGAAATCCCCGACAACTGGAGACATCATAAAATACACAATGTGAAACTGGATGAGATGATGGCCGTCATCGACTTTTCACTCGAAAAAGGGCACACATTGTCATGGGCTGCTGACGTGAGTGAGAAAGGTTTTTCATGGAAAAAAGGAATTGCTTTGATCCCCGACGAAGTGAAACCCGATCTGGCCGGAACTGAAAAAGAACGATGGGAAGCCCTGACCAAAGAAGAACGCGAAAAAATGCTTTATGCCTTCACTGAACCGGTTAAAGAAAAAGTAATCACGCAGGAAGTAAGGCAGGCTGCTTTTGACAATTATACCACTACTGACGATCATTTGATGGAGATCATAGGACGTGCAAAAGACCAGAATGGAACCACGTTCTACATTGTTAAAAATTCATGGGGTACCGATGGCCATATTTATGAAGGATTTTTCTATGCCTCCGAATCTTTCGTGCGTTGTAAAACAATTTATCTGCTTGTAAACAACGACGTTATTCCAGATCAGATCAGGCAGATGTTAAAACTCTGATAATCCTGTTCATCACCGGCAAAACTGCTTGTCCGTTACTTGTCAGGTTTGGAAACTAAAAACCGCAGTAAGCCGATTTGCAGGTGTTACGCTAATACTCTCAACATGGCAGCAGAGGTATGGATTTGAAATAATTTGCCTTCTCCCTCCGTTAGTGAGAAGATTTTTAGGTTGATAAGTTTTGGATAAAATCAATCAGAAAAGAAAATAAAAGTTCTCTATCAGATTTACATTTGCAATAGTATTTTAATTGTTAATAATCAAAACATTAAACATTTCCGATATGTATGACAAAATCAAAAATCTAATGACAGCAAGATTGGTTTTTCTGCTTCTGGCAGCAACAATTGCTGTTGGTTTTTCAGGATGCAAAAGCCAGAAAAAGATTGCCAGGGAAAAAGCTGTTGCTGAACGTTTATCTCAGATCGAACAGGCTAAGAAAGATTTGTTGATGATAATCAACGACGAAGGCCAAATGACTCTGCCCCAACAGGAGCAAAAAATTGCCGAAATCAAGTCTCTCGCTCTTGATGATAATGAAGTGGATGCTCTCATTATAGAGGCAGAAAAAGCCATTGAACGAAAAAAAGAACTACTCAGACAAAAGGAGGAAGAACGTTTACAAAAAGAGCGGGAAGCTGCTGAAGCCAGGAAACAAGAGCAACAGAAATTCAGCAAGATCGAAGATTATTTTGATGCCATTGCCTCAGCTTCCGAGCTGCAAACTGCCGACAGAATGATAAGCGATGCGCTGGGCTTTTTTGCTTCACCCGATGTGCCTGTGCTCACGATCATTTACATGGATTCCGATATCAGAGATTACGACAAACCTACCACCATCCGCCGCTATCTGGAATACCTGAAAGACCAGAAGAAAAACCCGAACAAGGTGTACAACATCCAATACGATGCCAACGGAAAGATCATTGAATTAGAACTTATTAAACTATAATAGCCATGAAGAATACCACTTTGATAATAGTATTCCTGGCCCTGGCCGCAACATCTGTTTTTGCTCAGGACAACATCAGCCCGCAACGCAAAATGGCCATTGACAGCCTTGCTCTTGAGAAAGTAAGAGACCTGGGGAAATACATAAGCATTATTGGCAACAAAGATACGCCCTGGTCAGAAGCTAACCGGGTGATTGACCGCACATTGGAGCTCTTTGCAGAAGGAGCTATGATGGGTGTTTCATCATTGAATTCAAATGAAGTGAAATACTGGGGTATCCGGACCTACCTTGAGCGATTAATGGCTCTCAACTACGACAAAGTCAACATTGAGTGGTTCAACATTGAGTATATCAGTGATCTTGAAAAACAACCCGATGGCAGATATGTCGGTGTAATAACCATTTATCAGCGTTTTGAGGGACGTGTCGGAGACAATCTGGTGTACGTAGATACCACCAAAAAAGATATTACCGTTTATGTTGAACGCAAACAAACCCAGATTGGCGGTCGTCTGATCGGCTTTTGGGATGTTTTGCTGGGCGACATAAGAGTTGCTGAAACTATGCCGTAACTCTCACCATCCGTTAAAACAAACATAGCCGCCGCAAAACGGAAAAGTGAACCTGATTCTTGTTTGCGGCGGTTTTCAATGCTACAGACCATTATAATCAAAACAACTCAAACTTTATCCCGTCTGCATCAGTCATCTCTACCAATTAATCACCAATTAATCAGAATATGCAACTGATAAAAGTTTTTGCAGTGTTGATCGCTTTTATTCCTGGTCAGTTATTGGCTCAGGATAATGGTTCCTTTTTAGGCAACAGCAGTAGAAATGGAAATGAAGAAGCAATTTTTTATGCCGAAACCAAGCAGGTGAATCAATTTCTCCGACGCTTCAACGGCGAGGAAGATATAAGGGGAGTAAAACTGGCCACTACTGATCCTTACTTTCGCTCTGCTGAACTCCGAAAAAAGTACATCCCCATGCTTTTCAACCAGACAAACATCAATTTGCCTGATTTGCTCAAAGAAGCCTTTTTGAACGATATGACCCAGGAAAACAGGCAGAAATTTCTGGAGTTTCACGGTGGCGAATGGTTTGGTGAAGCCGATGTTATTTTTCAAAGAGGCAGGGAAATGGTCAATATTACCCTGTTTCTTGTTTTGGTCAAAGAAAACCTTGGGTCAAAATGGGTGATCAGCGATGTTTATTTCCCTCCGTTCGAAAACCTTTACCAACGTGATGAGATGTCAGTTTCAAGATTTTTACACCCGATGAGTCACGAGCTGGACTTCATGAATCTTGACCGGGTTTTCAGTGCTGAAGAAAACATCGGGGATTATTTTCGTCAGGACTTTGAGGTGGATAAGCTTTCCGTATTTCTTTATGAGCTGCGGAACAAGCAGCTCATATTTCAACATGTGGCCGGGCTTAAGTTTCATTTTTTTCAGATTGACGGATGGTACATTGAAATCAGTGAATATAACCGACCGGGGATGAACCGGGGTTGGCTCATTTCAAACCTTATCAGGCTGGAACCCGGACAAAAAGAACGTCTTATCAGTTTTATCCGTCACAAACAATAATTCATTAATTTAGCATCTTTGCGACCTGAATTTTATTAAATATGAAAATCAGACAAATTTCAGGGTTTCTGCTGCCAGGTTTTTTCCTTCTGTTTGCAGTTGTAGCTCTCAGGGCGCAGGAAATTAATCCGGCACTTTCAGCCGACGACATTGCCCGCTACAAGGAAGATGCAAGACAAATGGTAGCTTACCTTCAGTTCACCTTTAATACATTGGGGAACCCTGAAGTATCGGCCAAGGAAAAAGACATTATTATCAACCAGAGCTGGACAAAAATATTTGAAAATGAACGTGTTCAGATTGAAGACGATCTTGACGAAAACCGCAATGTGCCGCTTAACAAAGACATACAGGCCTATCTAAAGGATATTGATTTCTTTTTCGAAGAAGTAACTTTTGATTTTACCATACAAAATATTGAAGAACAACTGAACGAAAAAAACCAATTGTTTTTTAAAATCACTACTAACCGCAATCTGAAGGGCACTACCGTCGAAGGGGAAGAAGTGAATTCGAATAAATTGCGCTACATCGAAATCAATCTCAATGATGAAAGCAAAGATCTTAAAGTTGCAAGCATTTATACCACCAAACTAAACCAGCGCGATGAACTGCGACGATGGTGGAACGAACTTCCGGATGCATGGCGCCGGCTTTTGGGCAGCAATGTTTTGGTTAAGGATACCCTGAAAATGAACCACATCCTTTGGTTTAATGATTCAGTTGCCTGCCTGGATGTGATCGTGCAGCAAAAAATCAATCTTAGTAATTTTTCTTTTTCAAGGTTTGATACCCTGAAAATTACCTTGTCGGATTCCGGTAATATTTCGGCAAAACACCTGGACCGGCAAATTCAGAAGATTATCCAGATTGACAGCGTGGATATTTCAGGAATGAATACCATTGTATCTCTTGAACCTGTTACCAAAATGCCTTTCATCACTTATTTAAATATCAGTGAAACAGCAATTAAAGACCTGATGCCGGCCCGCAACCTTACCCACCTCGAATTCCTGAACTGCTCCGGAACATTGATCGAAAAACTGGATGCAATCAGGTATCTCACAAGAATGCAGGACCTTAATCTGTCCCATACCAATGTTTCAGATATTGAGGCTTTGACAGCATTTGCCCAGCTGCGCAGGCTAAACCTCAGCAATACAAAAGTGGCGGATCTGCATTCGATCAAAGAACTCAAAGAATTGAAAGACCTCGATGTTTCGGGTACAAACATTACCAGCCTGAGTGCAATAAGTACATTACATTCGCTTGACCGGCTTGATTTTTCGGAAACAAGCATCACTGACATCTCACCGCTGAAAGAACTCCGGGAACTGGTTTTTCTGAAATTTGAGAAAACACCGGTCAGCTCCCTGCATCCTTTGCGTACATTACCAAAACTAAATTTACTCTTCATTGATTATACCCGTGTATCCGACTTATCACCACTTGACGGAATGCAGAGCCTGAGTAAGATCTATTGCGATCAGAGTCTTGTTAGCATGAGTGAGGTGATTCGCTTTATGGATTCAAACCCTCAGGTTCTGATCATTTACGAAACTGACGGGCTTATCTACTGGTGGAATGATCTGCCTCCTGAATGGGAAGAAATCTTCAGCGAAAAAGTTGCAATAAGATACAACCCTACCAAAGAAGAATTGCATGATATCACCCGAATGCGAACGCTGGATATTGCCAATATCAGATCGCTGACCTCACTCGAACCGGTTATCAACTTGCCTATGCTTAACGAAATCTTCTGCCAGGGCACAGGAATAACTGATCTATCTCCCCTGCAAAATCTGACAGAGCTGCGTGAACTCAACTGCTCGAACACGAAAATAGCTGATCTTTCGCCCCTTGAAAATCTTACAAAACTCAATAAACTTGCTTTTGACCAAACAGATGTTGCATCAATTCAGCCACTGATGAAACTCGAAAACCTGAGAACTGTCTATTGCGACAACACCCCGGTTGATAGAGAAGAAATTGTCAGTTTTATGAGCAGTCATCCTCATTCGCTAGTGGTTTATCAAACAGAGGAACTACGCGTATGGTGGGATAGTCTGCCGGAGGTCTGGCGTTTGCTTGCCGACAATTATATTTCCTCAAATTCCAGCCTCAACAGGGAGCAATTGCAGGAATTGGTTAATCTGAAAAACCTTGACCTGAACAACATGGAAGAAATGGACCGCCGTTCCTCCGAAATAACTAATCTTGATCCCTTAAAAAAAATGATCCTGCTGGAAACACTTAAATTTTCAAATACAAGGGTATCGTCACTGCAACCTTTGCAACAGTTGAAAAATCTGCATAAACTGGTGTGTTCAAACAACCCGATTAACTCACTTCAGCCTTTGGGTGACCTGCAAAACCTTGTTGATCTTGATATTCAAAATACTCCGGTTACACAACTGCTATCCCTGGCTCCACTCCGGAACCTGCAAAAACTCAACTGCTCCGGTACGCAGATAAAAAACCTGAAAGGACTGGAATTTATGGAAGGCCTCATGCAACTCGACTGTTACAATACTTCCATCAGAAATCTGAAACCTGTCGAAAACCTCCCCAACCTGAAATTGATAAAATGCTATAATACAAATATTTCGAAATTCCGAATCGCAAAATTCAGTAAGGCAAGACCGGATGTGGAAATAATTTACTATTAAAGCAAAAGGGAGTATTATCCAGCCTGTCGTGTTAGTCCAACTTTTCAGGTTGCCAGTTTTCTCCGGTGAACATCATTAATTCAGTGAAACCAATGCTTTTTAATAGCTGAAGGGTTTGTGGGAAATAACCTGACAGTTCTTCAGGGCGATGTGCATCAGCACTGAGGGTAATGGGGATTCCCATATGGTGAATTTTTTTCAGGGCTTGTGTCCCGGGAAAAAGCTCTTCCGAACGTCCTTTATAAATCCCGCGGGTGTTCACTTCGACAATCACGCCTGTTTCAGCGATCAGCTCCAGGGTTTCCCCAAGTTGATTCTCATACCACTTTTCATCTTCTCTAAAGAAACGGTTATGATTGTGCATTTTGATTTTATCGAGATGTGCAACCACATCAGGTTTTTGGGTCAGGAGCATTTCACGAATTTGCTTCCAGTAAGCAGTGACGGCACTTTGCACATCATCCCCGTAAAGCAGTTTCATTCCCTCGTCATAGCTTTCCTGCCTTGGCCCGTCAATAAACCAAAGCGCTTCCGTCCCCTGTTTTTTGATCAGATGCACACCCCCGATTGCATAGTCGAGGCCGGCAAATTCCCTGAAAAAATCAAAAGGTTTGGAGACTTCAGGAATGAAATCAATTTCGAGACCAAGGTAAATATTGATTTGCGAAGCATAAATCATTTTCAGGCGGCGGATTTCTTCAGCATAAGCCAATAGTATTGATTCCGATTGAACGGCAAAACTGTTGCTGAATGGCAGGGGTGAGTGACTCGAAAAACCCAGAGCATAAAAACCCTGCCGGATGGCTTCTTTCACGTATGCTTCAGGTTGATCGGACCCATCGCAGTAAGCAGAGTGAGTATGAAAATTAAAAAGTTTCATTTGTTATAGCTTTCAGGTTCAACATCAACAATTTTATACACTTTGTCCATTCTTCTGACCAGTTCGGAAGTAGCCACCGAGCAAAATTCTCCTTTCACAACCTGCTTTACTTCCCTGTCGTCCACTCTGATCCCGTTTACCACTGCCTGATAAACTCCCGTTGTAGGACCGATGATTTGTATTTCGTCGCCTGAAGTCAGATCATGGGTTTCGATTTTTATTTCGGCAACCCCGATTTTTGTAAAATAATTAGTGACTTTACCGATGTAGATTTTTCTTTTGGTGGCCAGCGAACCATATTGTTTTGTCCATTCGCCCAGTCTTTGTCCCAGGTAATAGCCGTTCCAGAAGCCGCGGTTATAAACTGTACTGAGCTGTTCTTCCCATTTTTTAATGTTTTCGTCGGTGTAAGTTCCGTTGAAGACTGCATTGGCAGCTTCACGATAGCATCGGCTGGTAACTTTCACATAATCTGCCGAACGCCCTCGCCCCTCGATTTTGAAAACCCGAATTCCTGCGTTGATGATTTCATCGAGAAAATGAATGGTTTTCAGGTCTTTTGGTGACATGATGTACTCATTGTCAATTTCCAGCTCAATTTCATTGTCAAGGTCGGTAACTTTGTAGCCTCTTCGGCAAACCTGCAGACAGGCACCACGATTAGCTGAAGAATTCATGGTGTCAAGGCTCAGATAACACTTTCCGGAAACAGCCATGCAGAGCGCTCCATGTACGAAAATCTCAATCCTCACGAGCTCTCCGGAGGGGCCTTTTATCCCCTGTTCCCTGATTTGACGAGTAATAGCAGCAACCTGCAGTAAATTGAGTTCGCGGGCAGTCACCATAACATCCGCAAATCCGGCCCAGAACTTTACCGCTTCTATATTGGTAATGTTGGTTTGTGTGGACATGTGTACCTCGACATCCTGTGAGCGGGCGTACTGGATCACTGAAAGATCGGAAGCAATTATGGCGGATATTTCATTTTTTTTGGCTGCATCTACAATCTCCTTCATCTCCTCAAGTTCTTCGTCATAAATAATGGTATTCAGGGTAATGTATGTTTTCAGCCCGTGTGTGCGACAAATGGACGAAATGTTTTCAAGGTCGTTCAGCGTGAAATTCTGTGAAGAACGCGAACGCATGTTGAGCCTTCCTACTCCGAAATAAACAGAGTTGGCGCCACCCTGTATCGCAGCCATCAGCGACTCATACGAGCCCACCGGCGCCATGATCTCTATGTCATTTGCTGTCATAAATCATTGATTTATCGGACAAAATTAACGGGTTTTTTTATCCCCGATTGTAGGCAGGTAAATCAAAATTAAAAGCATGCCCTGAACATTACTAAAATAAAAAATGATAAAATAAATTGATTTACAGTAATTTACCCAAAACATACGCTGTTTTGATACAATGTTCCTGTGTTGTTTGCTTCTCAATCTGCAGATGCGGATAATTCTGAAGGCTGTTTTATTTCATCTTCCCGAATTACTGTCCTTCGTCCTGAACACTTACTAAGTTATCTTGCCATGAAAAATCTGCCGAGGAGAAAAAACCCGTAAAATATGGCCTGAAAAATGTCAGGACATTTTCCTCAATTTGTCAGGATATTTTCCTCAATTTATCTAGACATTTTGTTCAATTTGTCAGGACATTTTTATTGCAATTTCCTGATAAATTTCCTGATTGTTTATTATGCTGTTAATCAATGTATTGTAAAACCAACCAAAGATAGCATCAGGAAACATCAGGGGAAACCGTGAAAATGATTTCAACCCAAAAGTAAACGTCTTGATGAATTATGACAGAAAGGTAACAAAATTTCCGGTTGATTTGATGAAAAAGCTTCACGAACAGCTTTACAAAGAAAATTCATGTCGTCTAAGCCCTTAATCATTGATTTCCTGCATTTAAAATGTGTTCAATTACGATAGGGATTTCTAAATTCGAAACTGAAGTAGGATCTGCTGAATAACTCCAAAAAGCATTCGGTCTGCGATCTGACAGACACTTTTAGAGAATTTTAATCTTACGATACGCCTGTCCCGTCTTTCGGGGCTGCACCTGTTGAACTTCATTTAATTCTTCTTTCTATCAATATTTCGTCACGACTGCCCCGTCTATATGGGGCTGTGGCTTTTGCTTCAGGTGCGGAGCACCGAAATCTTTGAAGAAATACCAACCACAACCAAATAAAAGATGCAGAGCACCGCAATATCTGGTGCAAGGATTTGGGAAATAATTGCCATAAAACCCTGCATCAGGATATAATCATATTCTTTGCAGTAGCTTATTTATCAATGGATTTTAGGCTTCTCAACTATCCCTGAATCGGGAGTGGATGAAATTTGAAAAGCTTTGACTAAAGTGTTAACGGGGTGATTTTCTTTGAGATGGCATAGATAGTGAGACCCGGCAGACTCTTTATTCCTGTCTTTTCGATGATGTTTTTCCTGTGGGTGATTACTGTATGAACGCTGATGTTGAGCTTATCAGCAATTTCTTTGTTCGACAAACCTTTGACCAATAATACCAGTACATCGGTTTCCCTTTCCGACAGTTCATCCTGTTCCTGACTATTGCTATTACATTTCTCCAGTGTACTGCTGATCTTTTCAGCTATTATTTCGGCTGTGTCGGTGATATTGATTATTGATGTGAACCTGTTTATCAGTACATCGTCAAAAAAGGAGTAGATAAGCCCGATCCACGAAACATGGCTGAAGCTTTTTTTAAGTTTGATAAAATCACTAATCCTGTTTTGGATGGCTACAGGGTTGATGATGACAATATCAGGATTTTCTCTGATGCAAAACTGGGTGAGCTCATCCAGGTCTTTTACCCTGAAAATGTAGTAATGGCTTTCGGATTTGAGCAACAGGTTGGAAATTCCTTCAAATACAATGTCGGAAGGTTCAGTGAAGACAATATTGATCCTGCATTTATCCATTCCGTTGTCTTTTTTCGACTTCGCTGATTAGGGGCAGCAAAATCTTTTCCTCAATCAGTGCATGGATTTGTAAATCAAATTCCAGTTCAAAAAGGTTGAAAAGCAGTCTGCGCCTGAGTGGCAATTCGTCGGTAATTCGTATGTGATTGAGCAGCAGGTTTTTCAGATCGGCAAGCTTGGTTTCGATGTCGGTGTGATGCAGGCGGTATTCATTCACCGAAAATGCAGAAGGATTATCACTAGATTCATTCTGTAACAGTTGAATGAAATAGGGAAAGGCAATTTCATCCTCATAGTTCAGATGTTCGAGTACTTCATCGAAATAATCAGTAAAAAACTGCTCGATCAGTTTCACTTCTTCATTCATGCAAATGCTTTGCAGCGTCTTGATATACTGTATGATTTCGGGATATTTGTCGGTTTTGTAATACTCGTGACTGTTTTTCAGAAACCGGATGATAAGCCGGATGTCGCTGACAGGTGTAATATCTTCCTTTTCAGGGTTGAATCCGTTGTAAAGATTGGCAAAGAGTAAAAAAAGAGGAATCGGGATTTCGTGTTCAATGCATATCTGGGATACTGTTTTGTCGTGGACAACAAAGTCGATTTCGAAGTGTTCAAGAAGTAGAAGCAGCCCGGGATTTTCCCTTATCAGCTGCGACAATTTCATGTCGGCTTTTATATAGGTACGATGCGTCTGATACATACAATCTCCCTTTTTTAAGTGAACCGGAAGCTTTGGATGACAAATCAAGCCAAAGCATTTATCCCTGGCCTGCAAAATTAGTGTTTGTTTTCACTAATCGAGTACTAACTTTTAGGGGGTTGAGCCAGTTTTTATTTAACAATAATGCTGCAGCCGCAGTTTTACCAAAACTGACCGGACAGCCCTTTAGTTGCAGCTTCGGTTAAGTGTTATTTGTTGTGAACTGGCGTTTTATCCCGTTCATTTGTTTTAGCCTTAAAATTTGCTGCATTGCTACTGTCTCCCATGCATTGGGGCAGCCAGACTCTTTGGTAAAGCTTTGGTTGTGGAGTTGGCTTCCCGAATGGTCGGGACAAACTGTGGGGCTTGGCAATGTGCTTACAAATGCGTTGGCTTATTCTATTTTTGTTTGGTTATTAATCTTATCAACTAATTGTTTTAAGGTTTTTGTTGATTTCTTATCCACATTGAAGATTACTTGTTTAATTAGCAAATATTTCCATTCAAAGCCTGTTTGTTCGGTTACTGCTTTGCACCAGCGTTCAATAGCTTTATTTTTGTTGTCAAGATCGGGATATTCACGTCCTTTGGTTTCTAAAATCCAGAATGCCTTTTTCTTTCCGACTATTTGTACTGCCACAAAATCCGGAAAATAATAGCGAATTGCCCCGGAATTCGAAAGATAATCTATTCTGAATATGTTTGCCAATGCAGCAAAAGCTTCAATGTCGCTTGCATTATTAAGAAACTCTGCAAATTCGGCTTCAAATGGGTTGTAGGTAGCAACGAAATTAAACACGGTTTTCTTCAGCCGTATGTGACCCCGCCTCCAGGTGAATTTTGGTGTATCTGATAGCTTTATGCTTTTTCCTTTGACTTTTACTTGTTTTTTCTCAACAGTAGCTTTCCCTATTTCTTTTGCCAATAGTTCGATGATAGCCTCCTGGATGGAGAGTTCTCGCAGAACCTTCCTTAATTCTTCTTTTTCGATATCATCAATTTTAACTTCAAAACATTTATTCAGAATGTAATCTTCACAAATCGGGTAAACAAATTGGAAGCAATCCGTCAGTCCGGCTTTCTTCATAACCTGTGAAACAATATATGAAGTTAGGTCCCTGCCTAATTCGAGAAACTCAGATTCAACAGCAGTCTGATGAACTTCAACGCCAAGGTTCATCACTTCCATTCTTAAAAGAGTTTTTCTGTCTTCGCTTAACTTTGAAGATGAAAACAGTGATGGAAATTTCTTGCCGTCAATTCCTGAAAGATTCTTATATGCTCTGGTATATGAAAAGTCAGTAGCCGGAATCTCGATGTCATAAGGTAATCTCTTTTTCTCAGGAGCAATAGTAACCGGAAGTGGTGGCGGTGTTTTGGTTGTGTTGATGCCTACTCCTTCGATCTCTAATTGTTTAACAATCTTCTCAAAGTTTTCATTACCGATTACCTCCAACGTTTGGGTGCGGTCAGGACTGATA
>Ga0116151_10001856_pt1 | contig 19689 bp, 15 predicted proteins | sample AD_UKC117_MetaG_FD_89893 | JGI IMG/M metagenome (GOLD analysis project Ga0116151, IMG submission 89893) | Active sludge microbial communities of municipal wastewater-treating anaerobic digesters from Hong Kong - AD_UKC117_MetaG | ecosystem: Engineered > Bioreactor > Anaerobic > Digestate...
CACCGCCCGCCCGCCGTCCCGTAGCCCGTCGAGCACGGCGAGGACCTGCTCGAGGCTGTCGTCGTCGAGGCTGCCGAAGCCCTCGTCGACGAAGAGGGTCTGCAGCTCGAGGCCGCCGCTCTCCTCCCGGACCGCGTCGGCGAGGCCGAGCGCCAGCGCGAGCGAGGCCATGAACGACTCGCCGCCGGAGAGGGTCGTCGTCTCGCGTTCGAGACCGGTCCACAGGTCGAGCACCCGCAGGCCGAGGCCGCTGCGCCCGCGACCCGCGACGGTGTCGTCGTGCCGCAGCCGATAGCGCCCGTCGCCGAGCCGGGCCAGCCGCTCGTTGGCCAGCTCGACGACCCGCTCGAGGCGGCCGGCCAGCACGTAGGCCGACAGGCGCATCCGACGAGTGTTGTCCGGCCCGAGGCCGGTCACGGTGTCGGCCAATCGGCTCAACGCGGCTGCCCGCTCACTGGCGGCCGCCAGCTGCGCCGAGCGCGTGAGCAGATCCGCGGCGACGCTGCGCACCGCGAGGGCCGCCTGCTCGACGACGGTATGCCGCTCGACGGTCGCCGACCGCGCGGCGCGGACCGCCGCGACGGCTCGCCGGCCGGCCTCGAGGTCGGGGAGCGGGCCAGCCTCGGCGGCCCGGACCTCGGGATCGGCGAGGGTGGCGAGCGCCGTGGTGCGCCGACGATCGGCCTCGGTCAACAGCCGGCGCAGCTCGGTCAGCTCGGCGTGCGGGAGGAGGGCGGTGCGCGCGGCCCCCGCGTCCTCGAGTCCGGCTGCGCGGCATACGGACTCGGCGTCGGAGACGACGGCAGTGAGCCGGCTCTCGGCCTCGGCGAGCCGGTCGTCGGCACGCACCGCGGCAGCGAGCTCGGTCGTCACCCGACGGTGCGCGGCAGCGTCACCTGCACACCCACATCCGGTATGCCGCCCGCTCGCCTCCGCGAGCGCGCTCGCCTCGGCCTCGGCCTCCTCGGCGAGGGCGGCGAGCCGGGCGGCCAGCGCCTCGAGCCGGCGGTCGGACTCGACGGCCGCTCGGCCGGCCGCGGTGACCGCCGACGCGCAGGACTCGACCTCGGCGAGCCGTGCTGATCTTCGGGCCTCGAGGAGGGTCAGTCGCTCGGCCTCGGCCTTGGCAGCGGCGAGCGTGGTTTGCAGGGTGGTCGCGTCGCGGGTCTCGCCGCCGAGGTCGGCAGAGCGGGTCGTCACGAGCTCGCGGGCCGCCGCGACCTCGGCGCCGGCGCGCTCGGCGATCGAGCGCTGGGCCTCCCACGCCTGCCCGGCGGCGTCGAGCTCCTCGGCGGTGACCGGGTCGGTGTCGAGCGCCGGCGCGGGGTGGGCGGGGGAGCCGCACACCGGGCACGGGCTGCCGTCGGCGAGCCCGGCGGCCAGCTCGGCGGCTATCCCGTCGAGGCGCCGCTGGCGCAGATCGAGCAGCCGTTCGCGCAGCTGCAGTGCATGCTCGACGGCCAGCGCCGCCACCTGGGTCGCCTCGGCCAGCCGGTCGTGGGCGAGGTCGAGCTCGACCCGGCGGCGATGCGACTCGTGCAGCTGCGCTGCCATGGCCTGCGCCTCTGGGGCGTCGGACAGCTCGGCGTCGAGCTCGGCCAGCCGGGCGATCGCCGCCTCGTGTCGGGCGACGGCAGCCTCGGCGGCCCGGCCCACCTGGCGCCGGGCCTGCTCGTGCTGCTCGTGCTGCTGGCGCGCGTCGTCGAGAGCCGATGCCCGTCGAGCGACGGCCACGGCCAGCCGCTCCATCTCGGCCACGTCGTCGTCGTGCTCGCCGACCAGCGCCGCGAGACGACGCAGGTCGCCACCGGCCAGCTCGAGCGGCCCGCCAAGCGGCTGTCGGGCCGCGGCGGCGGCACGGGCTGCCTGCCGACGCTCGGTGACGGCCACGTCGAGGGCCCGCAGGTCGCCGGCCACGCCCGCGGCTCGCTCGGCGGCGTCCACTCGTCGCTCGGCCGCCGTCAGCGCCTCCTGTCGCCCCGCGAGCTCGGCGATCGCCGCACGGGCAGCGGTGGCGCGCGCGTGCCCGGCAGCGAGCGCCTCGTCGCGGCGCAGCGCCGTCTCGGCCGCCTCGTGCGCCTCCTCGGCCGCGGCTCGCGCGGCGAGGGCCGCGCCGGCCATCCCGGCCAGCCGGTCGCCGAGCGACTCCAGCGCCCCGGCGAGCGGACCCGGCGCGAGCCCGGCCCACGCCAGCGCCTCGTCACCCGCGACCTCGACCCCGACCTCATCCGGCAGCCGGGCCAGCACGTCGTCGACCCGGGCGCCGTCTGCCGACTGCGCGGACGCGAGGGCGGTGACAGTGGCCTGCGCCATCCGCCGCTGCTCGACCAGCCACCCCTCGATGTCGGCGTAGCGCGAGATGTCGAAGAGCCGCTCGAGCAGCGCCCGTCGCTCGTCGGCGTTGGCCCGCAGGAAGGCGGCGAAGTCGCCCTGCGGCAGCAGCACCACCTTGGCGAACTGCTCCAGCCCCATCCCGAGCAGCCGACCGAGCAGGTCGCCGGTCTCGTCGGCCCGGGTGGACAGCGCCTGCCACTGCGCGCCGGTGCGCTCCTCGAGCAGCACCTTCGGTGGCACGAGGGTCTGACCGGGCCCGCGCTTCTTGGGCCGCGCATGCTCCGGCGAGCGGGTCACCCGCAGCCGCCGGCCGTCGAGGGTGAGCTCCAGGCTCACCTGGGGCAGGTCGGCCCGCTCGGCATGGTCGCTGCGCAGGGCGCGCGGAGAGCGGCCGCCGGGGACGGCGGCATACAGGGCGTAGCAGACGGCGTCGAGCAGGCTCGTCTTGCCGGCGCCGGTGGGCCCCTGGACGAGGAAGATGCCAGCCTCGCCGAGCGCGTCGAGATCGACCTCGACCTGCTCGGCGAACGGCCCGAAGGCCTGCACGACCAGCCGGTGCAGCCTCATGCGACCACCTCGGTGCTCTCGACGGCCCGCGCCCGGCCCTCGTCGTCACCGGCGGCCCGCCGCAGCCGCGTCGCCTCGACCGCTTCTTGCAGCAGCTCGCGCTCGGCCTCGTCGGCACCGGCTCCGCCACGGACGTGGCTGAGGAAGTCGCAGCACACGTCGAGCGCGGGCCGGCTCGGCAGGTCGCGCCCGGCATAGCGGCGCACCGGGACGACCGTCGAGGACGGCTGGAAGTCGAGGCACAGCGTGTGCGGGAAGCGTCGTCGGACCGTCTCGAGCGCCCCTAGCGGTCGCACCGGGTCGGTGAGCACGACCATGCACCAAGCGGATTCGGCCCAGCTCAGCGCCCGGTCGGCGAGCAGCACGTCGAGCTCGCCGCGCAGCACGGCGAGCGGCCGCTCGACCGGGGTCGGCACGCTCTGAGCCCGCACGGCCCCCGCTCCGGTGTCGAGCAGGGTGACCGACTTGGTGTGGCTCGCCTCGCCGAAGGACATCGCGACCGGCGACCCGCAATAGGCCACCTGCTCACCGACCTGTTGCGCGCCGTGCAGGTGACCCAGGGCGGCATACGACACGCCCTCGAAGAGCCGGGCGTCGACGACGCTGACCCCGCCGACGGCGATGTCGCGCTCGGACTCGCACCCCACGCCGCCGGCGACGAAGGCGTGCGCCATCGCGATGCTGGTATGCCGCGTGGCCGCGTCGGCCTGCACCCGGGCCAGCGCGGCGCCCAGGACGGCGCTGTGGGTGGCCGCGACGTCGAGGACGGGAGCGGCGACGGCCGGCTCGAGATAGGGGACGGGATAGACCGCCAGCTCGTCGCCCTCGGACCCGAGCAGCACCGGCCGGCCGATCGAGGCGAGGTCGGTGCGGACATGCACACCCGCCCGGGCCAGCAGCTCGCTGGCGAAGCCGAGCCGAACCGCCGAGTCGTGGTTGCCGCTGGACAGCACGACCTGCGCGCCGGCGTCGACGAGCCGGGTCAGCGCGTCGTCGAGCAGGGCGACGGTGTCGGGGGAGGGCAGCGCCCGGTCGTAGACGTCGCCGGCCACGAGCACCGCCTCGACCCGCTCGGCGCGCACCAGGTCGACCAGCCAGTCGACGAAGCGCGCCTGGGCACCGAGCAGCCCGACCTGGTGGAAGGCCCGGCCCAGGTGCCAGTCGGAGGTGTGGACGACGCGCACATCCCGAGGCTACGAGCGACCACCGACAGGATCCGGCAGGCCACGCCGCGAGCACAACCTCGCGCCGGACCAGCCACGCGGCATACAGTCGCGTCCCATGGGCCAGGACATCGAGACGACGACCTACACCCGCGAGCAGCGGCAGCGCTACCGCGAGAAGGTGCAGCACTGTCTTGACAGCTTCGAGCGGATGCTCGCCTACTCACACTTCGACTTCGAGCGCCCGATGACCGGCATGGAGATCGAGCTCAACCTCGTCGGCGACGACTACCGGCCGCGGATGGACAACGCCGAGGTGTTGGAGGCGATCGCCAACCCCGAGTACCAGACCGAGCTGGCCCGCTACAACATCGAGTTCAACGTCACCCCCCGACCGCTGCCCGGCGACTCGGCCATCGAGCTCGAGGCCGACCTGCGCTCCTCGCTCAACCGCGCCCAGGCCAAGTGCATCGAGGTCGGCAGCCACATCATCATGGTCGGCATCCTGCCGACCGTCTCGCCGGAGGACTTCGCCGGCGAGTGGATGAGCGCCAACGTGCGCTATCAGGCGCTCAACGACGCGATGCTCACGGCCCGCGGCGAGGACATCCACCTCGACATCCAGGGCCCGTCCGGCGAGCGGCTCGAGCGCTACTTCGACTCCCTCGCCCCGGAGGCGGCGTGCACGTCGATGCAGCTGCACCTGCAGGTGAGCCCGTCCGCCTTCGCCGACCACTGGAATGCCGCGCAGCTGCTCGCCGGCCCGCAGCTCGCGCTCGGCGCGAACTCGCCGTTCTTCTTCGGCCACCGGCTGTGGGCCGAGACCCGGATCCCGCTGTTCACCCAGGCCGCCGACACCCGCTCGGTCGAGCTGAAGAACCAGGGCGTCCGGCCGCGGGTGTGGTTCGGCGAGCGGTGGATCACCTCGATCTTCGACCTCTTCGAGGAGAACGCCCGCTACTTCCCGGCCCTGCTGCCCGAGCTGTCCGACGAGGACCCGCTCGAGGTGCTCGAGTCCGGCGGGGTGCCGACGCTCGCTGAGATGCGACTGCACAACGGCACGATCTATCGCTGGAACCGGCCGATCTACGACATCGTCGACGGGCGACCGCACCTGCGGGTCGAGAATCGGGTGCTGCCGGCCGGCCCGACGATCATCGATACCCTCGCCAACGCCGCGTTCTACTACGGCACGCTGCGGATGCTCGCCCAGGAGGACCGCCCGCTGTGGACCCGGATGTCCTTCCAGGCGGCCGAGGACAACTTCCACGCCGGCGCGCGTGACGGCCTGGACGCCCGGCTCTACTGGCCGGGCAAGGGCGACCTTCCGGCGACCGAGCTCATCCTGCGGCACCTGCTGCCGCTGGCCCACGAGGGCCTGCGTGAGTGGGGCGTCTCAGACCAGGTCCGGGAGCGCTACCTGTCGGTCGTCGAGGGGCGCTGCCTCAACGGCCAGAACGGTGCCGCGTGGCAGTCCGACGCGGTCGCCCGGCTCGAGGAGACCGGGCTGGCTCGGGCCGAGGCGCTGCGCCGGATGCTCGAGCTCTACGCCGGTCACATGCACGCCAACCAGCCGGTGCACACCTGGCCGCTGCCCTGAGCTTGTGAGCCGGCCGCAACGCGGGACGACCCGGACGCAAGTGCGTCCGGGTCGTCCGGTGTCGAGCCTCGACCGGCCGGCCAGCCGGCCGAGACTCAGCGGCGTCGGTCAGGGAGCCTTCTCGAGGCTCGTGACAAGCGAGTCGAAGACCTCGATGGCCTGCTTGAGCTCGGCATCCGACGGCTTCTTGCTCGGGTTGTAGCGGATCGAGGCGATGCCGAGCAGTCCGTCGGCCCGACGACCGACGAGCACGTAGTCGGCGAGCTGGGTCGAGCCCTGCTGGCCGGCCAGCGTGCCGCCGGCTGCGCCGTAGGAGACCTCGACCTTGGCCGTGCCGGCGTTGCCGGTGTCGTCGACCTTGCACGGATTGGTCTTGGCGTTGGCCAGCTGACCCTTGGTCTCCTCGATCAGCTCGGTGCAGATGTCGAGCGAGGACTTCGCGGACTTGCCCGAGATCACCTGCACGACCATCAGCCGGCTGGGCGACAGATAGGTCTTCGAGGTCGCCGACGTGCTTGCCGAGGTGGACTGGGTCCATCCCGCGGGGTAGGTCGCGCTGACCCCGCCGCCGAGGTCGACGGTCGTGCCCGAGCCGGACGGCGCCGTCGGCTGGGTGGGCTGGTTCGGTGACGTCGGCTTGGTGGTCGGCGTCGCGGGTCGACCGGTGGTCGTCGGCCGGGACACGGTCGGGTCCGGCTCCGGCTTGCTGCGCTGGCCGAGGAACATCATGAGCAGGCCGGCGACGAGCGCGAGCGCGAGGCCGCCGGCGACCAGACCGATGATCTTGCCGCGACCCCCGCCGCCACTGCTCGGCGGCAGGTGGCCGGGTCCGGCTGCGCCGGCGCCAGGGTATGCCGCGGGCGGCCACCCGCCGGGCTGCGCGGCACCCGGCGTGGGTGCGCCCGCCCACCCGCCCGGCTGGGCTGCCGGCGGGGTCGGCCAGCCCTGCTGGCCCGGCTGACCGGATGCCGGCGCCTGCGGCTGATACTGCGGTGCCGGAGCCTGCGGTGCCGGCGGCTGGGGAGCCGGCGGCGGTCCGTACTGACCCGGCTGGCCCGCGGGCGGCATACCCGACTGGCCCGGCGCAGCGGGCCAGGGGCTCGGCTGCGGGGGAGTCGGCCAGCTCGGCGTCCCGGACGGCTCGCCGGACTGACCCGGGTTGGGCTGGAAGGGAGGCTGCCCGCTCATCGGGTCACCTCCGGTCCCTCGTGGGCGTGCTGGTGGCCGGCATCGATGCCGTCCGGGTGCACGGCCCGCCCCTTGGCGCGCAGCGACGTGCCGCAGGCCGAGCAGAAGGACGCCTGCGGCAGCAGCGGCATCTCGCACTGCGGGCAGTGGTCGAGCTCACCGGAGCCGACCCCACCGAGCCGGGCCTCGCTCTCCAGCGCGGCCTCCATGAGCCCGACGTGCAGGACCGTGCGCAGACGGAGGATGAGCACCGACAGCAGCACCAGCCCCCATGCGACGCCGAGGATCTGGCCGAGCGGCTGGTGGCCGACGAAGCCGAGCAGGTAGACACCCGCCTGGTAGAGCGCCCACACGACGATCGACAGCACGACGGCGCGCAGGTAGCGGCCGGTGAAGCCGTCGTAGCCCTTGCCCAGCCCGGAGAACTCCGCTCCGGCGAGCCCGGCAGCCGTGCCGTAGAGCAGCGGCTTGACGAAGCCGGCCGAGAAGACGATCGACATCCACAGGGCGGGGTCACCGAGGCCTTGAGATCCGGAGGTGAGCAGGTCCCACTGGAGCACGACGGTCTCGAAGGCGGCATACGCGACGCCCGCGACGACGCCGAACGTCAGGCCGTCCATGAGGTCGTCGAACGCCGGGCGGCTGGCCAGGAAGGTCGGGCCGACCTGCGTGATGAGCATGCCGACGACCGGCACGAGCAGGCCGAGGACGAGCAGGTCGCGCACGGCGGGGCCGGAGGTGTCGAGGCCGCCGTTGGACAGGGGCAGCAGGCGCGACCACAGCCACGTGAAGAGGGCCGCGAGCGCGCCGGTGAGGCCGAAGCCGGCGACCGTGACGAGGACCGGCTGGTCCTCCCAGAGGTTCACGTCGTAGAGGTAGACGATGTAGACCAGCGGCACGGCGAAGGCCGCGACGAGCACGGCGATCGGCACGGCGCCGAAGATCGCGGCAAGCAGCGCGACAACGAGCGCAAGGGTCAGCGCGATCCGGTAGGTCTGCGGTTGCTGACCCGAGCCGCGCGGCATGATCGTCGAGACGACGGCGAAGGATGCGACCGGCTCATCGGGTCGCACCGCGAAGGATGTCGTGCGTCGGGCGTCACCACTGCGCAGATCCACGCCGCAGCGTGAGCAGTAGTGGGCGGCCGGCACGGTCGAGCCATGGCAGCGAGGACACTCCATGGTGTCTCGTACCCCCTATTCGATCGGTTGGGCGGGTGGGTGGTCGGTGGGCCGGGTCAGCCGCTCGCGGTGGGCGGTCGAGCCGCTCGTGCCGACGCCGGGGTGCTGGACGTGGTTCCAGCGCTCGATCGCGGCGCGGCCTCGATGGTCGGCGAGCACGCAGATGGCGGCGGCGTCGAGCATGAGCTGGGCCGCGAGCTGCGGCGGCCGACCGAGCCGGACCGCGGCCAGCACGCGGAGCAGGTGACCGTGCGCCACGAGAGCGACGTCGCCGTGGGCGAGCTGAGGATCGACGTCGTCGAGGACGGCGCGAGCCCGGGCGGCGACGTCGGCGATCGTCTCCCCAGGGGTCGAGCCGGGGACGACGCCGTCGTCGAAGACGGTCCAGTCGGTGCCGGTGCGCTCCCGGATCTGCGGCGTGGTGAGCCCCTCGTAGCCGCCGTAGTCCCACTCGACGAGCCGCGGGTCGGGCGTTGCCTGAAGGCCGGCCAGCTCGGCGGTGCGCGCCGCGCGGCGCAGGGGGGAGGTGCGCACGACGGCGAAGTCGTATGCCGCGAGGGGCTCGCGCAGCGCGCTGGCCGCCTGCTCGCCTTCGGGGGTGAGCTCGAGGTCGGTGAGGCCGGTATGCCGCCCGCTCTGCGACCATGAGGTCGCCCCGTGCCGGATCAGCACGAGGCGGCCCTGACGTTCCCCTGTCGTCGCCATGTCGTTCTGCACCCTATCGAGCCGGGACCTGTCAGGCTGACGCCATGGCTCTGCGACTTCGGGTTCTCAACGTCTTCGCCCTGCCCGGGGACCCCTTCTCCGGCAATCCGCTCGGGGTGTTCGAGGGAGGCGACGAGCTGTCGACGGAGCAGATGCAGGCGCTGGCCAGGCAGCTCAACCTGTCGGAGACGACCTTCGTGCTGCCGGCCGAGGTCGAGGGAACCGATGCGCGGGTGCGGATCTTCACACCCACCATCGAGCTGCCCTTCGCCGGCCATCCGACGCTCGGCACCGCGGCGGTGGTCGCGGGGGAGTCGGGGCGCGAGGTGGTCCTCGGCTTGGGCGCCGGACCGATCCCGGTGACCTGTGCCGCGGGCCGCTGGACGCTCACGGCGAACCGGGGGGCGGTCACCGAGTGCGAGGCGAGCGCCGACGAGGTCGCGGGAATGCTGTCGCTGACCGGGCCGGACCTCACCGGGCCGGCCCAGTGGGTGGACTCCGGACTGCGCCAGCTGGTCGTGCAGGTCGCGACGCCCGAGGCGGTGTGGTCGGCGGCTCCCGATGCCCCGCTGTTGCGTCGGATCGCGATGACGGCCAGCGGTGAGGCGCTGTGCTACGTGTGGGCCTGGAGCGGCCCGGACACCGTGGAGGCGCGCCTCTTCTTCAGCCAGGACACCGCGGTCGTCGAGGACCCGGCGACCGGCTCGGCCGCCGCCAACCTCGGCAGCCTGCTGGCCCACCTCGGGCGCCGGGGTGTCGAGGTGGTCATCTCCCAGGGCGCGGCCGTCGCCCGCCCCTCCCGGCTGCACGTCGAGGTCACCGACGAGGGCTCGGTCCGAGTCGGCGGCGTGGTCCGCCCCTTCGCCGACGCCACCGTCCCCTGGCCCTGACCTCCCACCACGCCGAGTGGACCATCCCCCGCCGAGTGGACCAGGATCGGCGCATGTACCCGGTGAGCCCCAAGGATCGGTTCGTCACCGTCTACGGTCGAAACCCCGTCCTGGAGGCGCTGGCCAACCGGCAGGTCGTCGTCGATAAGGTGCTGCTGGCCGACGGCCTCCGCGGCCCTGCTGCCCATGAGGTCCTGGAGCTGGCCCGCCGACGCGGGGTCGAGGTCCAGCGGGTGAGCGCCGAGCGGGTGAAGAAGCTCGCGGGCAACGGCAAGCAGGACCAGGGAGTCTGCGCCGACGTCGTCGCGCCGCGGATGAGGCCCCTCGACCACGCGATCGCCGACGGCCTGACCGGTCCGGTCCTCGTCCTGGATGGCATCACCACGCCCGCGAACGTGGGGATGATCCTGCGGACGGCGACCGCCGCCGGCTTCTCGGGCATCGTCGTGCCGCGCCGTGGCGTGGCCTCCATCGATCCGCTCGTCGTCAAGGCGTCCGCCGGGGTGGCCTTCGTCGCTCCGATCCTCAAGGTGGCGACCGCCGAGGAGGCGGTGGCCCAACTCGTCGCGCGGGGCTACCGGGTCGCCGGCCTCGACTCCGGCGCGCCGACCTCCCTCTTCGACGCAGACCTGCCGTCCGACGCGGCATACGTGCTTGGCTCTGAGACAGCCGGATTGGGCCCGGCGGTAAGCGAGCTCGTGGACACGTGGGTGTCCATCCCGATGGCAGGTGGCGTCGAGTCGCTCAATGTCGCCGCCGCTGCCGCGGTGCTGTGCTTCGAGGTGCTGCGCCGCCAGCGCGGTTGATGGTCCACTCGGCGGTTGATGGTCCACTCGGCGTCGGATGGTCCACTCGGCGTGGGATGGTCCAGTCGGCGTGGGATGGTCCAGTCGGCGTGGGATGGTCCGGTCGGCGTGGGATGGTCCGCTCGGCGGATGCCCGAACCGACCCGTTCGGTACGGTCTTCCCCGATGTAAGCGCTTGCGCCTATGCTGAGGCCACCCGCACCAACGCGTTCCCGCAGCCCCATCGCACCTCCGACGTCCCCCACGAGGTTGCCCGTGTCGAGCACTCCATCGGCCCCCGCCGTGCCGGTCGACGAGGCCATGCGCATCGGTCACCAGCTGCTGGCCGACGTCGACCCCCATCGCCAGGAGGTCTTCGAGCTGCGGCTGCGCCGCTGGTGGGACGATTTGTGCGACGGTCTCGTCGAGCTCTACGGCGACCGGGCCGAGCAGGTGGCGCAGCGCCTGGTGGAGCTAGCGGCCGCGGCATACCGTGATCGCGACCCTGAGCTGCACCGGCTCGACCTCATCCGCACCCTTGAGCCCGACTGGCTGCAGTCGCCTCGCATGTTCGGCTACGCCACCTATGCTGACCGCTTCGCCGGCACGCTCGCCGAGGTCTCCGACACCGTGGACTACCTGCACGAGCTCGGCGTCACCTACCTGCATCTCATGCCGCTGCTGCTGCCCCGCGACGGCGACAACGACGGCGGGTATGCCGTGGCCTCCTATCGCGACGTCCGTCCGGATCTCGGGTCGATGGACGACCTGCGATCGCTGTCGGCAACGTTGCGACACAACGGGATCAGTCTCGTCCTCGATCTCGTGCTCAACCATGTCGCCCGCGAGCACGAGTGGGCCCAGCGGGCCCGGGCGGGGGAGTCCCGCTACCGCGACTACTTCCACCTCTACCTCTACCCGGACCGCAGCGGCCCCGACGCCTTCGAGGTGACGCTGCCCGAGGTGTTTCCGGACTTCGCGCCCGGCAACTTCACCTGGGACGACGAGATCGGCGGGTGGGTCTGGACCACCTTCAACGAGTGGCAGTGGGACGTCAACTGGGCCAACCCGGACGTGCTCGCCGAATACGCCGACATCGTCCTCTTCCTCGCCAACGCCGGAGTCGAGGTGCTGCGTCTCGACGCGATCGCCTTCACCTGGAAGCGGCTCGGCACGACCTGCCAGAACCAGCCCGAGGTGCACGCGATCACCCAGGTGCTGCGGGCCGTCGCTCGGATCGCCTGCCCCGCGCTCGCCTTCAAGGCCGAGGCGATCGTCGGCCCGCGAGACCTCGTCCAATACCTCGGTCAGGGCGAGCACACCGGCAAGGTGAGCGACCTCGCCTACCACAACACCCTCATGGTGCAGGCCTGGTCGATGCTCGCCACCGGCGACGTCACCCTCACCGCGCACGCGCTCCGAGCGCTGCCCCCGGCCCCGGTGACCTCCACCTGGATCACCTACGTCCGCTGCCATGACGACATCGGCTGGGCCATCGACGACGGCGATGCAGCAGCTGTGGGGCTCAACGGCTTTGCCCACCGTGACTTCCTGTCCGACTGGTACATCGGCCAATTCCCAGGGTCCACGGCCAGAGGGCTTGTCTTCCAAGCCAATCCGCAGACCGGTGATCGACGCATCAGTGGCACGGCCGCGGCCCTCACCGGCCTCGACGCCAGCCGGGAGAACGACCCCCTCGGCACCGATCGCGCGATCGCCCGCATCTTCCTCGCGCACGCCTTGGTCGCCGGATTCGGGGGAGTGCCGGTGGTCTGGAGCGGCGACGAGCTCGGCCTGCCCAACGACGCCGGCTGGGCCGACGAGCCGGGTCACGAGGACGACAACCGGTGGGTGCACCGACCGCGGATGGACTGGGCCGCGGCGGCCCGGCGGCAGACGGCCGGCACGGTGGAGCAACGGGTCTTCGGCGGGATCGCCCACCTGGCCCGCACCCGGGCCCGGCTCCCGCACCTGCACGCCGCCGTGCCCGCCGACGTCGTCGGCCCGTGGGATCCGGGGGTGTTGGCGTTGGCGCGACGGCACCCCGTCGGCACGATGCTCGCCGTCTACAACGTCACCGACTCGTGGCGACCGCTGCCCGGCTGGGTGCTGCGCCAGGAGGGGCTGACCGGCCCCATCGAGGCGCTCTCCGGCAACCGGGTCGTCCTCGGCCCTGACGACATCGTCGGGCTGCCGCCGTATGCCGTGTGGTGGCTGGTCAGCCGGGTGCCGGCGCACGCCTAGGCAGGAAGGGCGGCGTCCCGAGCCTGCCGCCGGCCGTGAGAGGCTGCCGTCGTGGACAGCGTCGCGCACCGGGTCTCCTACAAGATCTACTACGAGGACACTGACTCCCTCGGGGTCGTCTACTACGCGAACTACTTCAAGTACCTCGAGCGCGGCCGCTCCGAGTTCCTCGGCGCCGACGGTCCCTCGGTGGCCGAGTGGAACGCGATGGGCCGCTACCTTGTCGTGCACTCGGTGCAAGCCACCTTCCGGCGCCCGGCGGTGCTCGGTGACGTCGTCGATGTCGTCTCCACGTTCAGCCTGCCCTCCGTCTACCGGGGACGCTTCGGCCAGCGGATCGAGCGTGCCGGTGAGCTGCTCGTCGACGCGACCGTCGACGTCGTCTGCCTGGGTGCCGACCGCCAGCTCGTCGAGATCCCCGCGGAGCTGGCCGCGGTGGCTCAGGCCGGCTGAGCGAGCATCCCGCGCGGGCTGCTCAGCCGGGCCACACCACGCCACCGGGACAGGCCCCACAGCACCAGCCCGGCCGTGATCGTCACCGCGGCGGAGACCCCCGTGGAGAGAGGGCTGCCGGTCGTCTCGGTGTTGATGAACGACTCCTCGAAGCCCCCGAAGATGATCCCGATGAGCAGGGTCATCACGTTGTGCACGACATGGATGGCGATGGCCGCCTCGAGGCCTCCGGTGCGCCAGGTGAGCAACGTTGCGACAGTGGCGAAGACGACGAGGTCGAGCAGGATCCACGGGTCGAGCGAGCCGTGCGCCAGGGCGAAGGTCAGTCCGGAGAGCACGGCGGCGATCAGCAGGGCGATCCAGCGATTCCGCACCCAGGCGCCGACCTGCTGGATGACCAGCCCGCGGAAGAAGTACTCCTCGCCGGCTGCCTGCAAGGGTGTGGTGAGGAGGGCCAGGACGATGAGCGCACCGGCCTGTGCGGCCGGGTCCGGGGTGGGCGGGAACTGCCCGTCGAGGGCGAGCATGATCGCCAGGTAGCCCAGCCATAGCGGCACCAGGGCGAGCATGCAGGTCAGCAGCCATCCCCACCGCAGCCGGCCGGTCACCGAGCTGAGGAAGCCCGGCCGGATCCGGTGCACGGCCCAGGTCGCCAGGCCGGCTGCCGGGATGAGCGCCGCGAGGATGAGATTGCCGACGCCGAAGCCGATGGGCGCCGTCTGGTTGGTGAGCAAGGCCTGTCCGTCTTCGCCCAGCACGGCGGCGACGACCAGGACACCCACGGTGAGCGCGGCGCTGACGGCGATCCAGCCGACCACGCCGAGCAGGAGCGTCACCAGCGGCTTCCACCAGGCCCGTCGGGGCCCGGCGAGCAGATGCTGGTACTCCACGGGGTGGGCCGGCATCGGGTCGGGCTTGGCCGGCGGCCAGACCGGTGGGTATGCCGGTGGGTAGGCCGCCGGTGGACCGTAGGACGGCAGGGGCTGGTAGCCCTGCGGTGTCGGCAGGTCGTAGCGCGGCCCGGTGGGCGGACCGTACGGGTGGGACGACGGCGCGGGGTACGGGCTCTGCTGTGGCGCACCGGCATACGGGCCCTGTGCAGAACCGGCATACGGACTGGCCGGCGGAGCGGCATACGGACTGGCCGGCGGGGCGCCGTGGGGACTGGCCGGCGGAGCGGCATACGGGCTCTGCGGTGGCGTCGGCCAGGGCGCGGGGTCGGTCACGGGATCAGTGTCACATCCGTCAGCGGCCAAGACGGCGTGCGCGACGCTGCTCGCGCCGCTGGCGACGGCGCGCCGACACGCCGCTGAGCCCGTCGACGCTGAAGCTGCCCTGGCCGACCGGGTCGGCGGTGCGGTGCACGGCCACGTCGCCGAGGACCATCGCACCCTTGACCCTGATGAGCGGGGCCGACGGATCGGTCGTGGCCGGCGCGTCGCCCTTGATCTCGAAGTCGGCGGCGATGGCGGCGCCCGTGCACTCGACCCGATAGCCGAGCGGCACGATCACCTTGACGTCGCCGAGCAGACCGGTGACTTCGATCGTCGTGACGGCACTGGTGAGCTGAGCCTCGCGCAGGTCGATCCGATAGTCGCCGAGGGCGACGTTGACGGCGAGGTGGCTGGGCACCTGCCAGGTGCCGATGCGCTTGCCGCTGCTGAGGATCTTCCAGTCGCGCTCGAAGCCGTCGGCCGTCGTCGCGGGGAAGGGTCGGGGTGCCGGAGCTCGAGGTGCCGGAGGTGGCGTGGGCTCGAGGGTGGGCCAGGTGGGAGAGTCCTGCGGGACCGGCCAGTGGCTGGTGTCCTGGGGGCCCTGGGGCGGAGTGCTGGTCACCCGAGCAGCATGGCCGATCGGACGCCGGCGCCGCATCAGGGCCTACCCCGAGTCACCCCGGTCTTGTCAGACCCGAGTGCCACACTTGTCGGCATGAGCGAGGCAGCCGAGAGCGCCGAGTCCGTGAGCCCGTCCACCCCGACCGAGGAGCCGAGCCTGCGGGAGCGGGAGTTCCGGGGCCGGAGCCTGCGCGCGTCGCGCTTCCTCGGCTGCGACCTCAGTGGGGTGATCGTGCGGGGCAGCGACATCGGGGGGATGGAGCTCGACTCGCCCTGGCTGCTCGAGGGCGGCGGCACCCTGCTGGTCAACGGGGTCGACGTCGTGGCCTTCGTCGACGCCGAGCTCGATCGTCGCTTCCCCGGCCGGAGCCTGCGGGCCGCCGACGACCCCGACGGGCTACGTGCGGCGTGGGCGGCGCTCGAGTCGAGCTGGGCGGCGACGGTCCACCGCGCCACGGGCTTGCCACCCGAGCTCGTCGACGCGTCGGTCGACGGCGAGTGGTCCTTCGCCCAGACCCTGCGGCATCTCGTGATGGCCACCGACACCTGGTTGGGGCGTGCGGTGCTTGGGCGCGAGCGTCCCTACCACCCGTTCGGCCTGCCCAACGATGACGACGACGGCGCTGGGTCCGCGGCATACACGGCAGCCGACTTCGCGAGCACCCCGCCGACCTTCGACGAGGTGCTCGCGGCACGAGCCGACCGGCAGGCCATGGTGCGCGACTACCTCGCCACGGTGACCGTCGACCTGCTCGCCGAGCAGCGGCCCAATCCGCACGCGCCGAGCCATCCCGAGACGGTGCTCTCGTGCCTGCGGACCATCCTCGAGGAGGAGTGGGAGCACCACCGGTATGCCGTGCGCGACCTCGACACCCTGCTCTTGCAGCGCGATCCGGGCTGAGTCCTCAGTCGGTCCCGGCCGGTGTCGTGACTCGGCGGGCCAGCACGAGCACCTCAGCGTGCGGGCTCTGCGGGAACATGTCGAAGATGCGGGCGCGGACCGGGCGCAGACTCGGCATCCGCGCCAGGTCGGCAGCGAGCGTCGTCGGGTTGCAGCTGGAGTAGAGCAGGTAGGGCGCCCTGCTGGTCTCGAGCCAGTCGGCGAGCTCGGGGCCGATGCCACGCCGGGGTGGATTGACGACGACGAGGTCCGGCGCGCCCTGCGCTCCGCGCTCGATCGCGTATGCCGCGGCGTCGCCGGCCTCGAAGCGCACCGCGTCGGCGTGGCCGAGCGAGCGGGCGCTGTGGCGCGCGCTCGCCACCGCCTCGCTCGACAGCTCGACGCCGGTGGTGGCCCTGCCGGGACGGTGGCAGTGCAGCGCGAATCCGCCCACGCCGCAATAGAGATCCCAGATCGACGAGGCGTCGAGATCTGCTGTCCATGCTGCCGCCGTGCGGTAGAGCTGTTGCGCGACAACGGTGTTGGTCTGGAAGAAGCTGCGCGGGCCGAGGTGGAGGGTGAGGTCGGCGAGGCGCATCGGCAGGGTGTCGTCGGCGGAGAGGACCGTCTCGACGTCGCCCTCGAGCACGGCCTTGTGCTCGGGGAGCAGGTTCGCGGTGACGACGCGCACCTGGGGGAGGCGGGTGCTCAGCTCCGGGAGCTGGCGGGTGAGGCGCCCGACCTGTCCCGGCGAGCGCAGCACGAAGCGCACCATGAGCTCGTCGTCGGGGGAGTGCGTGACGACGAGGTGCTTGAGCTCGCCGGTCCGGGCCGGAACGTCATAGGGGGTCAGGCCGGCCTCGGCCACGAAGCCGGCGAGCGGATCGAGCGCGGCGGCCAGCCCCGGCTCGTAGAGCCCGCACCGGCGCAGGTCGACCCCGCGGCCGGCGCCGTCGAGGATGCCGAGGGTCGGGGCACCCCGCTCGCCGCCGACGACGAGCTTGGCCTTGTTGCGGAAGCCGGACTCCGGGCCGAGCGCCGTTGCCTCCCAAGCCTCCTCGCCGATGACCCCGGCGAGACAGGCGCGCACCCGCGCGTCGAGATCGGTCAGCTGCGCGGCATACTGGATGGTCATGAGCGTGCACGACCGGCAGACGCCGGCGGCGAAGTAGTCGCAGTGCACGGCCTGATCCTCCCAGAGGTCGCCGACCGGCTCAGCGGGTGACTGGCGGTGGCGCAGCCGGGCGACGCCTGCGACGTACGAGCTGCTCGATGATCACGAAGACCACGGCGAGCACCAGGGCCAGGCCGAGGATGCCGCCGACGTTGAGCGCCACCTGCGGGTAGCCGAGCTGGACGACATCGACGAAGGGATAGGGGTAGGCGCCCACGATGGCTCCGCGGCCGAGCATCCAGGCGATCCACCCCAGCGGCACGACGAAGGCCGCCGGGATGGCCCGCCAGCCCACCCAGCCGCGCGGGCCGGCGACGAGCCACACGAGGACGGTGAGGGCGGGCGTCACCTGGTGGATGAGGGAGTTGGCGAGATTGTCGATGCCGCGTTGGGTTGAGCTGCCGGAGAGCATCACGGCGTAGACGATGGCGGTGATGGTGACGCACAGCAGTGCGCTGAGCCGCAGCCCGCGCCAGATCGCGGTGTCACGAGCCCGGCCGCTGGCCAGCGCGGTGGCGACCACGGCGGCGACGACGTTGGACAGGGTGGTGAAGTAGGAGATCCAGTCGGCCAGCCGGCTCAGGACACCGGCAGCCCCGGCGGGGTTGGCGGTGCCGTAGCGGCTCGGCAGGGCCCCGGCGGTCGGGGGATAGAAGTCGATCGCGTTGAGCGTCAACGACAGGCCGAGGCCGAGCCAGGCGACGACGGCGTTGGCCGTCAGCCAGCGATGACCGGTGCTCGTGAGTCCGTGCTGCACGCGGGCAGTATCGCCGACAGCTGGGCGCTCTTCTGGCCGCTGTGCTGCGGCGCGCCGCGGCGGACCTCAGGCAGGGTGACCGAGCAGGCTGTCGATGACGTCTCGTGCCGTGTAGCCGCGGTCGGGTCGGCGCGAGCCGGACATCAGGTCGGCGACGGGCGAGAGGTCGTCGCCGCAGGTGAGCAGCGGGGCCTCGACCGAGCCGTCGGGACGGCGCTGTGGCATGCCGGCGGTGGCGAGCAGGGCGTTGCAGAGGCAGATCCGGCCCGGCACCGTGGCGGCGCTGCCGCCCTTGCGCAGGTACTGCGCGGTCGGCTCGGACGGGCAGCGGAAGCCGACCGTGCCGTCCTCCTTCTTGTATGCCGCGCGCAGCACCCCGAGGTCGCACACGGCCTGCCGGGAGGCCACGGTCGCCGGGTCGGAGATCGTGCCCTCGAGGTCGGCGACCCGGAAGGGGAAGCCGGTGGGGCTGACCCGCCAGTCGGCGCGGGAGGTGAGCCGGCCCTCGTCGATGAGTCGCCGGGCCTGGTGCTTGAGCGGCTCGCTCATCCCCGACTCGTCGCAGAAGGCGAAGGCCGTCCCGACCTGGACGCCGGCCGCGCCCTGGGCGATCGCGACGGCGAGCCGGTCGCGAGCGGCATACGAGCCGGCGAGCCAGAACGGCAGGCCGAGCGCGACGAGCGCCTCGGTGTCGACGACATCGCGCTCGCCGTAGACGGGCTGCCCGATGTCGTCCACCTCGCGGGGCCCGCGCGGGGGTGCGTTGTGGCCGCCGGCCGAAGGGCCCTCGACGACGAAGCCGTCGGGTCGGGTGGTCGGGTCACCGGCGAGTGCGGTGGCGAGGTCGACGGAGGCGACGATGGCGAGCGTCTGTGGGGGAGTGAGCGACGGAAGCGGCTGGGGGAGAACGGCTTTGGGGCTGAAGGTCATTGCGCCGAGGCCGTCGCTGGATCGGGCGCCGATGACGCGGACGTCAAGGGTGACATCCTCGTGCGCGGCGAGCCGCCGGGCGATGCCGGGGATCTCCGCGGGGCTGCCGGCGCCGACGAGGACGTAGTCGACCCCGGCGAGGATCGCCCCGTAGAGCGTTGCCGGCAGCGGCAGCTCGATCTTGCGCAGCAGGTTGATGCCGACCGGGTTGGCGTGCCCCTGCTTGGCCAGCCACACCTCGACGAAGCCGCCGGCCACGGTGAGCTCGAGCAGCGATCGGGCCGAGGTGAGGGTATGCCGTGGCACCGGCCGGTAGAGCGTGTCGCCGGGGATGCCGCCCTCGACGAAGTACGTGTCGAGGATCCAGGCGGCGACGGCCGGCACGGGGAAGGCGGCGAGTGCGCGACGGACGTCGCCATCGGGGTCGCCGTCCTGCAGGCGGCGGGCGAGGACCACGTCGAGGGCCGTGCCGGAGACGACCCCGAGCTGGCCGGTCGTCGACACGGCGCGGGCGAGTCGCCAGTCGGAGATCGCGACCCCCATGCCGCCCTGGATGATCGTCGGTCTCGTCGTGGCGGACATGATGCGCTCCGGTTGGTCAGGGTCCCGGTGTCGAGCGGCGTCGGGGGAGTTAGGCTACGACTCCGTAACCTACGGTAACGTAAGTTACGGAGTCGTAGGTCGCGACGCGCCGTGGATCACATGGCTCGACCGCGCTTGCAGAGTGCTAGCATGTGACATGGCCACGATCTACGTCCGAGATGTCCCCGAAGACGTGACTGCGGTGTTGAAGCGCCGCGCGGCTGATGAGGGCAAGTCCTTTTCGGCATATCTGGCCGGCGAGCTTGCCAGGCTGGCGGCCCGACCTTCGAACCAGGAGATCGTCGCCAGGCTGAGAGCGTCCGACAGATCTCACGGCCCATCGACTGATGACATCGTCAGGGAGCTGGGGGCCGGTCGCCGGTGATCGTTGTTGATGCGTCGGCCATGGTGGAAGCGCTGG
>Ga0116151_10001858_pt1 | contig 19668 bp, 13 predicted proteins | sample AD_UKC117_MetaG_FD_89893 | JGI IMG/M metagenome (GOLD analysis project Ga0116151, IMG submission 89893) | Active sludge microbial communities of municipal wastewater-treating anaerobic digesters from Hong Kong - AD_UKC117_MetaG | ecosystem: Engineered > Bioreactor > Anaerobic > Digestate...
ACAACGGGATCATGGTGATCTGGCCGGGAATCATGAGTGCGCCGAGCGTAATAATAAAGAGGGTCTCACGCCCCCAAAAGCGCACGCGGGCAAAGGCGTAGGCCGCCAGCGACGAGGAGAGCACCACCCCCAGTGTCGCCAGCGAACTCACCTTGACACTGTTATAAATATACCGACCAAAAGGTAACTTGGTAAAGATATATTCATAGTTGGAGACGATCACCGGCGACGGGATCCAATCGGGCGGAAAGGCAAAGACGCGCGCTTCGGTTTTCAAAGAAGTGGCAACCATCCAATAAAAGGGGAAGATCATTGTGATGGCCGTCAACAGGAGGGCGATATAGGCAAACACTTTGCCGACCGTCAGCAGCCGTTGTGGTGTCGGTGCCGGCGGTGGTTCCTGCCAGCTTGTATGGATGACACTCATGGTAATGCCCCCTTTGCTGCGTGTTGCGTCCACCACGTTTTTTGTGGGGACACGATATTTTGTAGGGACACGATATATCGCGTCCCTACAAAAAACGCAATCATTTGACTATTCATAATGCACCCACCGCTTCTGTAGCCGCAACTGGATCAGCGTCAACGCCAGTAAGATAAAGAAGAGCACATAGGCCAGTGCCGATGCGTAGCCCATCTTAAACGAGCGAAACGCATTGTTGTAGATGTGAAGCACGATTGTCAACGTGGCGTAGACAGGACCGCCGCCGGTCATCACGTAGGTGTATTCAAAGACCTGGAAGGCACCAATCAGGCTCAAAATCAGCAACATAAAGGTGGTTGGGGAGAGCAACGGCAAGGTGATATGGCGAAACTTAGCCCAACCGCCGGCACCATCGATTTCGGCGGCTTCGTAATAGACATCAGGAATGCCTTGCAGGCCGGCCAGGTAGATGAGCATGTTGTAGCCGAGACCACGCCAGATCGCCATGATGATGATTGCGGGCATGGCCCAAGTTGACGAAGAAAGCCAGGTAGGCCCTTTGAGGCCGATCTGTTTGAGCAGAAAGTTGAGCACGCCAAATTCTGGGTTGTAGATCCAGAGCCACATCAGCGAAATCGCCACGGAAGAAGTAATTGTGGGCAGGAAGAAGATGCTGCGAAAGAAGACGATCCCGCGCAACTTCTGGTTCATCGCCAGCGCCAACAGCAGCGACAGGAGGAGCCCCGCCGGCACTACACCTACAACATAGTAGAGCGTGTTGCGCATGCTGATCCAGAAGAGATCCTCTTGCAGCAGTGCCTGATAGTTGCCCAGCCCAATGAATTTGGGGGTGCTGATGTAATCGCCCTTGGTAAAGCTGAGCACAAACGCGGCCAGCACGGGGCCATAGGTAAAGACAAGCAGCCCGACCAGCAGCGGCGCCACAAAGAGGTAGCCGACTAGATGTTCGCTGTTGCGCAGGCGCGTCCAGCGCGAGATAGAGGATTGTGATCGGCCAGACTGACGCAGCGGATTAACGCGCGTGGCGGTTGTGGTTCTGCTCAAAATACACTCCTTCCAGCTCGACTACTGCTTGTTGCGCAAGAAGAGAATTTCTCGCAAAGCCGCAAAGAACGCAAAGTTTTTCGGTTCTACTGGATCTCATGGGATCACCCTTCCTGGAAGAGGCAGAAATTTGTCGGTCTGAGTAGAACCGTTGCGCCTCTTCCGAGAAGGATCCATGGCAACCCCCTGCATTCCTGAAGAGCCAGTTCCCCCTAAAACTTCTATGCGAACTCTACGGACTTGGCGAGAAACATCCTATTTCTCGATTTACAGCTCATCGACCGGTGTTTGCAAAATCGGCGTGATTTTGTCACAGATCGTTTGCAGGACTTCGGCAGCGGGCGCATTGTTAATCCAGAGCGCTTCGAGTTCAGCGTTGTAGATCTGTTTCCACTGGTCGCTCTTCAGGCCAGGATAGAAGTTTCGAGCATATGCACCAATCTCTACCGCCACGGCCCGGTGTTCCGGCGGGCCGGAGAGGTAGGTGTCGGAGTTAGCAGTCTCTGCCAGCGCAGGCGTACCGGTTTCCGCAAAAGCTTCCATGCCTTCCGGCCCCACCATGAATTGCATCAGTTCCCATGCGGCGTCCAAGTGGGCTGAGTCTTTGAAGATGTGGAGCGTATTGGTGCCGGCATAAGTAATCCGATCCAGACCAACCGTACCTTTGGCAATCGGCGCAATGTCCCAGTTGAATTCGAGGTTGTCGCCGTAGTAGCCAAGATTCCAGGTGCCGTCCACACTCATGGCCACCTTGGCGACCTGGAAGGGATTGGGCAAACCTTCGAGTTGGGCCGTTGTGGGGTGGACGTGATGTTCATGGAGAAGGGAAGCCAGCCATTCAAACATCTCGACAGCAGCCGGCTCCGTCATCAAACATTCGGTCTGTTCAGCGTTAATCAATTCACCGCCATTGTTCCAGACCGTTGTGGAAATGCCGTCGCGGTTGATCATGGTGATGCCCCACTGCGCAATGTCTTCGGGGTCAAAGTCGGCGCTGCCGGCGTTGTTGCCTGCGCTGTCAAGGGTGAGAGCCAGGGCGGCGTCCATCAAGTTGTTGCGATCCCAACTGTCGTCGGGATAGGCCATACCGGCGGCGTCAAAGAGATCTTTGTTGTAGTAGAGCACCGTGCCCACATAGGTAGCGGGCATGCCAAAGAGTTCGCCTTGTCCGACCACGCCATTACTGCTGTTGTAGCGGCAATCGTCAATTGTAACAGGGAACCAGTTGGCCAAATCGACGCCATCCCGTTCAAGGTACGGTTCGAGCGCCAAGTAATAGCCTTTGTGGGCATAGCGGCCAAAATAGCCGGGGTCGCCGATACTCATGTCCGATGGGTTCCCCGCGGCCAGGCGTGCTTCCTGGCGGGACCAGAAATCATCCCACGGTGCGCTCTCGACTTTGACGGTGATATCCGGGTGTTCTTCCATGAAAACTTTGTACATATCGTCAAGCGCAATGAGCCACGGATCGAAGTTGTACATGGCAAAAGCCAACTCGGTACTTTCAGCGGTTGTGCCGCCACTTCCTTCACTCCCGGACTGGCCAACTGGTGTGCAGGCGGCCAGCAGGGCACCACCAGCAACGGTCGAGGTCAGGCGCAAAAAGCCACGGCGCGACATGGATGAAGTGTTCATCGATTTATTCTCCTTTTGTAACAAACGAGCAAAGCAAACGCGTTGACAAAATGGGGTGAATGACGACTGTGAAGGTTGCAGTAGCCTTGGGGGTTATGGCTGTACCGTACAGCTTCGGCGCACGAAGCGTGCAAGCGGCTACGCTTTCTGTTGGCGCAGCTTGTCAAATACTTTTTCGGAAAGGTCGAGGGAGTTGTTGAGTTGTTGTTCAATGCTCTGGATGGCCTCGACAACGGCCCCAGCGCAGATGGCATCGGTCAGTTCCGTGTGCATGTGGAGGGTCTCGTGCCAGTTGCGTTGAAATTCCGTGTGGCTGGAGATAAAGAGAAAAATGGGGCCGGTAATCGAGTTCAACATTGACAACAGGTAGGGATTGCCGGCCTGCTGCCAAATCAATTGGTGTGCTTCCAGGTCGCTTTGCACGTAGGCATCGCGATCGTTGCGCACAATGGCCTCTTGCATCTCCTGTAGATTGCGGCGGAGCGCTGCACAATTTTCTGGCGAGCTATGGTTTGCCGCTTCTGCCACAGCCAGCCGTTCCAAGACAAGGCGCACTTGAAAGAGGTGCTGAATATCGACTTCATCCACCTCGATCACATAGCGCCCGTTGGCCTTGCTTTCGATCAACCCTTCATTTTCGAGTGCCATGAGCGCATCGCGCGCCGGCATGCGACTGATCCCCAGCAGTTCGGCCAGATCGCGCTCGGTGAGTTTCGTCCCTTGGGGAATGTGGCCGCCAATAATTTGGCTGCGCAACAGACGCGTGCTCTGTTCTTTGAGCGTGTTGCGGTCGAGGCGGGCACTGCTCAACGTCGAGTTGTTGAGCAACGGATTGGTGGACACAGTATATCCTTACTCGATATCCTTGCTTGATATCTTTACTCAATATTCTTACTGGATTAGCCCTACCAGAATCATGCTTACGGAATTCTCTCGCAACAGACAAAACTGGGCATAATGGGTATATGGTATACCAAAACAATGCGCTTGTCAAGTACATAGTATATGGTATACCAGATTAATAGTCGACCATGTCTGAAGTACTGATAGATCAAACCGTAGCAAACGGCGGTTGAGTCCGTGTTACGCGCGATGCCCCTGCTTCCAATGCACATCCGATAGCGTCCGCAACTCGGCAGCTTTCTCTTCAGGTGCAGTATCACTCAGAAAATTACCGCCACCGATCTCTGGGCCGGCCAGATACTTGAGCAAATTCGGTTTGCGTAGCGGCGGATGAAACTCGATATGAAAGTGAAAACCGCGGTAGTCACCGCCGTCGGTGGGGGCCTGGTGGAGAGGCATGACATAGGGGAAAGGCATTTGCCACAGGTTGTCAAAGCGGATCAGCATGCGCCGCAAGATGTCGGCAAAGCCCACGACCTCGGCATCGCTGAGCGCAGCAATGTGCGGATGGGTCACCTTGGGCGCAACAAAGACTTCGTAGGCGTAGCGCCCAAAGTAGGGGATAAAGGCGATGGCGTGCTCATTTTCGAGGATAATGCGTCGCCCATCGGCCTGCTCGGCAGCGAGAATGTCCTGGAAGAGCACCCGGCCCGTCTCCTGCAAGTGACGTTGGCTGACCCGTGCTTCGGTCTCAATCGTCTTGAAGACAAAGTTGGTGGCGTAAATCTGACAGTGGGGGTGGGGATTGGAAACACCGACCGCTTCGCCTTTGTTCTCAAAGACGAGCACATGGTTGACATCGGGACGGCTGCCCAACTCGGTGTACTGTTGCTGCCAAGTGTGCAGCAGCTCCTCAACCCCGGTAGGTGCCAATTCCGCCAAGGTCAAATTGTGATAGGGGCTGTAGCAGACGACGCGCGCGCTGCCGGTGGCAGGGCGATTGCGATAGATGCCGCTTGGGTTGGGCAACGCTGTTGGTGCATTGTCACCCACGCAGGGGTGGTCGTTGTCAAAGACGTAGGTACCGGTGTAGTCTGGGTTGCTTTTGCCACTCACCCGTGCGTTGCCGGGGCAGAGGTAACAGGTTGGGTCGTAGGCCGGGATCGCCTTCTCCGCATGGTCCAACGTATCGCCAATCCACGGTCGGTTTTGCCGGTGGGCGGCAACAATTACCCACTCTTCACGCAGCGGGTGCCACCGTTCTTCCCATTTACCTAAATAGTCTTTCATAGATTCTTTTCAGAGTTTTGGCCCAACTGCACCACACAGATCTGGCTGCCGTTCTGGGCAAAGGATATAACCACGCTCTACGCTTCCACTCCCCTTTATTTGATGGCTCATTCGATGGCTCATATAGTCTCCGGGTGAAATTTCATACATTCTCAGCGAGAATCGCGCCAATTTCACCGCTTCGCCGAGATGAGCATTATTTGATTATACCAAACCGGCACAGAAAACAATAGTACACATGTCATCTTGCAGCGAATTTTTACCTGTGTGCATCATATATGCATGGTGCATAGCTCCACTGTGCAGCGGCCAACTATAATGAGATCTGTGGATTAATGAGATCTGTGGATATATAGAGAACGCTCGATGAAAGGAGATTGTATCATGACTCTAATTTACATTGCATTCGGCATCAGCGTACTTTTGTCGCTATGGCATCTGGCCGAGGAATATTGCGGCGAGCTGTGGGACTATTTTGGCAACATCGCCGGCGTTTGTATTCCCAGATGGCTGGGGGTATTTGCTTTTACCGGTCTTCTGGGGATAGCGCTTTTCGTGGCCGGACTCGGTATTCTCGATCTCGACGAAAACCCCACGGCCCGTTGGCCCAGTTTGGTTGGCATTGGCTTTCTCATTGGAACCAGGCTCTCCGATTGGTGGAATTCTCACTTCCGGCTACAGAGAAAGTTCCCAACGCGAGAAGGCTATCCCAGCAATCCTGGGCTACTTTCAGCATGGTTTTACCTGGGTGATGCAGCGTTGCTGATTGTGCTGCTCGGCATTTACCGCGAGCAATGGATCGCACAGCCATCATGGCCGCCTCTGTTGATTGGTCTGTTGCTGGGTACCATTTTCTTTTTTGTCCTCATCCCAGCCTTGAAGCTCATTCGTCATCGGCTGCCCAAAGCGTATCGAACGAGCGCGTGGGGCTAGGCTAATTGTCATTTAGCGCCATGCTCACGGTGTCCACGGTGAAGCCCAAATCAACCGACATTTCCCCACGCTGCCGGTTGATTTAGGGCCACCTGTCTTTTGTCCTCGGATTTAATAGAACTGGAGCTACTCCGGTAAGGAGGTTCTGTACAATGCATGAAGGTATCATCACCCAAGTCTCTGCCAATCGCAACACGATTGCCGTTGTTGCACAATTTGACGAAACAGAGGAGGATGTTCGACTATTCGCCGATGGTGAGGAGGTACATCCGTTAATCTTTAACCCAATTGATGGTATGCATCACTCGATGATCTGGCTGGAGGAAGGGACGACCATCAACAAGCTCGAAGGCATGAACACCACCGCTGTCAAGGAGGGCAGCTGGACCACGCTGACAACCCCCAAAATACGACCGATGCGAGCACACACCTTGGTGGTTTCTCCCAATGGTAGCAGCGACGGTGCCTTTACACACGCAAGTCCAGGCGATTTACTGACAGCCGTCAAGTTGGCGCTGGCACAGGGCGATACGGAAATCGTACTCAAAGATGGTATTTACCACCAAGCGGAAAGTGCTGATTCTGGTTACATGGCTACTTTCCAAAAGACAGATGAGACAACCTTTACGGGGATTACGATTGTCGCAGAGCATCCACGTTACGCCGTCATTTCCAATTTGCTCGCTGATCGCAACGTCAAGAGCACGCTGATTGACCAGGCGACAGGTCTCTATCGGGTTGATGGCGTCCCCAGGCCAGTTCATCAACTTCATGCTGTTGTCGGTGGGCGGGTGGAGCGTCTGCAGGAAACATTTTCACAGGAGGAAGAATGGACAGCGGAAACACTCAAGGCATCGCCGATTGGTGGCTGGTTTCTCGATGCCACCACCGATCAGCTGTTTGTCAAGCTACCCGATGGCAGTGACCCATGTGGCAAGTTGCGGATTTCTGACCCTGCGCACGAGAAAGCTTGGCTCTTTGCTGACGGCAGTGATGTCTGGGTTGAAGGTATTGTCTTTGAACATTGGCTCCGCACACTTACGCCAAAACCGATCCGCGCCTGGGAGTTGGGCAGTTGCGCGATCTTTCAGCGTTGTCAGGCGGTGATGATACGCGATTGTGAAAGTCGCTATGCAATCGATTATGCGTTTCATTTCTATGCGTGTACAGACTATGTAGTGGAAGATTGCGATTTTGTCGATGGGCAGTCGTACACCACTTATATCACGATGCGTGTGGGCCTTGCGCGTTTTGGCGGCACAGTGCGCAACTACAACTCTGCGTTGGGCACTGTTCGTCACAATCGGTGGCACCAATGTTTTGTGGCGAATCAGTTTGTTTCATCACCAAATTCGGCCACAGAGCATATTGAGTTTCATCACAACATCGTGCGCCAAGCGCGCAATATTCCGGTCGCGCTCACCGGCAACGGCGGTCACCATGCGATTTGGGCAAATCGCTTTGACACCTGTGGTTTGGCAATGCCCAATGTTGAACAGGGCGCGCCGATTAGCCCGACTTACTGGATCAACAATCTTGCGGTCGATGCGGGGTACTTTGGTGTTTTCTTGGATGACGAGACCAATCGGGTGATCAAAGGTAATCGCTTTGGTGGCGTGCAATCCCCCCGGATTGGTCAGTATTTTTTCTATTACAACACATTGCGGACCGAGTGGTTTCCACCCAATGGCGCAGGCGCAGAGACAATCCAACGTATCAATGCCTGGCAAGCGAGTGGGAAAGATCATTCTGCCAGCCGCTACATCAATAACATCCTCACCTCTCGGTTTGAAGAGATCGGCGTCAGTCACGCCAATGCACGTGCCATTTGGTTTCACGAAGGAGCCGATACGGAAAGTAACCCCGATCTGCATCTGGTGAACCTAACACACATGCGTTGGGATTTCAATCAGTATTTCTGGAATCGGACAGATCCAAATGGTGCGCCATCCGACAAAGATGCGTTCTGTATTGGTCTGAGTGGATTGAATTTTACGTTTGCCGAGATGCAAACCTGGGTGAAAGAGAATGCCCAGCAAGATTGGGAAGAGCATGGTGCCTTTCGCGATCCCCAGTTTGATGCGCAGAGCCGGCCGACAAATGCAATCGCCGCAAAGGCAGTCGCCGGAGTCACCGGGAATGCCGTGCTTGAGGAGCCGGGAAGTGTAAGTGGCGCAACAATACGAAGATATTAGTCGCTGGACAGTTCTTCGAGCAATGCCGCGGCTGCGATTAAATCGGGTGTATCAAACCCCTCGGTAAACCCTTGATAGACTTGGGCCAGTTGTTGGTGTGCTTCTGAACGCTTGGTGTAAGCCTGCTCCGTTTCGCTGTGCAACACGAGGCGACTCAAGCTCATCAGCGCACGCAATTCTAACAGTTTTGCTTGTTGGTGGCGGGCCGTCGCAAGGGCCTGTTGAAACCAGCTTTCTGCTTCGACAGATGCAGAATCTGAGTCTTCTGGATCTCCGGATTGTAGCAACAATTCGCCCCGCAGACGATAGGTCTCTGCTTCAGTCCAGCGCTCACCGGTTGCATGAATGGCGGTTAATGCTTCGTCTAAGAGGGCCACCCCCGTGGCGGCTTCTCCAATAATACCGTGAGCCTCCGCCAGCAACAGTAGAAAGTAAGGGCGGATCAACCGTGCGCCGGTAGCCTGCCACTGGTCGAGTGCCTGGCCCATCTGAGCGATCGGCGTTGGCTGCCGTTCCTGCTGAATCTGCGCCCAACCTTGAAGCATGGTACCTTGTACGATCCACTGGATGAATTCTTTCTCCGCAGCCAGTGCCCAGGCTGTCTCGGCGCACAGTTGAGCACTGGCCGCTTCACGACGCAGATGGTGAAGCATCGCCGCGATGCCGTAGGCAAAGGCGCGGCTAAACGGGTGGTCGAGCGTATTCGCCAAATAGAGCGACGCCTGACTCTGCGCAAGTGATTGGTCGGGATAGCCGAGAAACCAGCGCGCCAACGAGGAATAAGCCAAATAGACGACGCCAGGATCTTGCCCATACTGCACGGTCTCACGTGGAAGATATTGCTGTCTATGATAGAGGGCGATACCCTGCTCACAGTGCGCTTGCGTTGCCGTGAATTCCGCCATTGTACAGAGGGTGCCACTCAATGCACGATAGGCTTGCAGCCTGATCGTTGGATCTTGTTTGCGCTCTGCCAACTCCAGCAACTGTTCTCCCAGTGTACGTGCCTCCGCTAACGCCGCCCGCACAAAGTTAGAGAGCCACAGCCCGGTGAGGGCACGACATAACTGCGTCGTATCATCGGCCTGTTCGCTCAACGCCAGGGCTCGCGTGTAGACCTGCACTACCTCGGGTGCGGCGTAGCCTTTGCGCACGATCAAGGCCACGCCCAGACTCGTCTGTAGATCCAGTTCCTGGTGAATCCGTTCTGCCGTGGCGGGCATTGTTTCCAGCATCGTTAGCGCCGCTTGAAAATGCGCAAGCGCTTCGGCATGGGCTGAAAGGGTGAGTGCCCGTTGTCCGGCCTGACGGTGGTAGGTAATGGCTTTGTCCGGAACCCCGGCCAGTTGAAAATGATGTGCCAACTGAACCGCAACCGGTTCACTCTGTTCGCCATAAAACTGCTCCAGTGCCTGACCGACCTTTTCATGCAAGATCGGTTGCATCACAGTATCGAGGCTGTTGTATAGATATTGTTGGAACAGAATGTGGCGAAAACGATATTGGGAGAGACGGTGGTCACCCAATCGCTGGGTCGCCTCACCACGTACGAGACGGTGGCGTTGATCGAGCGTGGTACTCAACTGACGAACCATCGTCCAGCCATCGATCTCCTGTACCTGTGCCGTTACTTCGGCCAGAAAATTTTCCCCTTCGACGCTTGCGACGCGTAGGGCCTCTTGCAGTGGTTCCGGTAAGCGCTGAATCCGTTCCTCAATCGCGCCCTCCACGCGCGCCGGCAATTCGTGCCAATTCAGCGTTGGACCGACAATCCATGCGCCGTGCTCATTTTGGATCAAATCGCCGCGCCGCTGCATGCTACGCAGAATTTCCACCGTAAAGAGGGCATGGCCTTGCGTGTGTTGATAAAGGGCGGCGCGAAATGTCGCCGGTAATTGGTTGGGTTCACTATCCACAATGGCATTGACAAATGCCTGACCGGAAGTCTGCTTTAAATCGATGCGGATCTCCCCCAGTTGGGCGCGCAATTCATTGACAACCGGGGCCAGCGGATGGCGATTGCCGTCACGACCCAGGGCAACGTCGCTTGAACGGTAGATGCCAACAAGGAGAATGGGCGTACCGGCAAGTCCTCTTCCCAGGTGAGACAGCAAGTCAATGGAACCCTGATCCGCCCACTGTAGATCGTCGAGAATCAACAGGAGCGGGTATTGCTTCGCCAGTGTGCGCAATACCCGACTATATTGCTCGAACAGATTGCGCTGTTCGGGACTGTCTTTCTGTTGATCGTTTGAATAACGCGTAACCAATCTGCGCAATTGCGCCAGCAACTCGCGATCGCTGGTCATCAGCCTTTCTGCACGCGCCAGTAGTGCCGCGCCGGAGATGAACGTATCGATTAGATCTGCCCCAACGCTCACCAACGTGTGGCTCGTGTGCGGCAGCAGCATACGTAGACGACGTCCATGTCGGCGAATGACCGGCTCAGCCGCCCAACGTGTTTCGCTGTCGTCCGTGAGCAATTCCAGGATCGCGCGAAACGGCAAATAGGGATCGCCGACCCCTGTATAGGCATTGCAGTTGCCCCCGGCAACGACCAGATCGGTATGTGTCACCATGGCACGTGCCACGAATTCCTGAACGAGCGCGGATTTGCCGCTACCGGCCTCGCCAGTGACGAAGATAATGCGCCCCTGTTGCTGGGTTAGAACATTTTGGAGAAAGGCACCTAACTGCGCCAGTTCATTCTCGCGCGCAACGAAAATGCTGCTTTCGTCAGCGGTAGGAAGCAGTGTTTCATCGGATGCGGGATCAACTAGTGGAGGAGATACAGGCGGATTTACCCCAACTGTGGTGCCAAATTCCAACGGATAGTGTGCTGCGTGGAGGAGTTGATCGGTCTCAATTGACGTCAGCATCAAGTGCTTTGCTAAACGGAGAACGAGTTCACGGGTGCCAGGAAGATATTTGCTACATTCCCAGTCACTGATGCTGTTGCGATGGACCTCCAAATCTTCGCTCAGTTGGCTTTGGGTTAGCCCTTCACGCTGACGGAAACCTCTCAGTAACTCCCCAAATGCATACATCGAGCGCTCCTTTTCTCCTCCCTCACTCCGCGCGATGGGCCGCCACACCCTTGGGGTTCTCAAAGGCATCCACCCACAACCGACACCATTCGTCATAATCGTTCATCACGCTCGCCGGATTGCTTGGCGACCGCACCACAAAATCGGGATGGGCCGTGCGCCCGGTATGATGACCGGTCGTCTGGTAGCGCAGGTCGAGCGACCAACGACAATGGTCCGATTTATTGGGGGTTGAACGGTGGGGGGTGAAGCGATTCATGAAGACGACATCCCCCTTGTGGCATTCAAGTGCAACGGGTTCTACACCGGGCATCAATGCGGGATCAATCGTGGTACCCCCTTCTTTTTTGTGACGCAGATAGCCATCCTTGTGAACTCCCGGCAGTGCTTCCATGCAGCCCATCGCCACCGTGGCATCACCCAGCGGCAGCCAGCAGGTAATCACATTGGATCCCTCCGCTTCGGGCATCATCACGCCAGCATCTTGATGCCAGGGGACCACGTGAAACGAGGGTCCCGTGTGGGGATCAAAGCGTTCCGGCGGTTTGGCACGCAGATGTTGGATCGGGTTGCAGGTGATCTCCGGCCCCGTCAGCCCCTCAACCGCGTCGAGCAGATTGGGGTTGTGCAGGAAGGCAAAGATGGCCGGCCCGCGGTAATACATGATATCCATGCCCTTACCGATCTCGTTGCATTGGCCGAAGAGCAGACCGTAGCGCTGGCTAAACGGGGCATCCTCATGCAGATCCTGGATTTTGCCCTCAGCGTGTAACGCGCGCGCCTGGGCATCAATCCATGCCGATAACTCATCGATCACCGGCTGGAGATCGGCGTCCGTCAACACGCCACGGGCAATGATCACGCCGTCGCGGTGATATTGGTCGATTGCGGTTTGACTCAATTTCATCCTTAGTTCCCCTTTTTTGACAGTGAAACAGTGGGACAGTTAGCAGTCTTCAGTTATCAGTGGACAGTCGCGACAACTGACAACTATAGTAAGTCAGAAAAAGATCCGTGGTTAGAAACCGAGTTTCTCTCAGAAACTCGGTTTCTGTAGCCCGAAACATTATCTGAACATCTATAACAAGTAACAGCGCTTGTTACTGCCCTGGCGGGACTGATTACTGACTACTGTCCCACTGTTCACTGATCTACGCCGGCTCTTTCGTCATCTTGCCTTTATCGGCCGCGGCGGCATTGGCGCGTGCTTGTGCTTTATCCTGCGCCATCTCTTCCACCGTCTTGGTGTGTTGACGGGCGGCGCCCTGCCAGCCTTCGCGCAATTTGACACGCGTGCCGTTCGCTTCATGCTGCGCCAGACGCGCTTTGGCGGCATCAATCTCATCCGCATAGGTAGGCAGCCATTCGGCTTGGGCAACCAACATCTCATCGACCATCTGCCAGATCTCTTCTGGATTACAGACCGCAGCGGTCAATGGATCGTGCAGCATCGCCTGCTTGAGCAATGTAACATCGCCGTGAACGGCAGCTTCCATGGCCATCTCCTGCACGCGCACGCTGGCGGAACAGGTGGCGGCGCAGGCCAACGGCAGGTCGCCGACCACAGGCATGTTGATGCCGTTCTTGTCAACATAGCCGGGGATCTCGATGATGCACCCATTGGGCAGGTTGGTGATCTGATTTTCATTGGGCAAATTGAAGTGGCCGCGATAGATGCGTCCCGTCTCCAGCGCTTCAATGATGTACGAGCCATGCTCTTCGCTGCGTTTGTCAGCCGCGATGACCGGCGGATCTTGTTTGAGCCAGTTGGGGAAGTCGGTCTCGAACCAGTTGCGCCCCTCGGTGCAGACGCGCAGATAGCCACCCGTTTCACCGTTGATCCAACTGGAAAGGTCGATCCAGTCGTTGATCTCGTCCGGTCGTTTGCGATACCAGGGCACATATTCGCTGACGTGGCCGTTCGATTCGGTGGTGTAGTAGCCGAAGCGCCGGATCATGTCAATGCGTACCTTTTCCGTTTCGCGGTACTGGGGGTGCGCCTCGAACAGGTCGAGCATCATGGGGATCATATCCATGCCCCGCCACTGCACCTGGATGTACCATGTCTGATGGTTAATGCCGGCGCAGATGATATCGACGTCGCGGCGGTGCAACGTTTCGTCCTCGCCGAGCAACCCTTCCTTCTTCGCCCAAAGCTCAATGCAGCGTGTGATCTGCCAATGGCCACCCTGTACACCGTGACAGAGGCCAATCGTCGGTACGCCACCGTAGCTGTTGCATGCCCAGACATTCATCGCCATTGGGTTCGAGTAGTTGAGGAAGAGGGCATCGGGCTTGGCCACCTCGCGGATATCGTCGCAGATGCTGAGGAGGGCCGGGATCGTGCGCTGGCCATACATAATACCGCCGGCACAGAGGGTGTCACCGACACATTGATCAATGCCATACTTGAGGGGAATATCAATATCAAGCTGGAAAGCGCGCAGGCCGCCCTGGCGGATCACCGAAATCACATAGTCGGCGTCGATAATCGATTCGCGCTGATCGGTGTGCGTGGAGATGGTGGCGGGCAGCTTGTTGGCGTCAATATCCCGTTGGGCCAGCTGTGCCACCATGTTGAGATTATTTTCATTGATATCCATGAAGGCAAAGTGGGTATCGGCTAATTCCGGCACGGCCAGAATGTCGTGCATAAGTTTCCGCGTAAAGCCGATTGAACCCGCGCCAATCATGGCAATTTTGATAGCCATTATACACTCCTGTCTTTTGCTGAATTGCAGTTGCTTTGCACACCGGTGGATAAAGATTATCTGTAAGTATACCCCTTGCTCGATCATTCAACAATCTATCGTTTCCCAAAAAATTCTCTGCGTATCACGACTTCGTGGCGCGCAGAGAATGAGAACCATAATTCTTTTTCGGAACGAACAGCGCAATTCGGAAGAAGGATTGCAGTGTGCGCGCATGCGGTTTGTTATGATTCCTGCCACGAAATTAACCATCTTTTGGTCAACAAGATAATGGGACGCAATTTTCACGCAAAGGCGCAAAGCCGCCAAGCATTTTCGCGCTCTTTGCGCCTTTGCGTGAGTCCACCATGTTGTTGACTACAACAGAAATTCACCAATCTCAAGAGCGCTTGCGCTGCGTTCTTTTGAGTACAGGTACTATTGCCGAAATGGCCCTGCTCCCGATCAATCCCAACCTAAACCGCTGCGTATTCCCAAACCGAGATGCGTTGTAACACCGATACCTTATGGCCACTTCTCTACTGAACCGTACCGTTAGCACACGTTTGCCCACAGCAGAGGGCGAGTTTCAATTGATCCACTATGCCAATGCCCCCGATCACAAGGAGCATCTTGCCTTGGTGATGGGTCATCTCCAACAGCAGCAGAATGTACTGGTCCGGGTGCACTCCGAATGTTTTACTGGCGACGTACTCGGTTCGCGCCGCTGCGACTGTGGTGAACAGCTTCACGCGGCCATGCAACTGATTGCCGCGGAAGGGCAAGGTCTCGTCATCTATCTGCGCCAGGAGGGCCGTGGTATCGGTCTACAGAAGAAGCTCGAAGCCTACAACTTGCAGGATCAGGGCCACGATACCGTGGATGCCAATCTGCTGCTCGGCCACCAGGCCGATGAACGCACCTATGAAGTAGCAGTGGCGATCCTGCGTGACCTTGGGGTGCAATCGTTGCGCCTGATCACGAACAATCCCAGCAAACTCGAGCAGTTGCGTCATGCGGGGTTGACGGTGACGGAACGGGTACCGCTTATACCGACGGTTCACGCTGAAAATCGCACCTATCTCGCTACCAAAGTGGCACGGATGCGCCATCTGCTCGCTCTACCACCAACGCAGCAGGCCACCCCAATACAGGTTGTACAAAATGGGATAGCCAAGAATGGCCATGCCGCGTCGCCACCGTCACCATCTGCACAGTTGGTGGCCAATCTACAGGAAAGAGTACTGGCCCACTTCGCACGATATCGTTTGCCTTTTGTCACGTTGAGCTATGCCCAAAGCCTGGATGGCAGCATTGCGGCCGCCGATGGTACGCCACTTCGCATCAGTGGCGAGCGCGCCATGACGCTGACCCACATGTTGCGTGCGGCTCACGACGCTATTCTCGTTGGTGTCGGTACCGTGTTGGCCGATGATCCCCAACTGACTGTACGACTTGTCGCCGGCTCCGATCCCCAACCGATCCTATTGGACACCCACCTACGCACACCTGTGACGGCGCGCTGTTTGCGCAATCCACGCCCCCCTTGGCTTGTCACGGCCAAGGCCGCGGCCACCGCGGCTGCCCCTCTGCGCAATGCGGGGGCACGGGTGATCACCAGCCCATGCGATGCTCAAGGTCGCATTGCCTTGCAACCATTGTTGCGCGAGCTGGCTTCCCAGGGGATTCGCAGCATTATGGTGGAAGGGGGCGCGACCGTCTTGCAGAGCTTCCTGAAAGCCCGCTTGGCGCATGCGGCAGTCATTACGATTGCACCGTTCTTTGTCGGGGGTCTTCCAGCTCTGGCAACCCAGACAGCACCCATCGGCAGCCAGCCAGCGGCGTCTTGTTTCCCACGCTTGGCTACGCCCCAATGGTTACCGCTTGGCGACGATATCATCTGCCACGGCTATTTCCAGCAAACAACCGCCGGGTAGCATCCCGCTTCGCAGTACGAATGGCAGCAGACCCATGACTACTTTAGCGCCACTTGTCGACCATTGCAGCAAGGTCATCTTTCATGCACCATATACGGTTGCTGTCGAGCAGGCGCCGCTTCCCACGCCCGCACCGGACCAATTGCTCATCCAGACGACACTCTCAGCCATTAGTGCCGGGACTGAGTTACTCTTTTATCGGGGACAAGTGCCGTCCCATATGAACGTCGATGCCTCGATCACGGCACTGGCAGCGGGCCAGGGTATACACTATCCCCTGGCCTATGGCTATGCTGCCGTTGGCCGCGTGATCGCCGTCGGTGCCACATTGGAGGAGGCGAGTTGGCTCGGTCGACGAGTGTTTGCCTTTCAGCCTCACGCCAGCCATTTTCTTGCCAAAGGCGCGGAGTTGCTCCCAATCCCCGACAGCGTGAGCGATGAGCAGGCGATCTTTTTGCCCAACATGGAGACTGCGGTGAACTTTGTGCACGACGGCGCGCCCCTGTTGGGCGAACGGGTGATCGTCTTTGGACAAGGTATCGTCGGCTTGTTAACCCTTCACTTGCTGGCACATTGCCCGCTGGCGGCGCTCATCGCCGTGGATCGGGCAGAATCTCGCCTCCAACGTTCGGCTGCGCTTGGCGCAACAGCCATCTTGACAACACCAAGCGCAACGGAATTGACACAACTGAACGGGGATCTCGTCTACGAACTGACCGGCAATCCCGCGGTACTGACCGATGCCATCAACTGCACGGGCTATAGTGGGCGCGTTGTTATCGGCTCGTGGTATGGTCAGAAGCGTGCGGCGATTGATCTCGGCGGCCATTTTCACCGCAACCGGATTCAACTCATTGGCAGCCAGGTCAGCACCATCGCCCCGCAGTTACAGGGACGGTGGTGCAAGGCACGTCGTTTTGAAACTGCCTGGCATATGTTAGAATCCTTGGACTACACACAGTTGATTACCCATCGCTTGCCCGTAACCGATGCTGCGCAGGCCTATCAGTTGCTTGACCAGCAGCCGGCTGACCTCTTGCAGGTTGTGCTGACCTATTGACGCCATCCTTCATCATGATTGGCTGCTGGGCGAGCGTAGGAGCAAGGATGCGGTGTACGAGCAAGCACCACACAACCGGATGGAGAATAGAAACGCATGTACACCCTTGCCGTGAAACGCGACTTTGTCGCCCAACATTTTCTCATTGGGGGCGACTGGGGCGCAGAAAATTCCTGGCATTCCCATCACTATCAGGTCGAAGTACAACTCGAGGGTCGTGAACTCGACCATCACGGCTACATGGTCGACATCGTTGACGTTGAGCAGAATCTCGACGCCATTGTTGACCACTACCGTGATAAGACGCTGAACGACCTACCGGAATTTACCGGATTGAATCCCAGCATCGAACACTTTACCCGCATTGTCTGCACCACGCTTGCCGCGCGCATCAAGGCCAACAACCTGGAGGCGGTGACGGTGAAGATCTGGGAAAATGAGATCGCCTGGGCCTCCTATCGCCACACATTGCGCTGAGTATTGTGCGGTATGGTGTCAGAAACGCAAGTTTGAAGCCTATGCACGTCGGTCTGCTCATCTACGGCTCACTCGCCACGATCTCCGGCGGTTTCCTCTACGACCGCCAACTGGTAAAAGAACTGGAAACCGCCGGTCACACGGTCGACATTGTCGCCTTGCCCTGGCGTAGCTATCCGCGCCATCTGACCGATAATTGGTCGAAATCACTTCTCAATCAACTGCGCCATGCGCCCTTTGATCTCCTGCTACAGGATGAGTTGAACCATCCCTCGTTGGTCTGGCTCAACCGGCGGTTGCGCAAACAGGTTTCGTATCCGCTCATTAGCATTGTTCACCACTTGCGCAGCAGCGAAACCCACCCTTCACTCCAGATGCCCTTTTACCGTTGGGTTGAGCGCCAGTATCTGACCAGCATCGACGGCTTTCTTTTCAATAGCCAAACGACTCGTGCCACAGTCATGGAGCTGGCGCCCAACACCAAGCCACAGATTGTCGCCTATCCGGCGGCTGACCATCGGCAGCCGCCGGCCGCGGCGGTGCTCACTGCTATGCGGCGCGCCCGAGCCGCATCCCAAGCGCCGTTGCGCATTCTCTTTGTCGGGAATGTGATCGCGCGCAAAGGGTTGCACCATCTTGTACGGGCGCTGGCATTGGTGGACAGAGAGCAGTGGCACTTGCGTGTCCTGGGCAGCTTGACAAGCGAACCGCGCTACGTTGAACAGATTCGGCAACTGCTTGGGGTGTTGCAGCTCGCCGCCAATGTCACGCTTGAGGGTGCAGCTAGCGATGAGGCGATCTTTGCAGCCTATCAGACAAGTGATCTCTTTGCGGCACCTGCCTATGAGGGTTTTGGCATTGTCTACTTGGAAGCGATGAGTTTTGGCTTGCCCGTCATCGCGGCAACCGATGGTGCGGCTTATGAAATTGTCACCGACAATGAAAACGGCTATTTGGTTGCCCCGGACGATCACGCCGCACTCGCTGAGCACATTGAACGTCTGGCCGGGGAGCCGACATTGCTCGAAAAACTCAGCATTGGTGCGCGGCGCCGCTATGAGATCCACCCAACCTGGCATGCCACTTTTGTGCCCGTGATTGATTGGCTATCGAAACAAGTGGGGAGATAAGCCCTATCCTGAGAGAGCAGAGGGATGATGAGAGACGAGCGACGCAACATTGATTGCGCATTACGCCTTTGCGAGAGCCCAAAGTGAACAGCTCATGAGCAACGAATATTCCAACTTTCAGCGCTATCTTGCCGCCAAGAAGAGTGTCGATGATCGCGCCTTGAACGCGCATGTTTGGCAGCGGTTACAGCACGAGTTAGCGCGCATTTATCCCACAGCGACCGCGCCTTTGCGGGTGATTGAACTAGGGGGCGGCATCGGCACGATGGTCGAACGCATCCTCGAACGAACCCTGCTGACCCAGGCTCACTATCTCTTGGTCGATGAAGTTGCCGGCAACATTGCCGATGCCCGCCAGCGGCTTCCTGTTTGGGCTCGCCAAGCCGGCTTTGATGTCGCGGTGACGGACGACAACAGCACAGTCATACAGATCCACCGCCCGGTCAGCACGAAGCATCCCGAAGTAGCGTTGACCGTCGAACTGATCGAGGCGGACTGTTTTGCATTTGCCGCCGCCAATCGACAGAGCGCCGATCTCCTGATTGCTCACGCCCTCCTCGATCTCTTTGACATTCCGCGCGCGCTAGCGCAACTGACCCCGTTGCTCAAACCCAACGCCCTCTTCTACACCACGATCAACTTCGACGGCAACACCATTCTCCAGCCCACTATTGACCGCCTTTATGATGAGCAGGTTGAGGCAGCTTACCACGCGACCATGGACAACCGCATCACCGGTGGGCTTCCCTCGGGCGACAGCCATAGCGGTCGTCACCTCTTCGGTCATCTGCGTAATGCCGGCCTGACCATCCTCGACGCCGGCAGCTCTGATTGGGTGGTCTTTGGCAATGGACAGGGCTATTCTGCCGACGAAGCCTATTTTCTGCATTTCATTGTGGAGACAATTCACGGTGCGTTGTGTAACGACCCGCAAATCGATCC
>Ga0116151_10001864_pt1 | contig 19648 bp, 13 predicted proteins | sample AD_UKC117_MetaG_FD_89893 | JGI IMG/M metagenome (GOLD analysis project Ga0116151, IMG submission 89893) | Active sludge microbial communities of municipal wastewater-treating anaerobic digesters from Hong Kong - AD_UKC117_MetaG | ecosystem: Engineered > Bioreactor > Anaerobic > Digestate...
AAGGCGCGGATGTAGGTGGGCGTGGTGCCGCAGCAGCCGCCGACGATGTTGAGGTAGCCTTCTTCGGCCAGTTCGCGCAGCACGGGAGCCATGTCTTCTACCTCTTCGCTAAAGCCGCCGAAGCCGTCGGGCAGGCCGGCGTTGGGATAGAGGCTGACGTAGGTGTCGGCCAGATTGGCGATGGTGGTGATATACGGCCGTAACGTTTCCGGCCCAAACGAGCAGTTCATGCCCACAATCAATGGGTTCGCGTGGCGAATAGAATACCAGAACGCCTCCATCGTTTGCCCGGAGAGCGTGCGCCCGCTGGCGTCGGTGATGGTGCCGGAAATCATTAACGGCCGTTCCTCTCCAGTCTCCGCAAAGAGCGATTGGATGCCGAAGATGGCCGCTTTGGCATTCAGCGTATCAAAAATGGTCTCGATGAGCAGCACGTCCGCCCCGCCGTCCATCAGCCCGCGCGCCGCTTCTTGGTAAGCCGCGGCCACCTGGTCGAAGGTGACGGCGCGGTAGCCGGGGTCGGCCACGTCGGGGGAGAGGGAGAGCATTTTGTTGGCCGGGCCGAGGGAGCCGAGGACGAAACGCGGCCGATCGCTGCCGAATTCGGCGATGGCTTCGCGGGCGAGGCGGGCGGCTTCGTAGTTCATCTCGTAGACGAGGTGTTCCATGTGGAATTCGGCCTGGGAGATGGCCGTGCCGTTGAAGGTGTTGGTGGTGATCAGGTCTGCGCCTGCTTCCAGGTAGGCGGTATGGACGGCCTTGATGATTTCCGGGTGAGTCAGGTTGAGGACTTCGTGGTTGTTTTTGATGTCGTAGGGGAAGTCGTCGAAACGCTCCATGCGGTAGCCGGCTTCGTCGAGCTGGTAAGTTTGCAGCAGGGAGCCGGTGGCCCCGTCGGTGACGAGGATGCGTTCTTGCAGTTGTTGTTTGAGCAGTTCGGTTCGATTCATGGTGTTATTCCTAACCTGGATAAACCAGAACAGAGGTTTATCCGCAGATGGCGCAGATGGCGCAGATTAAAGGTAGAAAGATTGGCCCAATCTGGGAGATTGGGCCAATCTCCAAGAATATCGCTTACCGGCTACAGCCCGCCTTACGGAGCCGCCAGCCGTCGGATGACGACGAGGGTAAAGTCGTCGGATTGGGGCATTGCGCCCACGTAGGTCTGGAAAGTTTGCAAAATAACGCCGGCCAGCTCTTCGGCAGTGGCGGCGGGATTTTGCGATAGGGTGTCGATAACGGCCGTTTTCAACCGTTCTTCGCCAAATTCTTCATAAGCCTCATTGACAGCCTCGGTCACGCCGTCGGTATACAAAACCAGCGTGTCGCCAGGGTCAATGGTTGTTTTACACTCCTCCAGCTCAATGGCTGGCAGCACGCCCAGAACGATACCGTGGGTGGTAAGGTCTTCTATCGTCTGGCTGGCAGCCCGCCAGATGAAGGGTGGGTTGTGGCCGGCATTGCTGTAGAGGAAACGGCCGTTTGCCACCTCCAACACGCCATAAAACGCCGTCACAAACATGTTCGAGCGGCTGTCATTTTGGATAAAACGATTGGTCAGCGTCAGGGCGCGCGCCGGGTTGTGGCCGTCCAGCGCCGTGTTGCGGATGGTGGTGCGGCTGAGGGCCATGTACAACGCCGCCGGCACGCCCTTGTCGGACACGTCGGCAATGACCAGGCCCCATTTGCCCGGTTCCTTAATCAGCCGGAAAAAGTCGTAGAAGTCCCCGCCAACCTGTCGGGCTGCTTCGTAAACGGCCGTAAAATCCCAGCCCGGAACTGCCGGAAAGCCCGGCGGCAGCATGCTCAATTGAATCTGGCGGCCAACGGCCAACTCCTCCTCAATCCGCTGGTTGCGAATCTCCTCGTCGCGCAGGCGTACACGCTCGATAGCAATGGCCGCCTGGTTGGCCATCAACTGCAAAAAACGAATGTCATCCTGGTCAAACGCGCGGGGTTGGCGCGTATTGATCACCATCACCCCACGCGATTCCCCATCGGCCACCATGGGAATGATCGCCTCGGCATGAAAATCCTCAGCGCGCAGCCAGTCCGTTACCCAGGGGAAATCTTCCACGTTGTCGATGGCTTCGTGGACGATGGGCTTTTGCGAACGCATCACCCGCCCGGACAGGCTCTGGTCGATGGGCACGCGGTAGCCATTGCCCACTGGATCGGTCACCCAGCCCACAGCGGCGCGGAAGTAGAGATTTTGGCCGCCCGGCCCCGGCAGCAGCACGGCGCAGGCGTCCAGGTCTTGCAGTTGCAGCACTTCACGCAGCAAAAACGAGAGCAGGTCGTCCAGATCCAGGCGGCCCAACAACTGGCTGGATAAACGAAGCAAGGTCGCCTGCTCGTGGATGCGCTGCTCCTGCATCATGTCGTAGAGACGGGCGCGCTCCAGGGCTACCCCCATTTGCTGCCCCACGTTGGTCAACAACGCCAAGGTGCGCTCGTCGAAAACGTCCCAGGTGGGCGCAGCCACATTGAGGATGCCCAATATCTCGTCCCGCGCGCGCAGCGGCACGGAGGCGTGGACAACCAGGTCTCGCCGGTCGCCGCTAACCTCGCCCAGTCGGCTGCAGCGAACTTCGTTGTAGGCGGCCTCCAGCTTGCCTTTGTTGCAGAGGGATTGGCAGTCGCAGTCTTTGTCCCAGGCTTCGGGGGCGTGGAGGGCGATGGCGGGGGGCAGTTGGTGATGAGCGGCCAGGGTGTAGCCACGACCGTTCCACCGATCCATCGCCTCTGGCTGACGCAAAAATATCCAGCCGGTCTCCAGACCCAACAATTCGACCAATTGTCTGAGGGAGTCGTTGAGCGCGCTTTTCACGTCAACGGCAGAATTGAGGGTGGCGGCGATCTGGTTTAAAGTTTGCAGATCTTCAATCAAGCGGCTTGCGTCCATCTTCTCCATTGGTGGGGCTGTTCCGGCCCGCACGATCCACCCCCATTTTACCGCAGGGCGCGAATAAGTTAAACCAGGTGGCCCATCCTGGGTTATGATAACGCCTACATATTGCCTGAACAGGCTGCAGACGTGGCCGCAATTTTGATGGAGGACAGTGACAATGCGCTGGATAATTTTTTTAGGTTTAGTCTGGGTGGGGATTTTTCTGGGCGGCTGCCAACAGGCGCCGACCGCCCCGACGACGCCGGAGACGACGCCCTTACCGGCCAGGGCGGGGGATGAAGAAAGGCCGAATTTTATCGACACGGAGGCGTTACAAAACGGCCGTTCCCTCCTCATCGCCCACCTGACTGAAAAAGAAAACCTGGACGTGCCCGCCGCCGATACCTGGCAACCCGACGGAACCTACACCGACGGCGACTGGCAGGTCTACCGATTTACCCGTGACGCCTGGCAGCTTACGATGTCCAGCCGGCAAGGCGAAGAAAACCCTTTCATGTATCGCATCCTGGTGTCTGGACCCGGCAACTTTCGCTACGCCGCCGACATCTATGCCGACGGCACGGTGACGCCCAATCAATAAAAAAGGCGGTGAGTTGCCTTTAGCAACTCACCGCCGATTTGGCCTGCGCTAACAACGTTCAGCCACAGGTCCGAAAAAGCTGATCCTTAATTATTAGCCACAAGTGGGAGGTAGAGGACGTGCGTGGCACAGTTGGTCACAGGCACAACTTTGCTGCTAACGACTGCATTGCCCAGCGAATCCGTAACTTCCACCCGCACCGTGTAATTGCCGCAAACCGCATAGGCATGGCTGGCAACGTCGCTGGTGTAGGCATTGGTGTATGGGCTGCCATCACCGAAGTCCCAACGGTAAGAAACACCCGTTGTCCCGGTGATATTCGAGGTGAAGTCGACGGCAAACGTGGTGAGCATTGTGCTGGTGCTGTACGTGCCCGTGGTGTCGATGATGGTGGCTGCAGGTTCATCCATCGCCCAGTCCATGAAAGCGGCCAACAGTTCAGCGCGGGTGGTAAAGCCCGGCAGATCGTTGACGCCTTCCAGACCAAAGGTGGTGTAGATGGAACGGCCGTAATAGCTGATGCCCGGCTTCTCCAGATTCGGCTGCTCACGATGCGCCATCGCCACCGTCCCATCCTCAACATTGAATGGGCCCGGATAATACAGCAAAGGTGCGTAAGGATACGCCTTCCCATCCTGCCCATCCGGCTGCAGGTTCGGATCTGACACGATTTCATCAACGTAGTACTGATTCGCCGCGCCATCTCCCGCCACGTTATCCGACAAATCCAGCCGGACGCCGGCTAACGCCTGCGGCGCAGACGCTGCTGGAATCACCGGCAGCGTCGGCAAGTCGCCATCCGACACGCTATCTTGGAGATATTCACCGCCCAGCGTGCTGGCATACAGGAAGGAAGCATTATTTGTCGTGGTGGAGTTCCAGACGCTGGCCAGGTCCTGGCCCATCGCAAAGACAACACCACCCGAATTGGCATATTCGTTCAGAATATCCATGTCCAGGGCAGTCAGCGGCGTGGATACCGTGAACGTCCCATCAGGTTGATAGTTATCACCGGTGAAGTAGATGATCGCCTTGTATTGGGCCAGTTCCGCCAGGCTCGGGATGGTGATGTCATTGGCATAGTACATGTCAGCGTTGTAGATATCGTAGCTCACCGCCAGACTTTCCAGAGTCATGGTGTAATAATCGAGATAGTCCGGCGCGCCCAGAGTGTAACTGGCGTCATTCTGCAGGATCAAGACATCAGCGCCGGTAGGCGCAGCCAAGACCCGCGCCCAGGCAGGCATATGGGCGCTATGGCCATTGTCACCCTCCAGCAGAATGTAGCCCTGGTTATCACCCGTCCCCTGGCTGGTAGCGGCATCAAACGCCACCGAAATGGTTGTCGATTCGCCGGGAGCCAGCGTAATGGAGATTGGCATCACCGTAAAGCCGGGCAGGGTGGTCGTTTGCGTGATGGCAAAACCATTGCCGGTGTACAGCGTGCTCAGATCATATGTTTCCGTTTGGGTAGCAACGCTCGTCACTGTGACGTCAACCATGCCAGAGCCATCGGCAGCCACCAGGCCAAAGCTGACGCTGGGCGGATCCAGGATCACGCCCGGGTCGGAGGCATTGGCCAGGTCCAGACGGCCGGCGCCCATGTCTAGCGGCTGGGCCGGCGTGCCGTCGAAGTTGTAGATGTCCATGAACTTAGAGGTAGACATCAGCGCCGACTTGATCTCGGCATTGGTCCAATCAGGGTGAATCTGGCGCAGAATGACGGCCGAACCGGCCACATGCGGGCTGGCCATCGACGTACCAGATGCCTGACCAAAACCAAGATGGCGCGCCTCGCCGGTGGCAATCGGATCATACCCTTGAGCGAGAATGTTGACGCCAGGCGCGGCAATGTCCGGCTTTAGGGTCATAGCGGCGCTGGGGCCACGGCTACTAAACCCGATGATCCGATCCGGAATATTCCCGGCCTGGAAAGCCTGGGTGTCGACCTCTAGCGTAGAAGGAGCGCCGTAAGTCGTATACCAGTTGACGATTCCCTGGCCATCTGTGTAGCCCACAAAGATTGAGGGAATCGTGACCTGGTTGCCCACAACTCCCGGCCCCATGTTCACGAGCGCATCGCCGCCGGTTGCATTGTTGTGAACCACAACAAACTCGGCGCCGGCCTGTTCCGCATTCAGAACTTTGACGCCAAATTCACAGGTGCCGCGGCTGATGATGACGGCTTTGCCGGTGAAGGCGCCGGCAGGCCATGGGTTACAGCCCTCAAAGTTAGCCGGATTGACGCTTAGGGCAGTAACGTAGGAGTAGCTGATGACTGTGCCAACAGGCAAGGGAGCGCCAAAGCTCGCGCCGGCGTATGACATGCCCTGCAGCGTTGGGGAGATAGGTTCCGGCAGGATGATATTCAAGCGACCGGAGGCCAGCGTGCCGTCGGTGGTGCTGGCGGCCACGTTGATGTATTCGGGCGAAGGATGATCGCCGGTGCCTAAACCGGGGCCGGCATTACCGGCCGACATGCTGACGAAGACGCCGGCATTGTAGGTATTCAGCAGAGCGCTATCGATGGGATCGAATTCGCCGCCAATGCTGCCGGGACCGCCGCCCCAGGAGTTGTTAACGACATCCGCGCCATCCATGACGATGTCTTCGAGAGCGGCAATGCCCTCGACGTCATAGAACGAGCCATCGTTGGTGACGCTGTTGTAGAAGACGCGGTAGCTCATGGCCCAGGCGCCGGGAGCCACACCGCTGATGTTTTCGTCCAGGCCGAGGTAATTCGCGGTGACGGCATCGCCAACGGCCGTTGAACCTGTGTGCGTGCCGTGGCTGGTGCCTTGCGTACCCGGCCAGGTATTTTCATCACCCAGCGAGGGCGGATCCCAGGCCCGGAAATAAGCCCGCGACGCGATGATCTTGCCGTTGTTGTTGGCCGCATCGCCAATCCCGTTGACCGGCCAGCCGACAGGATAAGACCAGCCCGTGCCATCAAACATGGGCGCCGCGTGATGCAGACCGCCATCCATCGAGGCAAACTTGATGCCCGCGCCGGCATTGGCCTGGCCACCGACCTCCGCCCAGATCGCCGGGGCGTTGATGAGGGGGAGACTGGCATAGAGGTCCGGTTCGTGGGCAAAATCCAGGAAAACGGCCTTTACGCCGGGCAGCGCCGACAAAACGCGGCGGGCTTCAACCGTACTCACCGCGCCGGGGTCAACCGCCACACCGTTGAACACCACCTGGTACGTGGCTTCGATGGCCTGACCGGACTCGTTGATGTAGGTGGCGACGGCCGCTTCGGGCAAAGATTTGGCCATTTCGCTAACGAAAGCAGCCTGCTCTGCCTGAAGTTGGGCAATGTAAGCCTGCGCTTCCGTCGAGGAGGTGTTCAGACGGCCGTTGGCCGCCCGGCTAAACCCATTCAACTCTGCAAGAGCTGGCGAGCTTAACTGAACAATCAGGCGGTGTGAAGTTTTGACACTACTGGGTGAATCTGACATTTCAGCTGCCGGGGCAGCTTTGATGGCGGCGGCGTTGGCAATAGAGAAATAACTGGCGGTAAACAGGGCTAAAACCAAAAACAAAACTAACAGAATCGAACTCCATCTCCGATTCGGTACATGTTGGTTAGACATAGATGGTTTCCTCCATTCTTTTTAACTTCTTTCGACAATAACAACACTTCTTTAGATTAAACCATACACCCTCCAAACTTAACTTGTGTAGCCGGCGGCTATGTTGATGTACTTGTGTACTTGCAACCAGGGGAATTAGGGACAAGAGATAATGGGAATGTAGGCTACAGAGAGAGAGAGAAATTGCATCATCCCTCGAAAGGCACTACTCTTGAATTGGTTACTTGCGGTTGCGCTAATCAGGCAGAACGCTAATTATTATATACCAAGAAGGGTGACAGCGGGGGTTGTTATGGTAAGTGAGGCGGTTTTGGGGCAGAACCGATCACGGTTACCCAGGGGGTCAATCGGCGCCGGAACGTTCCAAAGCATACAACTCGGCCACGGCCGTTTCCAGCACCGCCAACTGCTCATCTCGCCCCAGCACCACCAGCACGTCGCCGGTTTCCAGCTTGGTAGTAGAGGCTGTACCCAGACGAATGCGCGGACGGCCGTCGCGCCCCTCCCGCTCCACCAGGCCAATCACATTCAAATCAAACCGTTTGCGAAAATCCAGGTCGATCAACGTCTGCCCGGCCCAGGAAGCCGGCATGCGCACCCGGCGAATGCTGACGCCGGGCAAAATCTGGCGGCTGTCATACGTCTCGCGCTGCGTGCGGTAAATGCTGTTATCGTGGGCCAGCAGCTCTGTCACCACCAGCACCACCAGCGCCGGCACCATGTAGACGGAACCAAACACTTCCACCGTAAACAAAATCGCCGCTAGCGGCACGTTGACCAGAGACACCAGGCTGGCGGTCATCGCCGGCACGATGAGCATCATCGGCTCGTAATTGAACCAGTCGGCAAACGCCGAGGCGACCATCGTGCCGAAAAAGAGCGACGGCACCAGCAGCCCGGCCGAGCCGCCCGAGGTGATGGTTGTCAGAGTGGCGATCATCTTGGCGCCCAGGGCGATGAGGGCCACGGCGATGGTCAGCTCGCCGGCCAGGGCGGCGTCGATAGTCGATTCGCCCGGCCCCAGCACCAGTTCCAGTCCATTTTGGGTCAGGCCGGTTCGCTGCGTGAACCAGGCCACGCTGATGGCGACAACGGCCGTTAACGCTGCCCCCACCAGATGGCGCGTATACACGCCCGGCAGCCGGTGGTGAAAGGCGTGGTCAAAACGGCCGCGCAGCAGCCGGAAAAAGATGCTCAACAACGAAATCACCACCGACATCAAGGCCAGAACGCCAAAATACGGCAGGTCGGAAGGCGGCACGTAGTGGGTTTCCACCTCAAAAATAGCCGTATGCCCGGCCGAAAACACGTCGGTCAAGAAAAAGGCCACCAGCGCTGAAATCAGGGAAAACATCAATTTTTCGACGATGGGCCGCCGCCGGTACATGACCTCGGTGGCAAAAAAGGCGGCGGCGAACGGCGCGCCCAACAGCACGGCCACAGCGGCCGCGATGCCGCTCAACTGCGCCGTCTGCAAATGGTCGGGGTTGCCCGGCTGCCACCAATGCCACAGCCGCCCCAGGATGGAGACGTGGGCGGCGGCTTCTTCGCCCAGCTTGCGCGGCTTAAACAGGCTGGCCGACAGGCTCTCGCCAATCAAGGCCACGCTGGCCTCCAACCCGCCGCTGCCGCCCGATCCCAACGTCACCAGCGTCGCCGCAAACTTGCGCAGCGCCAGGCTGAAGGTGGGCAACTGCCAGCGCACTTCCACGCCTTCCTGGCCGGTCAGGGCGTTTTCCAGGGTGGGTTCGGAAGTGTAATAAAGCGAAATGGCGCGCTCCAGACCGTCGCCTTCGACGTCGTTGAGCTGGTGGATTTGTCCTTCGCCGTCGCGGTAATGGATGGTCTGGGCGTGGTAGCGGGAAATGGCGGCGACGATGGCCGCGCCCACCAGCAGCGGCACAAACACCAGCAGTAAGGACGGCCCTTCATCCAGCCAGTGAAGCGTGGTGTGGAAGAGCCAATGCACGCCTTCTTTCAGAACAAAGACAAACGCCCATACAAACACGCCAATCACCACGGACTGGATGACCAGCCGCCGTTCTTCCTCGTTAAAGTAAGAGGCGATGGTGCGCAGGGTGCCCCAAAAATCGTCGAAGATGCTGCGGAGGAAGTGTAACAAGAGTTTCATGAATCTGAAGAATGTTCTACTGAAAAGTTTGGGCCGGAAACGGCCGTTAAATCCACCACCACTTCCCGCCCGCCAAACCCATCTACCAGGTCGTGGGCGCGCACGGTAACGGCCGTAACGCCGGCCGGAATCTCGATGCCGCTCTGGCTGCGGGTAAACGGCTGCTCGGTTTCATGCGGATGGGTCAACAGACGGGTGAAGGGGCTGTCCGGGTCTGGCTTGACGACACGGCCGTCTGGCAGTACCACGTCCCAGCCATCGGCATAATCTTCCCAGCCGGTATCCGGGTGAGCCACCGTCACGTGAAAGGTCCAGGTGGTTGATCCCGTCTGCACCGCCCGCACAAAGGTCACGTCGGCGTTTGCGGCCGTCGCCGCTGGTTCTGGCATTACTTGTTGCTCGTCCATGGGTGGTTGTTCAGTGGCCCCTGCCAGTGCACCCGTTTCCGGGATGGCGTCCAGCGCCGGCGACCCCGCCATCTGGCAGCCGCCCAATACCAGAAGGCCCAATACAACCAACCACCAACCGCCAATCGCCCGCAGCATCACGCTGGCTCGTACCAGCCCACGGTGCGCACCTGCCGGCGCAGGTAGGTCGCCCGCGCCCGCTCAATGTCGTCCAGTGTCACGGCATTCAATTTATCCAACACCGTCTCAAACCAGCGAAAATCCCCGGCGACGACCTCGGCCATGCCCAAAAGCTGCGCCTGGCCGGTAATGCTCTCTCCGGCCAGCACAAATTCCGCCTTGGCCCGCTTCAGCGCCTTGTCCAGTTCCGCCTGGGTGATAGGCTCCACGGCCAGCCGGGCGATTTCGGCGTCCAGGGCGGCTTCGACTTCGGCCAGGGTGTGGCCGTTGTTCACCACGGCGTTGATGGCGTATAGGAACGGATCCACGGTGGGCGTCAGGCCGCCGTAAGCGGCGACGGCCAGGTCGGTATCGACCAGGGCCTTGTAAAGACGGGAGCTTTTGTTGGAGCTGCCTTCGCCGAACATGCCCAGGCTGCTGCCGCCGGCAAAAGCGGCGTTGAGCAGGGTCAGAGCGAAGTAATCGGGGTGGGTGGCGGCCGGGGCGCGATAGGCGACGGTCAGGTTGGGCGCGTCGCCCGGCCCGGTGACGACGATGCGCCGCTCGCCGCGCTGGGGCGGCTCCTGCCGGGTGATGGGCGGGATGGCCGGACCCGGGGGCAGGGAACCGAACAGGTCGACGAGGCGGGGGTGGATAACGGCCGTGTCAAAATCCCCCACCACCACGGCCACGGCATTGTTGGGCGCGTAAAAGCGGCGGTAATGGGCGTACAGGTCGTCGCGGGTCATGGTCTGCAAATCGGCCGTGTCGCCAATGACTTCGTGGTGGTAGGGATGCACGCGAAACGCCGCCGACGTGAGCTCCTCGTTCAGCAGGAAGCGCGGGTCATTTTCATACATGCCCCGCTCCGACAGAATCACCATGCGCTCCGATTCCACTTCTTCCGGCGACATGACGGTGTTGATCATGCGGTCCGCTTCCAGGTCCAGCGCCAGGTCCAGGCGATTGGCCGGCATGGTTTCATAGTAGGCGGTGAAATCCAGCCAGGTGAAGGCGTTCCAATACCCGCCCTCGCGGGAAACCAGCCGGTCGAGCATGCCGTGGGGATATTTGGCCGTGCCTTTGAACATCATGTGCTCCACCCAATGTGAAGCGCCGGTGCGGCCGGGAATTTCGTTGCGGCTGCCCACGCGATACCAGATCATAAAACTGGTGACCGGCGCGTGGTGCATTTCTTTCAAAATGAGGGTCAGACCATTGTCTAAGGTGGTTTTTGTCGTTGGAAAATGCATAGAAATTGCGATCAATCTGTGGAAACGGATAGCTAAGGGTTATCCGCAATCCGAAATCAAACGTCAGCACTCAATTGGCCTGGACTTCTTCCCAGGTGACGGCGCTGTTGCGGCCGGGCACACTGCCCAACTGCTCGGGCGCCGTGCCGGTGATGTGGCGCACGATGTGTTTGACGTGGTGGTGGGTAGTGGAGATGAAATATTTGAATTTGGACTGGGTGCCGCCGGCGGCCGTACCGGCCACGTACAGGCCGGGCACGTTGGTTTCCATCGTCTCCGGATCGAACACCGGGGCGCATTCCGGGCCAACGAGGGCCACGCCGGCCCGTTCAAAGAGGCTCATGTCGGCGACGAAGCCGGTGGCCAGGAGGACAAAATCGGTGGGGACGTGGGTGATACGGCCGTTGCCCACTACCCCATCCTCTGTTTCCGCCAGCACGACGTGCGTGGGGGTGATCTCCAGCGGCACGGTGGCCGGATAAAAAGTCATCTCTTGTTTTTCCAGCCGGTCGCGCAAATCCATGGCCAGATGCGGCTTGATGCGCTCAAAATCAAACTCGGGGCGGCGATAGCTGAGGGCGACTTGCGCTCCGCCGCGCCAACTGCGCAGCGCCGACTCGATGGCCGAATTGCGCCCGCCCACCACCACCAGCCGCGTGCGAAAATAGGCGTGCGGGCCGGGAAAATAATGGCTGACGTGGGGCAAATCTTCGCCGGGGATGTTGAGGCGGCGCGGCCCGGCCATGCCGCCCGTCGCCAGGACGAGATAGCGGCAGTGGATGTGTCGGGGTCCGGCTAACGGCCGTGTCTGCAGCAAAAAGCCGCCTGCCTCCTTTACAATGTCGCTCACCGGCTCGTAGACGCGCAGGTTCAGGTCGAACATTTCCACCAACATGCGCAAATAGGCCAGGTATTGCTCGCCGCTGATGGGCTGCTGGCTGCGGTTGTGCACGGGCACGCCGGCCAGGGCCACATGCTCCGGTGTGCTGTAGAAATAGGTGTCGGGCGGCCACTGGCTAAAGGCGTCGCCCACTTGCCGCGCCTCGAATAGCGTATAATCGACGCCGGCGCGCTGCAGGGCGATGGCCAGCTCAATGCCAATGGGCCCGGCCCCGACGATGGCAACTTCGGTGTAGGATGTTTCTTGATTCATGCAGTCTTGATCCGTTAGAGGTGTTCTGGTGTTCAGGTTGTCTGGTGTTTAGGTTTTCATGGGCGACCATTCCACTTGAGCACCTGGACACCTGAACACCAAAACACCAGATTATCAACAAGTTTTAACCAACTGATATTACCATGACCAGGACATGGTGAAAACATGGAGTGGGCGATATGCAGAAAAAATTCATTTCAATTGCCGGGATTTTGGCCGCCGGCGTAACGGCCGTTCTCTGGCTGACGTTCAGTTTACAAACCGCGTCCGGCGCGGTCGCCGGGGTACAGACCGACGTTTTGTATGACGGCCGTTTGGGCACGTTACCGGCGGCGCAAGGCTTCACCTATCTGGAATTTCCGGCCGGGGCGACGCAAACCATCAGCAATGGCGGCGTGATTTTGGACACGACCGCCAGCGCCGGCATCTCCGCCGGCTACTTTAACCGGGCCGAACAGACGCCTACGCTGGACCGCAGCCAGGGCTTTACCGTCACCCTGACCACCCGCATCCTGGCCGAAAGCCACCTGAACAACAATCGGGCCGGTTTCAGCCTGATCGTGCTCAGCAGCGATCTGAAAGGGCTGGAACTGGGCTTTTGGAGCAACGAAATCTGGGCGCAAGATGACGACAGCCAGGACCCCGGCAATCTTTTTACCCATGCTGAAGGCGTGGCATTTGCTACGACCACGGCCGTTACCACCTACACGCTGCACATCATCACCGACACTTACACCCTGTCCGCCGCCAGCACGCCCATTTTAAGCGGCCCGGTGCGCGACTATACTAATTTCAGCGGCTTCCCCGACCCGTATGAAACCCCCAATCTCATTTTCCTGGGCGACGATACCACTTCGGCGGCGGGGCGCGCGCAGCTAAACCACGTCAGCGTCACCACCCTCCCCGATGCGCCGTACCGGACCTTTTTGCCTTACGTCAGCAGGGAGTAACGGCCGTTTCCCCCTTGCCACAACAAAAAAAGGCGCTGGCCTCGATTAGCCAGCGCCTTTTTCGCAAAAGGAGGAATCAAAATGTTGTTTACGCGTTAACTTTAACGGTGATTTGTTTCGGTTTTACTTCTTCCGCTTTGGGGACGTTCAGGGTCAGAACGCCATTTACGTATGAAGCTTCAACGCCGTCGGCGTTTACGTCCACCGGGAAACGCAGGCTGCGGCTAAAGCTGCCAAAGCGGCGTTCGCGGATGTGATAGCGTACATCCTCAACCTTTTCATCGGCCGCAATTTCGCCCTTGATGGTCAATACGTTATCTTCCAGGGTCACGTCCAATTCCTCAGCCGAGACGCCGGGTACAGAAGCTTTCACCACATAAGCGTCCTCATTTTCTGTGACATCCAGGGGCAGACCCCAGGCGCGGGGAGCTTCCCAATTGACGGCAGGCGTGTTAAAGAAGCGGTCAAATTCATTAAATAAACTGCGTGAAGGGTTCCAGCGTACTAAAGTTGTCATGTCCAATTTACCTCCCAAAGGTTCATATCTTGTTTAGGATGGCCCACATCGGCCGTCTGAATTTTTAGCTATGACCATAGTTTGCCTCAGGAACGTTAGAAACCCGTTGATGCAGAATTGGAGAAGTATCAACATGACGTAAGAGAAATGTTAGCGGCCAGATCGAGGCCGTTCCACCTGGATAAACCGAATGTACTAATGACAGGCTGCACTCGGTTTTTGTAGAATGCAGATAGTTGCACTGTACTGGTTATTGCATCGTATTGCAGGAGAGGATGTACCCAATGACATTTATTCTCATTTTTATCGTATCATCCGTGATCGCTTCCATTCTCACCATCGCCGCCTGTATGCTTTTCACCCAACGCCGCCAGCGCCACGCTCTGGCAAAAGTATACGTTGAATAAACGGATTGGGTACATTCATTTATTGCATGCAAAAGGGTAGCCTCCCTGCCGACTGATTAGGGTTTCGTTGGTATTTGTAGAAAGAGAACGGCCGTCTCCCCGGAGACGGCCGTTCTCTTTTTTTTTCCCCGTGCAGCTTCGCCCTGCCGCACCCGAATCAGTCAGCCGATAACGCTGGCTGCCCCACGTCGGCTTCGTTCTTGCTTTTGAACAAGCTGAAATAGGCAATAAAGGCAATCGCCACATATGCCAGCGTTTTGGGGATCATCAACATGCCAATCATCGGCACCTGCTGCACAAAAAGAATGACCGGCAGATAAAAAGCATAGGAGACCAGGATCATGATGCCCACCCAGATAAACGGCCGGTCTTGGACAGCCAGCGCGTCGCGCAAAATCAGGTATGCCACGCCCAACCCTTGAATCATCAAGGGCACATTGCGGATAAGCGACCAGGTTTGCGGCGGCACAGTGCTGTTCCAATCGTTGCCGGGGAAAAGCATAATGATGAGCCGGAACACCCCGGCCGCCCATAACAGGCCGCCAAACCAACCGTACGGCTTGCCAAACCGCTTCTGCCAGATCATCAACACCAGCATATAAAAAATGGTGACCGTATACGCTGTCGCCAAAGCGCCCAGGCCCACCAGCCCCACTTCCCGCCCCAACAGGGAGATGGTACTTTCCAGGCTGCCCTGCGCATAGGCCCACACGCGAAACCCTACGTGGCCCGTGTCGCCCAGGGCCAGCAGCGCAAACGCCCAGATAAACACACGGGTCAGCGGTTTAACAGCATCAGGCAGATGAGGCTGGCGGCGCAGCATGGCTATTACCAATCCCCAGATAACAATCAAATAAGCGGTATTAAACGATACTTCCATCCACATGGTTGTTGTTTCAGACATAGCTCCTCTTCCTTTTTTGAGCGATCAGCAGAAAGTTTTCAGAAGACCCGAAGGGTTTGAAACCCGGGATACTCGACTAAATTGTTTCAAACCCTACGGGTCTAATTCCCAAAACCTTTTGCGGTTTACTTGACTGATAAACGCCCCGCAAACCGGATGCTTGGTCATCGGCTGACCGGCACGGCCGTTTCCACTTCCCGCGCCCTATCCAAAAAGCGCAAACAAAGCCCAAACCCCACCAACATCACCACCGCGCCGCTCAGATAAGGCCAGTGGATATTGACGTCGAACAAAAACCCGGCCCACACCGGCCCAACAATTCGCCCCAGACTCATGAAGGAATTGTTCAGGCCCATGGCCACGCCCTGCCCGCCCCTCGCCCGCCGCGACGTTAGCGACGAAACGGCCGGGCGCAGCATGGCGTTGCTGATAATAAAAAACCCTACCGTCAATAAAATGGTCGCCAGGTTAAAGGCCAGCAGCATGATGGCAAAGCCAATGGCGCTGCCCAAAAGCGAGGCTTTGATGATGGCGCTTTCACCCCAGCGCCGCGACAAAGGACCGGTCAGGCCGCCCTGCACCACCGCCGAAAGCAGCCCGATGAACATGAGAATACCGCCGACTTGCTGCGGGCCATAATCAAATCGCTGCAGCGAATACAAACCAAAAACGCTCTCAAAATTGGTCAGGCCAAAGCTAACCAGAAAGGCCAACAGCAGCAAGAAACCAATCGGGCCAGACAAAGCCTGCCACATATCTGTAAATTGTGATTTGAAGGAACCGGACACGGCCGTTTCCCCCATCTCCCGGCGCGCCTCAGCCGTCAACGATTCCGGCAGCAGCCACCAGACCAGCAGCAAGGCGACCAGCGACAGCCCGGCCGCCAGGAAAAACGGCAGCGCCAACGAACGCGCCGCCAGCCAGCCGCCTATTCCCGGCCCAATCACCATGCCCACACCCATCGCCGCGCCCATGATGCCCATGCCGCCGCCGCGATCTTCTTCCGACGTGCTGTCGCCGATATAGGCCATCGCCGTCGGCAGCGTGGCTGAGGACAGAATGCCGGCCAAAGCGCGGGCGGCAAATAACATCCACAACTGATTCGAGAGGCCAAACAGCAGATTGGCAATGGCGTTCCCCAAAATGCCTACCATCAAGATCGGTTTACGGCCGTGTTGGTCAGACAACCGCCCCCACACCGGCGCAAAAATAAACTGCATCAGCGCATAAACGGCCATCAGCAGCCCCAGGGCGCTGCCCCCGGCGTTAAACTGCTCCACGTAAAACGGCAGGATGGGAATGACCATGCCAAAGCCCATCATCACCACCACCAGCGTAAAAAAGAGCAGGCCAATGTTGCGGCGATTAGACATCTAGCCCCTCCTGCGACAAAACATCCAGATAGCCACGCAGCATTTCTAGCAGTTGGCGACGGCCGTCTGCCGGCAAAGCGCCCAGGTAAGCCTCCAGTGCCTCCCGCTTCTCCTGGTCAATCTCGGTCAACAGCGCCTCCCCGGCCGGCGTCAGCGTCACCTGAAAACTGCGCCGGTCGGTTGGATGTGGTTGGCGGCTCACCAGTTCCCGTTCTTCCAGGCGGTCAATTATCCCCGTTACCGTCGCCGAAACCTGCATCGCCGCCTCAGCCAGGTCCGACATCGTGCAGCCCTGGCCCAGCCGCTGCAGCGCACGCAGCATCATAAATTGGGGCATCGTTAAATTGTACGCCTTCAAGCGCTGCGTTTGCTGCCGATGCGTCACCCAGCCCAGCCGTAAGGTCAGTCGCTGCATTTCGGCTGCGTCCGCCAGCAAATCCAACTCTTCCTGCACCATCAAATCCATCGTTCCTCTTTGCTGCTGTTTTTATTTAGCACTGCTAACAATCAGCAGCGCTAATATTAATCTATCTGGGGGGAAACAGTCAAGTCCCGGCGCGTCGACGCTACCGGGCCTCGAGGGGAATGACGACAAACTCACCCGAACCGGTTGGCAGCCGCCGGCCCGTATCGGGATCATACAAGCCCACGCGCAGGCTCAAGGGACCGTCGGGCAAGTCCTCCGGCAGCGCTAGGCTGTGCTCATCGAGGATGATCTCTCCAGGCAGCCAGCCGGTGGTCGGGCGGCGCCAATTGGCCGGCTCACTGTCCGATTGGGCTACGATTTGCCCGGCCTCGTCGATGAGGTGGACAAATACGCGGTAGCTGGCAGGCGTTTCTCGTTCGGCGCGCCAAACCAGGGTTATGTCAACAGAGGATTCGGGTAACAGGGGACCAGGCAAAGAGAGCACGCCAAGCAAAGTGGCCACGTCGGCAAACGTTTCGTTTGATGCCACTGCCAGCAGCGGCTCTGCAAACACCCGCTCCGGCGCGCTCACCTCAATCTGCCCGGCATCCACGGCCTGCTCGCCCCATTGCAGCCGCCAGGTGTAACTGCCGCTCGGCAAATTCGCCGGCAGGCGCAAAATCGTCTCGCTGCGCAGCCTATCGCCCGGCTGCCATTGGGCCAGCGGATAATCGGGGGCAATGGTAATGGCTTGGTTCAGCAGTTGCCCACCATCCGGGGCCAGAAGCTGTAAGTTGAATTGGTTGATCGCGGCGTTTGCCGGACTTTCGACCACCTGCCACAAACTCGTCACCCGGGCCACGTCGCCGGGCGCGGCCTCCTGCCGGTCCAGGCGTGTGCCCAGGAGGCGCAGATTGGCGGACACGGCCGTTTCTCCCGCCGCCGTCATGCCCTCTTCCAACGGCCCCTCGCCGCGCGCCGGTTCCGTCACCTGGAAGCCGCCCAGATCATGCGCCGCCACCGTCTGGCCGGTGTCCCGGCGCACCAGGCCGACGTGGAAGCGGTACGCGCCCGGCGGCGCGCCATCCAGCAGCCGCACCACCGACGGGTCCAGCCGGTAGCCGTCCAACGGCCACGGCTCCGCGCCGATAAAGCGCCAATCCGCCGGGCGTGTGGTGTCCGCCTGCCACTGACGGCCGTCCGCATCCACCACCTGCACGCCCACGCTGTACGGCACGCCAATCTCGTTTTGCGGCTGCCAGTACAGCGTCAGTTCGATGGGTTCATCGGCGGCAATCGCCGTCGCCGACTGCTCAAACGTCAGCAGGCGCAGTTCGCCAGCAAAATCCAGCGGCGTGATGGCCGGTTTGCCCCACACGCCGTCCGCCAGCAGTGTGTCTCGCCGTAGTGGCGTATCGACGTAGGTAAAAAACAGCCAGACGAGAACGGCCGTCAGCCCCAAAAGCCAGAGAGGAGTGGGGAGTGTGGAGTGCGGAGTGGCAAATGCGGAAAAATTATTCCGCACTCCGCGTTCCGCACTCCGCACTCCGAAATAAGCCATTCCCAGCCCGGCCGCCAGCGCCAGCCCGCTGATCACCCAGCCCGCCGTGCGCGCCGGAGTCGCGCCAAAGGCAAAGCGCAGCGTATGGTCACCCGCCGGGACGCTGGCCGTAATCAGACCGTGCGGCGCAGATGGGGCAATGGGCAGCGGCGCGCCATCCAGCCACGCCCGCCAGCCGGGAAAATAAAACTGGCCGTAGGTAATGGTTAACGGCCGTGTCGCCGCCACCTCATACACCGCATCCAACGGATTTTCGCGCTGCCTCGTCCAGGTCAAGCCGTCGGCGGGCTGCAAACGGTCCGGGTTGTCCTGGGCGACGAGGTCGCTTTTGGCCGGTTCTTGCGGCGGCAGCTCCGTCACCCACTGCGGCAAAAACTCGCCCAACGTCGTCGTGCCGATGAGATACGGCGGCAGTTCGTCAGCCAACGCCGCTGCCAGATCCACCGTCTCCGCCAGCGTGTTGCGCGGCGGGTAGAGCCAGGGGATGCTGGCGGTGATGACGATGACGGTAAGAAAAAAGGGCGGTAGGAAACTGGAGACTAGAGACTGAAGATTAGCCGACAAACCAATCTCCAGTCTCCAGTCTCCCATCTCTGCCATCGCCAGCGCCGCCAGCACGGCCGTGGCCAGCGAGGCCATGCTCAGCAGCCGCCAGGGATAAAACGTCAGGCGCAGCAGCGGAAAATTGTCCCACACAAACTGGGAACCGGGGGTAATTAGCCAGACGCAGAGCAGGAGAACGGCCGTCCACGTCACCACAATCTCACGCGACTCCTTCCCCAACTTGCGCCAGCGCCAGGCCAGAATCAGCGCCGCCCACAGCAGCCCCACCACCGGCAGCGCCCGCACCACCGGCGGATTCACCAGCGCCGGGTCGGCCGGGATGTGGGGCCAGCGCAGCATGTCCGGCAGCGATAAAAAGTTGCTCTGGTACGCATACCCCTGGCTGATGCTGCGGTCGGCCTGCACAAAGCCCACCTCGGCAAAGGCCGGCAGCCAGTAAAAAGCCACCAGCAGCCCGCCCAGACCAATCCCCAGCAGCGGACCCACCAGCGAAGCCCAGAAACGGCCGTCTTTTCGCCCGAACCACGCCCGCAGCAGCAGCCATAACCCAATCGGAATGAGAATCTGGTACACCACCGGATGGCTCAGGAAGGTGGCGGCAAAGAGAACGGCCGTGGCCAGCACCCACCACGGCGATTGGAGATTAGAGATTAGAGACTTTTGCCACGTTCCGCACGCCGCGCTCCGCACTCTGCACTCCCCACTCCGCCACAGCGCCAGCACCAGCCAGGGCAGCAGCGCCAGCGCCTGCGTCTCTGGTCCGGAGCCGCGCACGT